>ENA-OZHQ01000141-OZHQ01000141.1-human-gut-metagenome-genome-assembly--contig:-NODE-141-length-16930-cov-5.561304_pt1 | contig 16930 bp, 17 predicted proteins | sample MGYA00244044_ERZ653682 | MGnify/ENA primary metagenome ERZ653682 (study PRJEB26926, sample SAMN06165288) | human gut metagenome | biome: ENVO:00009003; feature: ENVO:2100002; material: ENVO:00002003...
AGCGTCAGATGTGTATAAGAGACAGGCTGTAAGCCGAAAGGCTTCTAGGGTTCGAATCCCTAACTCTCCGCCAAAAAGTCCGAAAAATCAAGGTTTTTCGGCTTTTCTTTTTTGCTCGTTTGCTCAAAATCGGCTCAAAACTATGGAAAGAACAGCCTGTTTTTTTGGAAAAAACAAGGCAATTTTGGGTATTTTGGCATATTCGAACCGTAAAAATCAGTTCTCTCCGTCATCAGCTGAAATTTCGGCCCATTTGCTGCCGAAATTCACCGATTCGGGAAGCGCCATTCCGCTGACCATTGCCTTTGCCGAGGACAGCTTTGAAGTGTAGTCAAGGTGGGCGTAGATGTTAGCGGTGGTGGAAAAATCACTGTGTCCCAGCCACTCCTGAATTTGTTTCAGCGGTACGCCGTTTGCAAGAAGCAGACTTGCGCAACTGTGTCTTAAATCGTGAAAATGCATTCTTTTACAGCCGTGCTTTTGAATATACTGTGGGAAATAGCTTGTCAGATACTCCGGTCGCATTAAATCACCAAGCTCGTTCACAAAGACATAACCGTCATATTCGTAGTTATAGCAATTGCCGCAAACTTTCTTGTTGAGTTCCTGCGCCGCTTTTACTTCTTTGAAATACTCCGCAAAGCTGCCGACCAGCGGAAGTGTACGCATACTGGATTTTGTTTTGGCAGAGTCCTGTGCGTACATTTTTGTTTTTCCGTCCACTTGCAGCGATGTGACCGTGTGCCTTATAGTGATTGTGCCACGATCAAAGTCAATGGCGTCCCATTTCAGTCCGCATACCTCGCCACGACGCAAGCCGTAGAAAGCGGCGACTAAAACCGGAAGTTCCAGCTTTGTCCCTTTAACTACTTCAAATAAATGCTGCAGTTCTTCTGCATCAAGGAATACAGGCTGATAATCATTCTTTTTCGGGCGATCCACTTTCATTGCCACATTCTGCGTAACAAGGTCGGTTTTCATCGCATACTTCAAAGCCTGGTAAATCACCGCATGATAGTGGATAACGGAATTCGGCGTGACGGTTTTCAGCTTCTCCGTATAAAACTGTTGGATGTGCCGAGCCTCCAGTTCTTTCAAGGTTAGCTCCTTTTTGCGGAAATACGGGCCAATCGTGCTTTTGAACGAGCCGAATGTTGCGGGCTTGATTCTCACTCTGACAATCTCAAGCCATTGATCCAAATAGTATGCAAAGAGCATATTCGAGCTTAGTTCTCCAGCAGCCGGAGGAATCTCAAATTCGCTGCGAATACGAATAAGTTCCTGTTCTGCCCGGCGCTTATTACCTTTTTGGGGCAATCCTGTCGATACCCTTTTTTGATGGCGTTTTCCTGCTGCGTCCCGATAGCTGAGAACGGCATAATAGTAGCCGTTTTTCAGTGCAAGAGTTCCTGATACCATTTTTATTACCTCCGGAATCATTGAATTGTATACAGGCATCTCCCACCGACATCTATATTTTATTCGGTCGGTGGGAGATACTCAAATATGCGATTATCAAAACGGAGTTCAAATCGCACTTTTTCCCTGATCCATGACATACTCAATGACATTGACCTTGGTTATCCGGAAAGCATTTCCGATTTTCAGGCCTCTGATATACCCGTCATTGATCAAGTCATAGGCAAGATGGCGGCTGATGCCAAGCATCGATTGGAGCTGAGTGATGTTCACGATGTCCGGATACTCCGGAAACATCATCAAGTACAGTTCTCTCAGCTTAGACTTTTTCATTGCCATTCGTCTGCCACCTCATCTTTCTTTTCCGCTTTGGAGTAGATGATGAAATCGTACCCGTTGCGATAATTACAGAAATCACAGCGCTCTTTTGCTTGTCTGTGATTTTCCCGCACGATCTTATAGATTCCTGTGTCGAGGAACTGATCAAGGCAAACCGGGCAAAGGCACAAATACATCGGTCTATTCAAAGCGGAGTTCTTCTCGCTCAAATTGTTCATATTCTGCTGCTCCTTTGTTTTCGAAATAATCCTTTCACTTGGTAGGCAACGAAAACGGGCAAAAATTAACCCCCATACAGAAGTTTTTTGAGTTTTGCGATCTTTTTGCAGATCGCGGCGGGGACAATGCCGCGAATTTCTGCAACCTCCCGCTGTGGATATCATTCAAATGCGATCAGCGTCAGCAGGTCTATATCTCTTTTGGGCAGAAAAATAATCTTCCGATATAATTCGTCATTCTCCATTTCATCAACCCACGCAAAGAGGGGGTCACTTTGGAAAGAATACTTGTCGCACACAGAAAGCGCACTGGAGAACTTTTTTAATAGGGCAGACATAGATTCACCCTGTTCGGTTCTGTCGTCACAGGAGCTTTCTGAGAGGGGGTGTGTGCGCTGGAACTCCGTCCTGTTTTTCCTGAACACATTCAGGTCGAACGCATAGATATCCTGAATATCCTCTTCGCTCATAACGGCAGCTTTATATTCGCGGTAGAGTTTCTTCCACTCCTCGATGAACTTTCTCTTTTAGAGTCCATAATTAAATCCCATTTGTCGTAATCTCCTTTGAATTTTTGAATTTGGGTGAAAGTCAAAAATTCAGAGATCACGGGTATTCAGCGATATAGCAGAGCCACTGATTGCACATAAAAAGTCCTTTCCGTCTGCTGCGGTCCAAAGGACACAACTACGCTGGCGAAAAGGACTCCCGATGCTGCCTGCCTGAAAAAGGGTGCAGAAATCTAAGGGTACCCATACTGCTTTTTCAAAAGAGTTTGAAATCAGCGTATTTGTATCCTTGGCCCTTGTACTTCAGGCTGCGAATATGTATTTGTGATGTCGGTGAAAAGCAAAAAAAGCCACCGACAAGGCAGAACTATAGATAGAACTATAGTGTCTTACCTTGCCGGTGGCCTCTCACGTATGTCTGGAATAACTACCGGTTCATGTTCGGGCTGCTGCCCACGATCAAGTGACCTGGAAGCGGATTTAGCGCGGCCCTGTTTCAGCCCGACCGTTCCGTCGTGATGTCGTTGATTCAGTTGTTATAGGAACTCGCTTCGATGTTCTTCAGGCAGATCAATGGGGGATTATCATCCCGCCAGATTAGGGCTCATGCCATGCTCGTGCAGCCATGCCTTTGCCTTGCTTACAATGTCTTCTGGCGCGTCCTTGATACCGCAGATGGCCTTTTACACGGATGCCCAGAAAACAACATCGGGTGTCTGCGCAATTTCCGTTTCTCCATATTTGATCATGTAGGCCTCGATCTTCTTTCGGTCAAGGCTGAACAGCGCCTCGTTGCGCTCTTTTACAAAAGCCCCTAACATCGTCATATCAATGCTCCCTCAATTCCAAGTCACTATGCTCCATGATGCGGATTTTCTTTCTCAGCTCTACAAGGGCCTTGCGATACTCCGCATCGGACATTCCAAGATAGCGGGCGATGCGCTTTGCTTTGCGGACCGTCTCTGCGTTGGACGCATTTACAGACGGAAGCCATTTCGCCAGCAGGGACACCTCTGCGTCAGACGCAAGGTCGGCCTCCAGTTACTTGCGAATGGTACGCAAAGCGTCCTTTTCACAGGCCGTGCCGATGAGAGATACCAGATCGTCGTAGCGTCCGAACTCAGGGATCAGCTCGATATTCTTGCGCAGAGACTCCGTTCTGTTCTCAGCCAGCCAATTGATGATCACGCAGAACTCACCAAGGCCTCCGCGAACATCGCGCCCGAAGAACAGAATCTTCATGGCAATATCCGCATCCTCCGCATATGCGCGGACAAAGCGTCTGATGATTTTCTGATCATCGGCAGCACGGAGTGCGCCGATCGCTGCGAACAGATCCAGACAGTCAGACATTGTGCTTGCGTTGGTAACTGCGCCATTCTCTGTGTAGGCAATATTTGCCTCATTCTTCAAATGATTCAACATTTCAATTCCCCCAATCAGACGGCGCAGGAGCATTTTATCACTCAGATGCCTTAAAATTGTAAATAGGTTTTAGCACCTCAATCACATCGACGGACTCTCTGATGATATCGATAATGTCTTCAAGCGACTTGTAGGCCATCGGCGCTTCATCGATGGTAGCCTCATTGACGGATGTCGTGTAGATACCCTCCATCGTCTTCCTATACGCCTCTAAATCCAGCGTTTCTCTTGCCTTTGTACGAGACATAAGGCGTCCGGCGCCATGCGGGGCAGAATAATTCCATTCCGGATTTCCTTTTCCGCGAGCCAACACGCTGCCATCCCGCATATTGATCGGAATCAAGACAAGCTCTCCGTCATGGGCTGCAATAGAACCCTTGCGAAGGATCATTTCCTTCGTATCAATATAATTGTGGATGGTGTGGAAAGAATAAAGTGCGGTCATCCCGGTCTTTTCGAAAATGATTTCCGCCATTCTTTCACGGCTGCGCTGTGCAAATTGCTGGCAGATTTCTACATCGTGGAGGTAGTCCTCTAAGTAGGTACCGTTCAGATAGCAAAGGTCTGCGGGGATCGTCGGCTCTTTTCGTCCTCCCTGATGAAGATGAGCCTGTCCCCGTCATCACCTGCCGAATTAAATCTCGGAACAACGGTATCGTCTGCATCGTCCTCGGTGGTCTGATAGATAACGGTCATCGGCTCGCCGCTCTCGTCCTCATCGGCAAAGGGCAGCGGCGCTCCCTTGGAAAGCAAAGCAGCAAGAGAAAGCATCAGCTTACTCTTGCCGTCGCCGGGGTCGCATTGCAGCAGTGTGACCTTGCCGAGGGGATACCACAGCCAGCGCACCTCTTTCGGGGGTAATCTCGCTTGCCTTGATGATTTCCAGCTTTGCGGGAATGTTGTTCGGATAGTCTGTCATTGTCTTGTTCTCCTTTTCGATAGATAGTGCGGGCATTGGATAACGGTGGCACGGAAGCTCTGCTTGCAGCTCATTTCGCATTTCCTGCAAAGCTCGTTATATTTCTTCCTGCCACGCTCATCAAGAAAGAACGCCCATTCTTCCTTGAGGTATTTCGGCATACGGGGCATAGCAGGCACCTCCTTTTCGCTGCCGAATTGCCGATTTGCTCCCGAAACGCAGAAACGCCCAAAACCGTTTCCCGCTGTATAGCTTCGGGGCGATTTTGGGCGTTTTCTTTCGATATGAGCGGCTTCATATTGGCGGCGGTATCCTAATACCGCCAACCATTCAAAAGCCGCTGTTTGTCACTTCCGGGTAACAAAAAAGCGCCGTATTGCTACGACGCTTTTGTCTTGCTCGGAAGATGGAGCAAGGGAACACTATTCAATTATCTGTTGTACTTTTTCTTTCTGCTGACAATCGTTGTGCCAATAGCTGCCCCGCCGCTGATGAACAACAGGGCAATCCACAGTGCAAGGTTGCTTATATCGCCGGTCTGGGGAAGTTTGGAATCGTCTTTCAGCTTCGCCGTTACGGTGTCGGCTTTTTTGATTTCCTTTGTACCGTCCTTGTCGCTGTAATATTTACCGCAGCCTTCGCAGTACCAGTACTCGATATTGCCCTCGGTGGTCTTGGTCGGCGCAGTTGCCGGGAAGTGCTTTAAGTCGGTGTGGTTCTTCGCATCAAGCTCACCGTATTCCGCACCGCAGACTTCGCACTTTGCCTTGTCCTTGCAGGTCGCTTTCCCGCCGGTGTGCTCAGTCAGCTTCTTGCCGCAATAATCACACTTGTGGTCTTTGTTATCGTCTGCACACTCGCTGATTATATAATCGCAGATATCACATTTATGGTCTTTGTTTGCATCGATGCAATTCTCCGTTTGCGTGCCTGCAGAGCATCCGTCAACGGTGCAGGTGCGGGTATGGGTGCCGTCGCCGTTCGATGCCCATTCACCGAAGGTGTGTCCGTCATTGACCGTAACGGTCATTTCAGCGGTGTTGCCTGCCTTATCGGTGACAATGATTTTCTGTTCGCCGTCCGCAGGAGAGAGAACAAAGCTGTTGTTTTCATCGAGTGTGACCTTCGTTTCATTGACAATAACGGTATCGATATACTTCTCGTCAATGGTAACGGTTTGTGCCTCGCAATAGGTTTTGCCGTTCTCTATGCCCTTGATTACGGGGCTTGTTCCGTCCAGCACGATACCGTCCGAGCAGATGTAGTCCGTATTTCCCGCCTTATCGGTCAGTCTAACATAGATAATATATTCGTTATCGGGATTGATACTGAACGGTGCGGAATATGCCGTGAAGGTCATTCCCACAAGTTCCGATTCGGCAAGCGCCTTTTCGCTCAGCAAGTATTCAATTGTCACCGTCTCGCCGCTGTTGTCAGTGGCCGTAACAGTTACCGTCTGCGTATCCTTAAAGAACAAACCGAAGGTAATGGTGTTGAGGAAAGACTTCCAGCCGTTTTCGGCAATCTTAATTTCTCCCGTGGGCACCGCAATGTCACGCCACAGCGCCGTGATTGTCAGATTCTCCGCAGGCATGGTTGTCGGGAATGCTTTATCCCAACCGTTGAACTGATAGCCCTCTCTTGTCAGGGTCGGAGCGGTAATCGGTGTGCCGTAATCCTGCGTTATGGTAATATCCGCTTTGCCGTTTTCGGGTTTGACTGTGACGGTATATTGATTGATCTCCCACTTCGCCCAATATTCCTTGTTGCCCGTTTCGGTGTTGCCGATTGCCGTCACAGGATCGCCGGTCAAGCCTTCGTTATCATACCAGCCCTTGAAGGTGTACCCCGTGCGCGTCACATCTGTCGGGAGTGTTGCGCCCACGCCGTAGGTGTAGGAGGTGACATTGCCGCTGTTGATAGTGCCGTCGCCCGCGTTCAGCGTGACGGTATAGGTATTTGCTTCCCACTTCGCCCAATATTCCTTGTTGCCCGTTTCGGTGTCGCTGATTGCCGTAACAGGAGAGCCGGTCAGATTTTCGTTGTCATACCAGCCCTTGAACGTGTGGCCTGTATAGGTCATATCGCCCGCTGTCGGCAGCGTTGCGCCCACGCCGTAGGTGTAGGAGGTGACATCGCCGCTGTTGATAGTGCCGTCGCCCGCGTTCAGCGTGACGGTATAGGTCGGGGCTGTCCACTGCACCGTCAGTTCCGTCACATCAGTAGGAACACTGGCACCGGGGGCGTAGGAATTGCCATTGCCGTCAAGCCACATAAAGAAACTTCCTGCATCCCCGTCCGGGCGGGTCAGACCGTCGGACGCAGGCGCGGTAAACTCGCTGCCGGTTTTCACGATGATTTGAATATCCTCGGAGCTATTACCCAGCTTGCCGCCGCCAAGGTCAAGGGTAACGACCTTCAGTCCGTCAGAACCCAGTGTGTCAGGGTTCAGGACTTCAAGGACAGGGCGGAAACCGACGCTCGGGTCGGAGTACGTAGCATCGCAGTTGATCCAGAAGCGGGGCGAAGCGCACCCGCGAACCGCACGGCGCGACGCGTTGCGAGAAACAGTATCCTGTCCCCACAAATACAAATACATATCATTCCAGTTTTGGATATATCCGCTGTTCTTATTCAGCATCGTGTCCCATTCGTTGCTTTGGGGTACGCCGCGTTCGGAATTGCCCAAACCTATAAAGTTACTTCCCACAGACGGTGCGCGCAGGGTATAGTCCACGCCGCCGCTGGCATAATCTTTGCCGAAAATCAGACTTTTCGTATTTAAGTCATCCCAGCTTACCGTATGCGTTACGACATAGTCCGCAATGAATAGGCTGTGGGGATATTTATTCTTCTGAGCATACTCCTCGGTGGTTGCCATTTCCGATGTGAGCTTGTAAGCGTTGACCGTACCCACATAGGTAAACGGCACATAATGAAGTGTGCTGTCCGGTAGATTGCTGTTTACCGTTCCCGAAATATTCATTGCCGACAGGTCAAAATAGTATCTGCCGCCGGGGGTAAGGGAAAACTGTTCTGATAAAGCAAACTGCGCCGTGAGCTTGGTAACGTCCGCCGGAACACTGGCACCGGGGGCGTAGAGCTTCCCGTTGCTTCCGAGCCACATGAAGTAGCTGCCTGTATCTCCGTCCGGGCGGTTCAGACCGTCGGACGCAGGCGCGGTAAACGTGCTGCCTGTTTTCACGATGATTTGAATATCCTCGGAGCTATTACCCAGCGTGCCGCCGCCAAGATCAAGGGTAACGACCTTCATCCCGTCAGAGCCCAGTGTGTCAGGGTTCAGGACTTCAAGGACGGGGCGGAAACCGAGGTCCTCAATAGAACCGGTTGCAGGATGACCGTAGCAGAAGTGCGCCGAAGTGTACCCGCGGAGCGTACGACTCCACGTATCATTGCTCCAGGTGTCCTGCCCCCAGGAAGCCATCGGCCACCAGTTTTTGATATACCCGGTTGTGTTGTCTTCTGAATCCTGACCGGATTTTTTCAAAATTGTGTCCCATTCATTATTGGCGGGAATACCGCTTTCGCCATAGTGGCCGTTATAGGCGGTTCCTGCAGACGGGGCGCGCATGGTATAGTCGATGCTTCCGCTTGAGTAAGTCTTTCCGAAGATCAGCCCTTGTTTGTCCAGTGCATCCCAACTCACGAAATGGGTCACGTTGTAATTCGCAATGAACAGGCTGTGTTCGTAGGAGGTGGTATCGGTGTCAGCTGCACTATCCAGCGAATAAGCGTCCACCGTCCCCACGTAGGTGAAGGGCACATAGTGCAGGGTGCCATCTGTTTGGGTGCCGCCGTCAAGGGTGCTGTTTACCGTTCCGGGAATATCCATTGCCGAAAGGTCAAAATAATATCTGCCGCCGGGGGTGAGGGTGAACTGCTCGTCAACCGGCTTTTCAACCGTCAGCGCAATGTCTGTGAAATTACTTGCGTAATCGGTATTATAATCACCGTTGCACTGCTCGCTGAACATCTTGAGGGTATAGTCGCCCGGTGCAATGTCAGACGGGATTTTGATTTCAACCGTTCCGCTTTCGGCAGTAGGCTGTGCTACTTTGCCATAATACCGTGCGCCGCTGCTATCCGCAATGATGGCGGAGATATATTCATTTATCCCTGTGGTCGCCCCTTTGTAATTCAGCGTAATGGTATCGTCGGGGGCGGCATAGGCAGCTTTTTCCGTTACGGCAAAACTGCGGCTACTATCTAAAAGCGTCAGCTTCCACTCATTGCCGCTGTATTCGGGGACTGCTGTCAATCCTCCGTCAGGCTTTCCGCCCACGGTGGCAGATGCAAAAAGGACAGAGTTCAGATTTAAGTTAAAAGCGGGACGAACAGTCCGATGATTATTTTTCTTGCGGATAGAGGCCCCAGAGTATTGGACAGAACCATCACTACTCACGATGGCGACATAAAAAGTCTTGGAGCCAGGGGAGCGCAGCCACCAACTGCTTGTCACCCAATTCGGATGCGCAGGATCCAAGGCACGCAGATCGTTGTTTACCGCAATAGCCTCTTTTGTGGAAAGCGGCCAAAATACAGCGTTATCCACCTGCCCTCCCGCTACACAGTCGGTATTTTCTCCGTTGTAACTTCCGCTTGTAAGCGCCCGTTTCTTTACGGCAGCATTTTCTTCTGTCGTCAGCTTTTTCGCAAGCGCATCTATCGCGGTTTTCAAATTACTCGGTGCGTATTCGTTGTTTAATATGGTATCGACAAATGGTATAACTCCCATAGCGCCTGCCGCAAGCAGGGTAATATCCCCTTGTGCGCTTGTAACACCGCTTCCGTCATAGCCGATAACTCGCCATGCAGCAGGCTTATTTTCTTGGTTTTTCCCGAAATACACGGTCGGTGTGCTCGCTGTGTTTACAGTTTTATTCAGTGCATCTGTGCCAAGCTGTACCGTCCTTTGCAGACGCAAGCGCAGCGTGCTTTCCTTATGAATATTGTAATCTGCCATCGTGCGCCCGTTCTCAAGCTCTTTTTCGCCCAAAAACAGTCTTTGCGCATCGGGAGAAAAGCCCGTTTTTTCCTGAATTTTCTCCTTGATATTGTCAATGCTGTCGCCCGACACAACCTCGAGCGTTAAGTTTGCCTGACCGACAATGGTCAAGTCAATATAAATCTCAATTGCGCTTGCCATCATCGGTACAAAGCTCGTCATCATACAAAAGACGAGCAGGATACTGAATAATCGTTTTCTCATGTTGTTACCTCCGTTTCGCCGTCTCTCGACAGCTTAAAATCGTATTTCATTTCCAGCATAGCAAACAGCTTATACATAACCTCTGTGGCAATCGCCTTGATATCCAGTGATTGAATAAAGGCAAGCACCTTTGCCTGTTCTTCCTCCGGTACACGATACACTCTCATTGATGCCGTCAAAAAGCGGCTGAGTTTGCGTTCCAATGGAAAATGAATATCACATTTTCTCGCCATATAGCTGCGCATCAATCCTGCCGTGCCAATTTCCATCTCGTAAAAGTCGCTCTCAGTATCATCGGGGAAATTTTCACCAAAAATCTGCTTCAGCTCTGCTGTGGTATGCAGGTAAATATATTCCGACGTGTCGGGCAGGGAATAGGCTTCAATGTAGATTTCTCGCAGGTTCTCATTCAGTTCAGTCAGTGTCAGTTGGATCGCCGTTTCTACCGCATAGGCGTAAACCGGCGGCAGCTTGCTGTCTGCAATGCTTCTTGCCACGCCAAACTGTCCGCCGAACATCGTTTCGGTCAAATCCAGCAAAACTCTGTCCTTGGTCGGAAACAAATTCAAATAGCTTCCTCTTGCAACACCTGCTTCGTCCACAATCTGACTGACAGAGGTGTTTTTATACCCCTGTTCCAGAAAGAGACGGACGCACACGGTCAGTATTTTCCTCTTTGTTTCACTGCTGTCTCTCCGCAAATATATCACCTCTCTTTAAGCGTTTTAGTATATATACCAATAATATCATAACAAGTGCAAAAAGGCAAGTGAAATTCGAAACTTTACCTCCGTAAATTGTGACATTTCCGCAAACGCTGGCTTCTTCCATTACTAACGGAACTTTATGACTTCTTGAATACTACCCGCAAAGGAAAAGCCGCTGTCTGTTGACAGCGACTTTTCTTACTTAGTATTAACAGTATATAAGCTCACTCGAAACGATTTCCATAGCAGCACTGCGGATATACCTCAGGTGTCGCTGTCCCCAAATGCCGATGGGGGGTCTGCCCTCCGGCTCGTCCTCTCCGGCGATCAGGTAGTAGTCCCCGACAAGCTCATAGCGCAAGCCTGTCCGTTCGTCCGTGATGAATTCTTCCATTGTGTCGTCCTCCTTGAATTATATTGCTTCTCCGGCTTTCTGCCAGGATTGCTTACGGTGATAATAAGCAAGCTGTTTCTGCCTGCGGTTGATGGTTTGTTGTGGTCAAGCTTTTTTGTAACACTTTGTTCGATAAATATCTACCTGTAACGAGCCTCCATTGTTGTTAAATAATTATTGTATGAATGAGGGCGAACATAGTTATACCAATTTATGTATTTCATAGTTAGTTCATCCATCATCTCTACATTTGAAAATGAAGTTATGTTATAAAAGTTGCTTTTGAAAGTGTGTTGTGATATAATAAATTCCATTAGCCAAAAGTCTATTGAAACAGCTATTTCCCGTTCCATATAAATTCAAATCATAGTTGTGGCGCATATCATAACTGACAGACACCCTAACGAAATACTAATTGTCTGGAAGCTCTATGAGAAAGCCACAAATATGTGAATAGGAGTAATTTATGGTAGAACTATATGTCAATGATATAGAGAATGCTCTAAAGAATAAAAGCTATTTTTCTGCATTAGCTATGTCGCTTGCATTGCCTGATATATGCGGTGCAGCAGAATATCCAAACGAAACATCTACTGCAAAGCGCTATATGGGGTGGTATAATAAGTATCTCGGAGAGGATATGTCAGACGATAGAGGTAATCCGTATCTGAGTGGTGAAATCGTATATAATCTCAGAAATACCTTTCTTCATGCTGGTTCTCCGAATATAGACAGCAACAAGGTCAAGGATGAAGCAAACCAGCTCGACAGATTTATTCTGATTCTTGGAGATGGTACAAAAATATGGAGTGCGACTTTATTTATTAATACCTCTATTGTTAAGCTGCGTACTATGATTGTCGATGTTACATATTTATGCAAAACAATATGTGACCGTTCACTTTGGTACTATAAGAACAATACGAATAAATTTCATTTCGATTTTTCGATTGATACGCAGGATCATTTTTTTTCCGGTGAGGTCAAGCTACCTTCAGGAGATCCAATCATCGAAGCACTTAATCAAAAGTTAGAACAATCAGGCGATACTCGAAGATTTCAGGAATCTCAGGATCACACTACGGTTGATGTTATTACTGGAGACTTTAATTATATCTTTTCAAATGAGGAGTTAAAGCAGAGGTATCTGAACGGCGAGGAGATCAAGTTAGTAAGAACAATGCCACCAACTGACACACCCGTCATTACTTCAAATACTGAGTCAACGGTAAAGAAAGAATCAGCACCTAAGAAAAAAACTGCTTCTCCATCTAAAAAGAAAACTAAGCCAGATAAGAGAGAAGCACAGGTACGCTCTTTCTTCGATCAGCACTTTAAGGAAAAGAAGTATAAGCAGAAAAAAGAGATTATCATTCAGGCAATCCTCAAATCTAAGACTAAACAACAAGTCAACAATGCTCTTATGAAGTCTTTTGCAAGTGAGGAAACAGGAGTGATATACAAACGGCTATCTCCTTTACTCGCTTCGCTGCCAGGCAAATAATCAATGAGCGCCCTCTGATAGTTCAGGGGGCGTTTCCGTTCGTCTGAGGGAGCTGTCAAGCAGAGGTTGGCTCGGCAATGCCGTGTTCCGATTCATACTCCCTGACACGGCGATAGAAAGTGTTAGCCGACAAGCCCATTCTCCGCATAAAGTCACGCCCTGTGATACTCTTGGACTTCCATTCCCCATAAAGCTGACAGAACCTCGTCCAGTCGATTTCGATAGGCTTCCGCCCCCCATGTACTTTCCCTGCGCCTTAGCGATCTCGATGCCCTCACGCTGTCGCTGTTTGAGCTGCTCACGCTCCAACTGAGAGAGGGCAGCGAACACGGTCAACATTAATTTGCCCGTAGGCGTGTCGGTGTCGATATTCTCCTTGTGGCTGATGAGAGTGACACCCTTTTCGGTGAGGGTGTCAATGATGTTCAGCAAGTCTTTTGTGGAGCGTCCTAAACGGCTGATGAGTAGCAAGAAAACAGATTGTGGTATTCATTTCTTTCTCGATGATTATCAGTTTATGAGATTATGGAATAATCCTGAAAGATACGTATATTTGCTTAAAAAATTTAATTGTGTATTATCGCCTGATTTCAGCCTTTACGCTGATTATCCGACAGCGTTGCAGATTTATAATCATTATCGCAAACATTGGCTTGCGGCATATTGGCAGATGTATGGCATTGAGGTAATCCCCACGATATGTTGGAGTGATGAAAAGAGTTTTGAATGGTGTTTTGACGGAGAACCAAAGCATAGCACAGTTGCTGTTTCAAGCATTGGAACTCAAAATAATAAAACGGCAAAAGAGTTATTTTTGAAAGGCTACAACGAAATGATGAAACATTTACAGCCTGAAACAGTCATTTTCTACGGCAAGGTTCCCGAAGAATGTGCAGGAAATATTATCAATATAAAATCGTTTCAGGAAAAAATCAGGGGGTCAAAATAATGGGCGGAAGAGGCTCTTCAAGCGGTATAAGTGATAAGGGCAAGAAGTACGGTACAGAATATCACACAGTGTATCAATCAGGTAATATCAAATTTATAAAAATTAGCAAAGGCAATATAACACCGCCTTTTGAAACGATGACTAAAGGCAGAGTATATGTAACTGTAAGCAATCAAGATAAACTGAAATCTATAATCTATTTTGACAAACATAACAAAAGATACAAACAAGTTGACATTGACCATCCACACAGGATTGATGGGGTTTTTACACAGCCTCATACTCATAAAGGATATTCACACGGTGAAAAAGGCGATAGAGAAGTTATGCCTAAAGAAAGCAAAATGATTGACAGGGTAGTGAAAACTTGGTATAATAGAATTGACAAGTAGAAGTGTTGTGAGGAACACGCATAGCAATATGAATGTCCGGTGCAAATCCGGACGCTTGTAAAAAGACAGTACAGAAATGTGCTGTCTTTTCTTTTGCTTATTTTACGAAAGGACGGTGACACCGTGAAAGACAAATTAAACGCAAGACAAAAGAAGTTTTCCGAATATTATGTGCAGAGCGGTAACATCGTTCAGAGTGCGATTAAGGCGGGCTATATCGACAACAAAGAAAAATACACGCTCAGAGAGCATTATGGCTACGGTTATATAAAATACCGTCTGTATAGAGAAAATGGCGATGAGATACCGCCTAATTCAATAGAACAAACGAAATGGATTGACGGCAAGGGTGTCGCCTTTGACGAAAGCATTATGCTTGCTGTGCCTTGTATATTCGGTGACAGTGAACAGTATAATGGCAGAGGAAGCAATTTATTTGACGGCAGGACAGATGATTTCGATGCACTCGACGAAGCATGGTCACAGTGGATGGACGCACTCAGGGCGGCTCGTTCAAAGAGCTATATACCGGAATGTCTGTTACCTCGAAATCCTGATACTGGTATGATTATTAAACCTAATGCCTTTGATAACAGATATATTTCAACAAATAACGATATGTCTGAAACAGGCTGTAATAAAATCACTCTCGACCAGCCTAATATCCCACATGAAAGCTACCTGCAAACATACATAACCGCCCTTGACTTATGCTTGCAAGGTATAATTTCACCGTCAACGCTCGGCATTGATGTCAAAAAGATGGACAATGCCGAAGCACAGAGAGAGAAAGAAAAAACTACCCTATATACCAGAGGAAACCTTGTACAGCTTGTGGAAGAATTTATGCCGGAGCTTGTAAAAGCTGTTATCTGTGGTTATCAGATATGGCATGAGCTTGATATTATTCCTCCGACTGTTGCTATAAACTTTGGCGAATATGCTAACCCAAGCTTTGAGGCAGTCGTTGAAACAGTAACAAAGGCAAAGCAAGGCGGTATTATGAGTACTGAAAGCTGTGTTGAGGAGCTTTATGGTGACAGCAAAGATTCTGAATGGAAAGAACAGGAAGTCGCAAGGCTGAAAGCTGAACAGGGCGTGCAGAATATGGATAGCTCGTCTATGGCTGATGATTTGGAGATTTAAAAAAATGTCTGATTACGATATTGGTAAGGCTTTTGAAAAAATCGAAAATGAGCTTATAGCCTCAATGATTAGGAATTTAAGCCGCCATAGAGCCGAAGAATCAAAGCTCGGCATAGAATGGTCACAATGGCAGGCAGAACAGCTCAAGGCACTTGAGGTTTATAAGAGGAAGAACAGCAAGAATTTTACAGTGCAGTATAATTCAATAAATGAGCATATCCGCAGAGCCTTGAGTGATTCCTATAATGACGGTGGCACTAAGCAGGAACGACAGATTTTACAAGCTATAAAGCGTGGTTTCAAAGGCAAAAATAAGCCAGCATTTACTGGTGTGGCTGAAACAACAGGAGAGTTTTTCAAGACGAACGAAAGAAAGCTTAATTCTTTGATTAAAGCAACTACTCACGATATGGAAAAAGCTGAAATTGCTGTTTTAAGAATGGCTAATGACCAATACCGCAAGGTTATATTCAATGCTCAGGTTATGGCGAATACGGGTGCGGGAACTTATGCAAAGGCTGTTGATATGGCGACAAAGGACTTTCTTTCAGCTGGTATCAACTGTATACAGTACCGAAACGGCAGGCGAGTAAATATCAAGTCCTATGCAGAAATGGCACTGCGTACAGCAAATAAAAGAGCGTATCTTCAAGGCGAGGGGGCTAAGCGAAAGGAATGGGGGATATATACCGTCATTCTGAATAAGCGTGGAAACCCTTGTCCGTTGTGTGCTCCTTTCGTTGGCAGAGTGTTCATTGATGATGTGTGGAGTGGAGGACCCAAGAACGGCATATCTCCCGTTACAGGCATTAAATATCCGCTTTTGTCAGAGGCTATTAAAAAGGGCTTGTATCACCCGAATTGCAGGGACGCACACACTACATATTTTGAGGGCATAAGTACACCACCCGAAAAAAGCCGATACACCGCCGATGAGCTTGACGAACTTGCGGAGAGATATAACAACGCCCAGAAGCAAAATTACGCTCAGAACGAAGCTGAGCGAATGGAGCGTATGTCTAAGTTCTCTCTCGATAAAGACAACAAAAGAGCCTATGGTGCAAGGGCTGAACAGTGGAAAAAGAAAGCGGAAGAACTTGAAAAAACTGTTGAAAATTCAGACGATAATGATATAATAGAAATAGGAGATGGACTGTTCAAAAAAGACGGAAGTGATCCCATGTTTGATGCTTTTGGAAGTGCAGAATCTTCAAATCCTGAAGAACTTGAAAAATTGTTAAAGGATCTTTCAAATATGGGCGTTGAAATTAACGCTAATTCTGGTGGTGCATTAGCATATCAATCAACGCAGTTTGGTAAGCCTGGTGTTATTTCTGTTACTCCTAACGCAAGCTATTCAGCGTATTTGCATGAAGCCCAGCACGCAAAAGATGATATGGAAGCCGGCTGGAACGGTTCAAGAGCTGTATGGGATGTTGATGAACATATTAGACGGGAACAAAATGCTTATGCTATTGAAATTAAATTAGCGGAAGACTTAGGCAGGCCTGACATTGCAGATGAACTAAGAACGAATCTTAAAAATGAAATTGCCGAAATAAAGAAAAGAGATGAAAAGTATGCGAAACTCTTTAATGATGATTAAAAATGATTTAAAATCCGATAATGCGACAGATTGCATTTATGCAATTAGAGCGTGCTGCATACAGCACATTTCAGATAATGAAATTATCACAAGATTAAAAAATATGAAAAGTGATGATAGAATTGCTGTCTCTTATACACATCTGACGCTGCCGACGATCTTACGCGTGTAGA
>ENA-OZHQ01000143-OZHQ01000143.1-human-gut-metagenome-genome-assembly--contig:-NODE-143-length-16777-cov-7.430929_pt1 | contig 16777 bp, 15 predicted proteins | sample MGYA00244044_ERZ653682 | MGnify/ENA primary metagenome ERZ653682 (study PRJEB26926, sample SAMN06165288) | human gut metagenome | biome: ENVO:00009003; feature: ENVO:2100002; material: ENVO:00002003...
CGCGCAATTCCAGACGGATTTTTGTCAGTCTTTTGAACTTTCAAAGGATAATAAAAACCGCCTTGCGCTGAAACGCATGGCGGTTTGATAAAAATGCTTTTGTTACCGGTGTGACTGGCTGGCAGTCAGGAAAATCGGTTTGCATTTCAAATTTTGTCTTGAATCCGTTGGGAATTAAAGTGATGTTCAGATGTTTTGTCAACTGTTTTTTTTGAATTGAATAATTTTTATAAAATACTTGATAAAATGCAATATTGGCATATAACATGAATTAAAGCAGTTTTTTTGTGATGTCGCGTTCTCTCACTTTTTCGTTTGATATTGGTTATGCATCCATTGGATGGGCTGTCATTGCTTCCGCATCCCATGATGATGCGGATCCCTCGGTTTGCGGTTGCGGTACGGTTCTGTTTCCGAAAGATGATTGTCAGGCATTTAAAAGGCGTGAATACAGACGTTTGAGACGCAATATCCGCTCCCGGCGCGTTCGCATCGATCGTATCGGCAGATTGCTGGTTCAGGCGCAAATCATCACGCCGGAAATGAAAGAAACTTCCGGGCACCCCGCTCCCTTTTATTTGGCGTCAGAAGCGTTAAAAGGGCATCGAACTCTCGCCCCGATTGAGCTTTGGCATGTTCTCCGCTGGTATGCTCATAACAGAGGGTACGACAATAATGCCTCATGGTCTAACAGCCTTTCAGAAGATGGCGGGAACGGTGAGGATACCGAGAGAGTGAAGCATGCTCAAGATTTGATGGATAAACATGGGACGGCGACCATGGCGGAAACCATTTGCCGGGAGTTGAAACTGGAAGAAGGCAAAGCGGATGCTCCGATGGAGGTTTCAACGCCGGCTTATAAAAATCTCAATACCGCCTTTCCTCGCTTAATCGTGGAAAAGGAGGTACGGCGCATATTGGAGCTTTCCGCGCCTCTGATTCCTGGGCTGACTGCGGAGATCATAGAGTTGATTGCGCAGCATCATCCCCTGACAACGGAACAGCGCGGCGTGTTGCTTCAGTACGGGATAAAATTGGCTCGGCGTTATCGTGGAAGTCTTTTGTTCGGGCAGTTAATCCCCCGTTTTGATAACCGCATCATCAGCCGCTGCCCTGTCACGTGGGCGCAGGTGTATGAAGCTGAGTTGAAGAAAGGCAATTCTGAGCAAAGCGCCCGTGAACGGGCAGAAAAACTATCCAAGGTGCCCACGGCGAATTGCCCGGAATTTTATGAATACCGCATGGCCCGGATTTTATGCAATATCCGCGCAGACGGAGAACCTCTTTCTGCAGAGATACGCAGAGAATTGATGAATCAGGCCCGACAGGAAGGCAAGTTGACCAAAGCCTCTCTGGAGAAGGCTATTTCTTCCCGTCTGGGAAAGGAGACAGAGACTAATGTAAGCAACTATTTTACTTTGCATCCTGACAGTGAAGAGGCTCTTTACCTGAACCCTGCCGTGGAAGTTCTGCAAAGAAGCGGCATCGGGCAAATTCTTTCGCCGTCTGTGTATCGAATTGCCGCCAATCGCCTGCGTCGCGGGAAGTCCGTTACTCCAAACTATTTGTTGAATTTGCTTAAGTCTCGTGGGGAATCTGGCGAGGCGTTAGAAAAGAAAATAGAGAAAGAACGCCATCAACAGGCCAATCGAAAGAAAGCCAAGAAGACAGATCTGGATTATGCCGCCACGCCGTTAAAACCCAAATATGCGACGGGGCGTGCGCCGTATGCCCGCACCGTCTTGAAAAAAGTGGTGGAAGAAATTCTTGATGGAGAGGACCCGACGCGTCCTGCCCGGAGAGAAGCGCATCCGGATGGGGAACTGAAAGCGCATGACGGTTGCCTGTATTGCCTCCTTGATACGGATTCTTCCGTGAATCAGCACCAGAAAGAGCGCCGTCTTGATACGATGACCAACAACCACCTTGTGCGTCACCGTATGTTGATTCTGGATCGCTTGCTGAAGGATTTGATTCAAGATTTCGCCGGCGGGCAAAAAGACAGAATCTCCCGCGTTTGCGTGGAAGTTGGCAAGGAGCTGACAACGTTTTCCGCCATGGACAGCAAAAAGATTCAGAGAGAACTAACTCTGCGCCAGAAAAGCCATACGGATGCCGTCAATAGATTAAAACGGGAGTTGCCGGGGAAAGCGCTTTCTGCCAACCTGATACGCAAGTGCCGCATTGCCATGGACATGAATTGGACATGCCCGTTCACCGGCGCAACGTATGGCACGCATGAGCTGGAAAATCTGGAGCTGGAACATATCGTGCCCCATTCTTTCCGGCAGTCTAACGCGCTTTCTTCTCTGGTTCTTACCTGGCCGGGAGTCAACAGGATGAAAGGTCAGCGCACCGGGTACGACTTTGTGGAGCAGGAGCAGGAGAATCCTGTGCCGGATAAACCCAACCTGCATATTCGTTCCCTGAATAAGTACAGGGAATTGGTTGAAAAGTTGGATGACAAGAAGGGGCATGAAGATGACCGCAGGCGCAAAAAGAAGCGCAAAGCCTTACTGATGGTGAGGGGATTGTCTCATAAACATCAATCACAAAATCACGAGGCCATGAAGGAAATAGGCATGACGGAAGGCATGATGACGCAGAGTTCCCACCTAATGAAACTGGCATGCAAGTCTATTAAAACCTCTCTGCCGGATGCGCACATCGACATGATTCCCGGCGCTGTTACTGCTGAAGTTCGCAAGGCGTGGGATGTTTTTGGGGTCTTCAAGGAATTGTGCCCGGAGGCTGCAGACCCGGTCAACGGCAGGATTATTAAGGAAGATCTGCGTTCTCTCACGCATCTGCATCATGCCCTGGATGCCTGTGTGCTGGGGCTTATCTCAGAAATTATTCCTGCGGACAGAAAAAACGTGTTGAGACGCGCCATTATCAAGCGCCGTCTGGATCAAAAGATGAAACAGGACTTCCTGGAACTCAGGAAGAAACGTTATTATAAGTTGCGTGAGAAGGATGGCCAGACGGGAGCATCATTGGTGGATTTGCCTAGTGGGATCAAAGAAAATATCCGCGAGAAATTGATGGAGCAGAGGGTCATTCAGCATGTCCCTGCAGACATGGGCGGCGCTTTACTCAAGGAAACCATACAGAGAGTGCTTTCTGTTGATGGAAGCGGGGAGGATGCCATGGTTTCTCTTTCCAAAAAGAAAGATGGGAAGAAGGAAAAAAATCAGGTAAAAGCAAGCAAATTGGTCGGAGTGTTTCCGGAAGGCCCGTCAAAATTGAAGGCTCTTAAGGCGGCCATAGAAATTGATGGCAATTATGGAGTGGCGTTAGATCCCAAGCCGGTGGTGATCAGACATATTAAGGTGTTTAAGCGAATCATGGCCCTGAAAGAACAGAACGGCGGCAAGCCGGTGCGTATCTTGAAAAAAGGCATGTTGATTCATTTAACCTCCTCCAAAGATCCCAAGCGTACAGGCGTATGGAGAATTGCATCCATAAAAGATAATGAGAGAGGCATAGCTATTGATCTTCAAATACCTCATTCCGCAGTTCCCGGGGCCAAAACTCATGAATTTAATTGGATTAATGTAAAACTTGATACACTATTAACAAAGTATCGATTGGAGATATACCCCACTTCTTATACGGGAACTCCACGATAAGGCGTTTTACATGTCATACCATATTCTGAGCATAGATGCCTGCACATGCCATCTGAGCTGCGACAAGGGTCAGCTCAGATGCGTGGATGGAGAGAATCCTCCCCGGACGATTCCGCTGGAGGATGTGGGGGCTGTTGTGCTCAGTTCTTTTAAGGCGACGCTCACGAGCAATTTGCTGATAGAACTGGCCAGGAAGAGAATAGGGTTCGTGCTGTGTGAAAGCTACAGGCCTGCCGTGCTGCTTCTGCCGGCGGATCGGGCTACGGATACCGCTCTGTTAAGACATCTGGCGGATATGCCGGCCCGTTTGCGGAACCGCCTCTGGCAAAAGACTCTGGATGCCAAGTGTGGGAATCAGACGGCGCTGGCGCAGGTATGGAATCCGCATCATCCCGCCATTGCGGAGCTGAAGAGAATGGCCGTGACGGAAAAGACGGCGAGGGAAGCAGAGTGCGCCCGCCTGTTCTGGAGCGTATTTGCGGATACATGGGCAAACTCCGATTTTCGCAGAGGACGTCATGAGGAGGGGTTTAATAACCTCTTCAACTATGCGTACGCTGTTCTGTTGTCTTGCGTATTGCAATATCTCTTTGCGCTGGGGCTGGATCCCTGCTTCGGCATTTTTCATCAATCCCGGGAACATGCGGCGCCTTTGGCTTATGATCTGATGGAACCCTTCAGGCCTGCCTTTGACGCCAATGTGGCCCGTTGGATTCATTTGTGCCTGCAGGAAGGAAAAACAGAAGAGAGAGCAGGAGAAATCACCCGTGAGTTCAGGCGACATATTACAGCTACCTTGCAGGCTTCTGTTATGCACCAGAACAAACAGATGCCGTTGAAAGCGGCGGTAGAGGCCGTTTGCCGCAGTTTCCGCAAAGCAGTTCTTGCCGGGCAATCCGGACCGTATGAACCATGGCATATGACAACTATAAAATGGGCTGGCTAGTTGTGTTCTTTGATCTTCCCACAACCACGCCGGAAGATAAAAAAAACTATCAGTATTTCCGTAAGGCTCTTTTAGAAGACGGCTATACGATGATTCAGTATAGCGTCTATGCCCGCGCGTGTGTTACTCAGGAAAGAATAGCTACCCACTCCCGCAGAATCCAGAAAATGATACCGCCTGATGGTTCTGTCCGCTGTCTTTTCGTTACGAATATCCAGTGGGATAAGATGTTCGTTTTTCATGGCAGGTCTTGTCCCCGACAGGAGGTTTCCCTTCCTCAGCAGATGCTCCTCTGGTAAAAATATCGGACGCCGTATTTTTTTATAAGTCGCTGAACATAAAAATAAGGCACAGTATCTATTGTACTGTGCCTTATTTTGGATTCAAGGCAAAACTCCAGCCTAACTTTATAAGTCCAGCCTAACATTGTACTGTGCCTTATTTTGGATTCAAGGCAAAACCTGACGCCGGCGGAATGTGAGACCTATGGGATTGTACTGTGCCTTATTTTGGATTCAAGGCAAAACCTGTCTCGAATGCACCTGTTCATCGCAGGCATTGTACTGTGCCTTATTTTGGATTCAAGGCAAAACAGCCTAGTCAATGGGATGAATTCATTTTAATTGTACTGTGCCTTATTTTGGATTCAAGGCAAAACACTTCTGACTAGGTTCTGAATCGTGCTTGAATTGTACTGTGCCTTATTTTGGATTCAAGGCAAAACTTAACCCCCGCAGAATGTGAGACCTATGGGATTGTACTGTGCCTTATTTTGGATTCAAGGCAAAACTCTCCGCCGCAAGATTAAGCGAGACCGTCTATTGTACTGTGCCTTATTTTGGATTCAAGGCAAAACTCGCAAGGATATGTTCCCGTTGCATGGCTAATTGTACTGTGCCTTATTTTGGATTCAAGGCAAAACTACGCAACAGACGCCCGCATGACGGATTTAATTGTACTGTGCCTTATTTTGGATTCAAGGCAAAACAACGTCATAAGCACCTACCCGATAGATAGAATTGTACTGTGCCTTATTTTGGATTCAAGGCAAAACCACTGCGGGTATGTTCCGGTGGCATGGCTAATTGTACTGTGCCTTATTTTGGATTCAAGGCAAAACTATCGACATTATCTTAGACCGCCGCGAGGGATTGTACTGTGCCTTATTTTGGATTCAAGGCAAAACTAGTGAGTGTAAAGGTCTACGAGCTTATCAATTGTACTGTGCCTTATTTTGGATTCAAGGCAAAACCTGCGTCTCTTAATGCGTCCTCGATTGCGTATTGTACTGTGCCTTATTTTGGATTCAAGGCAAAACCTAACCCCCGCTGAATGTGAGACCTATGGGATTGTACTGTGCCTTATTTTGGATTCAAGGCAAAACAGAGAGAGAGACGGCACCATTGTACTGTGCCTTATTTTGGATTCAAGGCAAAACGACGGGTTAAATCTGGTTCTCAAACTGGTAATTGTACTGTGCCTTATTTTGGATTCAAGGCAAAACACCACATGCGGCTATCCGCTTGCCCTGCTGATTGTACTGTGCCTTATTTTGGATTCAAGGCAAAACTAAGATGTGTTGCGGGGTCATAGCTGATTGATTGTACTGTGCCTTATTTTGGATTCAAGGCAAAACAATGAGTATTTATGATGACCATGCCAAGAGATTGTACTGTGCCTTATTTTGGATTCAAGGCAAAACCAACCACATTTACAGGCCTCGCAAACCGCTATTGTACTGTGCCTTATTTTGGATTCAAGGCAAAACCTCCGGGAGTCGGCTATTGTGCTGATATGGATTGTACTGTGCCTTATTTTGGATTCAAGGCAAAACGGAGATTGTCCTACGGCGTGAAGACCCCCGATTGTACTGTGCCTTATTTTGGATTCAAGGCAAAACAGCCGCCCAATCAGGGCCCCGGATTACCAAATTGTACTGTGCCTTATTTTGGATTCAAGGCAAAACGGCAAGCAAGTACGTCATATGCGGTAGGGGATTGTACTGTGCCTTATTTTGGATTCAAGGCAAAACCATGGCGAGCGCATGAGCTTGCATGCCGTCATTGTACTGTGCCTTATTTTGGATTCAAGGCAAAACCCCTGGGGAGGTGGGAGCGTATAATTGCGCATTGTACTGTGCCTTATTTTGGATTCAAGGCAAAACGTGCGCGTACGTGAGATTTACGCGCTCAATATTGTACTGTGCCTTATTTTGGATTCAAGGCAAAACGTCAATTACTTTTATAGGGCGGCGTGATTAATTGTACTGTGCCTTATTTTGGATTCAAGGCAAAACAGACCGCCGTGACGGTATCGATTATGACCCATTGTACTGTGCCTTATTTTGGATTCAAGGCAAAACCTAATTTTAAAGAGGAAAAGGAATGGCATGATTGTACTGTGCCTTATTTTGGATTCAAGGCAAAACAGAGGTTTCTACTGATAACGGATCTTCTTGATTGTACTGTGCCTTATTTTGGATTCAAGGCAAAACCTTAAGGTGTGTTGCCGGGTCATAATCGAATTGTACTGTGCCTTATTTTGGATTCAAGGCAAAACCCAGCCCGTCGGACAGGTACAGAGGGGAATATTGTACTGTGCCTTATTTTGGATTCAAGGCAAAACTGCCGCCCCGGAAGCGTCAGGGACGCGCCGATTGTACTGTGCCTTATTTTGGATTCAAGGCAAAACTACCGATGCCGCGTCTGCGGCCGCTGTCGATTGTACTGTGCCTTATTTTGGATTCAAGGCAAAACAACCTAAATAAGAATATAAGAAATCTATTAATTGTACTGTGCCTTATTTTGGATTCAAGGCAAAACAGCCCCGATGAAGTGGATCTTAAATTATATATTGTACTGTGCCTTATTTTGGATTCAAGGCAAAACCGGCCTTTTTCATCTACGCATATCGTGCGATTGTACTGTGCCTTATTTTGGATTCAAGGCAAAACTACCATTGACAGCATAGCCGTTGCCATGCAATTGTACTGTGCCTTATTTTGGATTCAAGGCAAAACATGCCGGGGCGGCGATATAAAAGTCCCCTAATTGTACTGTGCCTTATTTTGGATTCAAGGCAAAACACAAAGGGTGGTCTTATCGGACTGCCGCCCACTGTACTGTGCCTTATTTTGGATTCAAGACAAAATAAATACGCCTCCGGTTTGATGACGCAAGGTGGATGTCCGTCTTTGGCCGCGCAATTCCAGACGGATTTTTGTCAGTCTTTCTTTAACGGAGCGGGAGGAATGAAGCTGTACGTCCAGAACATGGCGCCGGTTGCGGAGGTGATTCCGTCCATGTTAAGATAACGGGCCAAAAGCAGGGAGGGGGAGGAGTGCCCCATCTCCTTCTGAAGAAGGTTTTGATTGCAGAAATGGGCCAGGTGATAGGAGGCGTAGGTATGCCTCAGCACGTCCTGCACCCATCCGCTTTTTTTCAGGATGCCGGACCGGCGCCTTACTTCCCTCCATTTCTTTTCCCAGTTGGGCGGGCAAACGGGACGGGAGGGGGAACCGGCGGAAGACGTCCGGCTGAGGATGGCGCCCAGCACGGGAAGGATGGAAACGTGGCGGCTCCCGCCTGTTTTGGTATGGCTGGGCGCCAGTGAAACCAGGCCGGATTTCAGGTTGATGTTCTTCCAGGTCAGCCTTTTGACTTCGTGGGGGCGTATGCCCGCGTACAGCATCAGGGCGCAGGCCGGCAGGCATGCCCCGTGGAACAACTGTTCCGCGGTGTGGAGAAGCCGTTTTGCCTCGTACAGGGAAAGGGCCCTGATGCGTTTTTCCCTGAGGATGGGGGGAGGAACCAGAAAGGCCGCGTTTCTGCGGCACCACCCGCGCTTCAGGGAAAAATTCAGGATGCCGCTCAGGATCAGCCGCCCCTTGTGCCGCTGGCGGGGAGTGGAAAAGCTTTTGCGGAGATAACGCTCGCAATCTTCCGGCGTGATGGAACGAACCTGTTTTCTTGTCAGTTCCGGGCATTTTTTCATCATCCGGGCAGCCATATAGCGGATTTCCTGCAGGGTGCGGGGCCGGCGGTGTTTCCTTGCTTCCAGGCTGGCGCGGACAGCCTGGGAAAACGGCACGCTTGTTTCCCTGTCGGCAAGGGCCTCTCCTCCCAGCCGTATGCATCGTTTGGCCCGGGTTATTCTGTCGCCTCTGCCGCGGCTGGTGTCCAGGAGGTCTTTTAGAAGAAGGAAAGCGTCCATGGGAGGAATGCCCAGGGAACGGATGAGTAGGATTCCTGTCTGATCCGTGTCGGTGAGGAAAGAGGAAGTCGGTATGTTCATGAAGAACGTTGTAGCAGAGGATTCCTAATCCGTATGCAAGCTTGAAATGTGATGAGGATAAATATGAAAATCAGACAAGAACGAAAATATCTAGGGCAATGATTACAGCAGAGTATAAGGGCGAATATGTTGGATTTTGTTCTAAATCCTTGAAGAAGTGTGTACGGATTAGGAATCCGTTATACCTCTGCCCATGGAACAATATTTCAAAAATTTATTAGGGAAAATGGCGAAAACGGCTCTTCTAAGTGTTTTTCTTCACTTTGGTTTTTTGGGAGGAGTTTGCCGGGCAAGTGAAATCTACATAGAGAAAAGTATCTGGAATGATGATCAGGCTGTTTATGAGGATATTGATGGGACGGTAATGAATAATGATTCTGATTGGTATTTGAAAGGATGCAATACTATATATTTGGGGAATCATTATAATGGTACCTCCGGCTATCACCCTCGTTTATCTTTAGTTAATTTAACTTTGCATGCGGAGCTGGGAGAGCGAAATTTGAGTGAAGCTGTTTTATCTTTTAATTTTTTTGGACAGTATACGGTACTTATGGAATGGCAGGAAATTAAATGGGATATAACGGCTTCTGCCGATTTGAAGCCGGGACGTTACCTGCTGTTTACAACTACAAAATCAACAGTTGTGTCAGTGCTTCACGTGGTGAATTGGAAGAATCCACACGTTGAAGCGGAGGAATATGGCAATGGCATGGTTTCCATATATTATAACCATCTTGGTTCCCAGGTGCCTGAGCCTGGTGCGGCGGGGTTATCCCTGCTGGGGATTACGGCGGCGTTGTGGCGCCGAAGGAGGGAATAGGGGACTTTTTATAATTCCGCAGATTTGTTCGCGCCTCTGAGGAAGCCCTGTCGTCAGGTTGTGGAAGAGCCGGGCGGTGATGTTTTCTTTTCTGCTTCAGTAGGGGAATGGGGAGCGTCCCGAAGGGTTTTCAGCAGGGCCGCCATGGTGTCTATGTCCTCATCCGTCATGGAGGAAAGGTCGTCCAGTTTCTTTTTAATGTCTTCAATTTCCTCTTCCCGGTACGGCAGCGCTTCTCCGCCGTGGGGACTCAGAAAGAAGGACGTGATGGTGCTGGTGAGCGTTCCCACGAATCCGATGCCCGTGAGCATCAGGAATACAGCCAGAAATTTGCCTGAAGTAGTGACCGGATAGGTATCCCCATAGCCTACGGTGGTAGCCGTGACGAAGGACCACCAGATACCGTTGGGCAGGCTCATGCCTTCCGCCAGATGGATGCCTACGGCCCCCAGCAGGATGATGACCAGGGCGGCGATGCAGATATACTTGAATCCGTTCGTGTTGAAGAAACGCCGGATGCGCGTGGTGAACCTCATGGCATAGGAAAACAGGTCCAGATACCTGGCGAGCCTTAAGATTTCCCCCAGCGAGGCGAACCTGAACAGGCGGAACAGGGCGTCAAAGGGAATAATGGCCAGTAAATCCCAGGGGTGTTCCTTAATGAAGAGCCATTTGGACCGGCTGATGGAGAAGCGGACCACATAATCCAGCACAAAAATCCAGTAGATGACGCGGTCCGCCGTGACTTCCCATTCCGCCGCTTCCGTGGTCAGGTCAATGGCGGTCAGCGTTACGGCGACCAGGGCCAGCAGGCACATGCCCGCTTGATAGGCCAGCCTCAGGAACAGAATGTGGCGGGGCATGCGGCGTAACGCGTTCATGGCGGGAAGAGAAATGAAAAAGCCGCCCCCCGGCGGGGTGGGCAGGGAGCGGCTTGGGGAAAGAGGCTGTTTCCTCCGGGCCCCTTACTTCAGCAGGAGCTGTTCCATCAGGGCCTGGGAGGACTGGGCCAGCACGGCGGGATCGTCCAGCATGCCGGCGCGGAGCAGGGCGGTATTCGCGATCTGGTCCGCCACCATTTGCGCCAGTTCCGGGTTTTCCGTCCGCAGGGCGGAAAGCTTTTTCACCAGCGGGTTGGAGGGGTTCAGTTCCAGCTGCGGGTGGCTTTCCGGCACTTCCTGCCCCATGGCTTTCATGTACGCCCTCATTTCCGGCCCCATGTCATTGCCGCTTTGCAGGGCTACGGCGGCTCCGCTGACCAGGCGCTTGCCCAGGGTGACTTTGGAGAATTTGTCCGGGTACAGCCCTTTCAGCCATTCTTCCAGGGCCGCGGCTTCCTCCTGGGGCAGGGCGTCCTTCTGTTCCTCTTCCAGGGCGGGGAGTTCCACGTCGGCGCGGTCGATCATCGTGACGGGCTTGCCGTCCACGCTGGACAGGGAGTCCAGCACGAATTCGTCCCCATGGTCCGTGAAGAAGGCCACTTCATAGCCGCGGGCTTTGAAGGCTTCCAGGTACGGGCTGTTTTCCAGATGGGAGCGGGAGGGGCCGGTAAGCGCGTAAATGGCCGTCTGCCCTTCCTTCATGCGGGTGACGTAGTCTTCAAATGAGGTCGTTTCCCCCGGTTCCGTGGCCGTGGATTCAAAACGGAGCAGCTTGCCCAGGGATTCCTTATTCGGCCAGGAGGTGACGACGCCTTCTTTCAGATAGCGGGAGAATTGCGCGTAGAATTCCCTGTAGGTTTCCTGATCGTCCTTCGCCAGTTTTTCCAGATGCTTGATGAAGCGTTTGGTGATGATGTCGCTGATTTTGCGCACCAGGGAGTTGTCCTGAAGCATTTCGCGGGAAATGTTCAGGGGCAGGTCCTCGCTGTCCACCACGCCGTTCAGGAAGCGGAGCCATTCCGGCAGCAGGCCTTCCGGCTTGGCGTCAATCAGCACGCGCTTGCAGTACAGGGCCACGTTGGCGTCCACGCGGCCGAATCCGAACATTTCCGGATTGCGCCTGGGGATGAAAAGCAGGGCATTCAGGGCAATAGGGGCGTCCGCGCTGAAGTGCATGTAGGACAGGGGTTTTTCATCCGTGTGGGCAATGAACTGGTAAAATTCATCATATTCCTCCGGTTTCACGTCGGATTTGGACTTGGACCAGATGGCCTGGACGGTGTTGACGTGCTCTCCGTTGAAGTTGAGAGGGAACCCCACGAAGTTGGAGTAGCGGCGCAGGAGCTCCTTCACGCGGTATTCCTGGGAGAACTCTTCATATTCGTCTTTCAGGCGGATGACGATGCGGGTGCCCCGGTCCAGCGGTTCCGCCAGCGTTTCGATGCTGTAGCCTTCCCGTCCGTCGGAAGACCAGCGCAGGGAGGCGGCTTCCGGTTCATAGGAATGGGTGAACACTTCCACCCGGTCCGCCACCATAAACGAGCTGTAGAAGCCCACTCCGAACTGGCCGATCAGGTCCGCTCCGCCTTCCTGCTTCTGCTTGAGGGCCTCCATGAATTTTTTGGTGCCGGAGTGGGCGATGGTTCCCAGGTTTTCCACCAGGTCCGCTTCCGTCATCCCGATGCCGGTGTCCGCAATGGTGATGGTCTTGTTTTCCTTATCCGTGGTGACGGTGATTTCCAGGGGCTTGTCCGGCTGGTAAATATTAGAATCCGTCAGCTGCTTCAGACGCAGTTTTTCCAGGGCGTCGGAAGCGTTGGAAACAAGCTCGCGGACAAAGATTTCACGGTCGCTGTAAAGGGCGTTGATGACAATGTCCAGCAGCTGCCGGACTTCCGCCTGAAATTGATGTGTTTCTGTATTCATATGGAAAAATGTTTTGCGAGCGTCATTATACGGCCCCCGTCAAGGGGGATGGACAGTTTTTCTCCCTGGGCCCGGGCGTCCCATGTCACACAAAAAGGCTTTTTCACAGGCATGGGGGCCGGGCGTTTTTCCTTGAAACAATTCCGGAAACCGAACAGTATTATTTAACAAATGATTTTCTCACCATTGTTGAAAAAGGGGATTCTTTTACTGGCCTTCTGCGGCGTGTTGGGCGGCGGCGTTCTTTCCGCCCAGGAAACAGGGGGCTCGCCGATTACGGAGGAGGGTTTGAAGGCATTGGATTCCAATGTGTTCGCCAATGAATACATGCTTGCATTGAAGCCCAATGTCACGCGCGACCGCATCGCCAAAATCAAGGATCCCTTTGTGCGTGGGCTCGCCGAGCAGATGGCGGAGAAGAAATTTGACCGCAAGGCCCGCGCCCTGACGGCGGAGCCGTATGAACCGGTCAAGGATCTGGCGGAACGCCTGCGTACCAGCCAGTACAGCAAATTTGAAAATCCCACCGGCATCTTTTTTGAAGAGGGGGAGGACGTATTGCTGGTCATGGGGGATCCCAAAGGTGAAAAACTGAATCTGGTTATCCACAATTTCGGGCGGGACGGAGGCCACAGCTCCTATCCGCTGAAAGAGGGGGTCAACATCATCAGGGCGAAGAACAAGGGGCTTGGCTATATTGAGTATTTCACATCCAATTACAAGAAGGCGCCCAAGGTGCATCTGTCCATTCTGTCCGGCAAGGTGAATGGAGTTTTCGTGGGAGGCGTCAGCAAAAACAGCGACTGGAAGAGGATGCTGGAAAACTCCCCCACGGAAGTTGTGGACATCGTGGGCAACCGCGTGCATCTGGTGTATCCGGTGGAGGAACTTAAACAATTCTGCCCGGACAAAGGGGAGGAGCTCATTGCCCTGTACGACAGGATTATCGGCATGGAGCAGCAGATCATGGGCCTGTACAAGTACAGGATGCTGCCCAAAAACCGGATGTTCGGCCGTGTGATCTGGAACGGGTTCATGCATGCGGACGGTACGGGAGCCGCGTTCCATAACGGTACCATGAAGGAGGTCGGCAATCCGGACAAGATTCCCGGCAGCGCCTGGGGGATTGCCCATGAGTTCGGCCACGTCAACCAGGTGCGCCCCGCCATGAAATGGGTATCCACCGGAGAAGTGACCAATAACATTTACTCCGCTTACGTGAATTACATGCTGAATCCCTCCAGCATGCGCCTGGAGCATGAACGCATCAACGGCGGGGACGGCAACATGATTGGCGGCCGCTTCAACGCCTACTTGAACAACGGCATTTTGAAGGGGGAAAACTGGCTTGTCCAGAGCGGTCCGGACAAGCGTTCCGGCGGGGATAACCGTCCGATGGTGCACGACCATTTTGTCAAGCTGGCTCCCCTGTGGCAGCTGGAGCTGTACTTCAAGATAGCCGGGAAGGGCAATCCCGACTTTTATCCGGATATCTTTTATAAGGCCATCAAGATGGATACCAGGGGCAAGAAGGATGGAGAGCTCCAGCTTGCGTTCATGAAGAACGCCTGCGACGCCGCCAGACAGGACCTGACGGATTTTTTCCGGAAAACGGGCATGCTCAAGCCCATTGACCAGGAACTGGACGACTACACCTGCGCCCGCATGACCATCACGGAGGCCGACTGCAAGAACCTGATTGCCTATGCCAGGAAGTACAAAAAGCCGGAAAGCCCCGTCATTTACTATATTTCCGTCAATAGCGCGGAAGCATATAAGAACCGCCTGCCTGTCCGCGGCGTCTATAACCAGGGCGTTACGGAGCAGGTCAATCGTCGCATTATTTCCCATGACGTGTGGAAAAACGCCGTCGTCTTTGAAACCTACAAAGACAGGGAGATGGTCCGCATCACCATGGCGGGGACGGATTCCAGGGATAATTCCTCCACCACGGTCCCCTATCCGGAAGGCTCTACGCGGATTGAGGCCGTTTCCTGGGACGGCAGGCGTACGCTGGTGTACGGCAGACGCCCTGACAAATGAAAGCTTAAGAGGTTAGCGTGTTCGGGCGCCGCCGTTCTCCGGGACGGCGGCGCTTTTTCATGACAGGGGGGGCGGATGGAAAACCGCAAGGGGATTGCTCATCCTGATGGTCTTTTCTCCATACCGTATCTTCCGGACTGCTGACAGCCGGAAGGCTGTTGCTTTTGAACAGGGGCGGGGGAGAGGCTGTATAACATGGGATGGATAAGGCAGGAACTTCCGGAGGCATCAGGGGAAAGATGCTGTTGTTTGCCGCCTTTTTAATCGTGTGCTTTAATCTGCGTACCGGGTTTGATTCTCCCGATCCGCTGTTGGGAACGATTGAAAGGGATATGGGGCTTTCCCTGGAAAATTCAGGGCTGTTCGCCCTGCTGCCCGTCTTTGTGCTGGGGGTGGCGGCTCCCATTTCTCCGCGCGTGGCGCGCCGGATGACGCCGTGGAAAATCATTTTCTGGTTCCAGCTTCTGGCGGTGGCCGGAATTTTCTGGCGCAGCTGGGACGGAGTGGCGGGGTTATACGGCGGCATGGTTCTGATGGGGCTGGGCATGGGGATTGCCGGAGCGGCCATTCCCGGACTGATCAAGCACCAGTTTCCTGACCGTGCTTCCGCCATGATGGGCGTTTACAGCGCCATGATCGGCGTGGGCAGCGCTGCGGCTTCCGGCCTGTCCGTTCCCCTTTCCAATATGCTGGGAGGCTGGCGTTTCGGCCTGGGGATCTGGATTATTCCCATCCTGCTGGGGATGCTGGTATGGGGCGCTTATTTTCTCAGGCATCCGGACGGCGTGTTTCAAAACGATCCGGCGGCATCCGGACGCAGCCTGCTGCGCAGCGGCAAGGCATGGCAGGTTACCGTTTTTTATTTGAGCCGCGTTGGGGCTGCCTATTTCTTTTATACCTGGATTCCCATCTTTCTGAGGCAGCGGGGCATGAGCTATGAGGACGCCGGTTTCATCCTTTCCGTGGCCATGTTCGCCCAGCTGCCCGCTACGCTCTCCGCTCACGTGCTGGAAAAAGCTATGGGAGGGCGGGGCCTCCTCATCGTGATGGCCATGGCGTTGGCGGCCCTTTCCTGCTGGGGCATCCTGTATCTTCCGCTGGACTGGGCCGTCTGGATGGCGATTCTGTTCGGCCTGGCGACGGGAACCGTATTCAGCCGCGGAATGGCGCTGATGGTGGAACGGGCCCGGACGCCTTCCGAATCAATCAGGCTTTCCGGCATGTCCCAGGGAATCGGCTTTACCATGGGTGCCCTGTTGAGCCTGCTGTTTACCTCCTTCCTGCATCAGGGAGGCTCCTTCCTGCCGTTCTGCCTGGTTTATACCTTGTTCTGCGTGCTCGGCATGGTTTCCGGCCGCATGTCCTCCCGGCCGGGATACGTGTAATATAAGATTTCGGAATTATGCAGAATGTCTTGCCTTAAGATTTTTAGAATATTTTAATTATTGATATTCAGTAAATTGCTCCGATGAAAAAATCGGAAAGATCAACGAAACAAGACTAAAGTAAATAATGCTGTAAATTTTAATTATTCCTAATCTATTATTTTTTTCTTTACAAAAATATAAAATTTGTATTTGTTTTCTATGTAAAAACCAAATATCAATACATGAAATCAAATAATCAAAAAATGAAGGAAGATGTTTTTTGTGTGGTTGAATCTGTCTCTGAGCAACCCTCCTATTCTCAAGCCGATTTTATTAAGTTTTATGAGAAACAAAAGAAAAATGGAGATTGGACTTTTTATGATGAAAGACAGTTTATGGAAAATCTGTTTTGTACTAGACTGAACTATTTTTTTATTATTTTTTCGTTAATTTTAATGGCTGCTGTAACAGTAAGGAGTAATACTAATCTTATATTGGTATTGTTTATTGGTTTAATAATTCAATTATTGCTGTGGTTTTCTGTTAATAGAATTTATGTAAAATTGGATATTGTTCTTAAAATATTGCATAACCTTGACGAACATCATGTGTTTTCTATAACAGATAAATGTTTAAAAAAGAGAAGGCATTATTCTTTTAGTGTTGTTTCTCTTCTCGGTACATGGCTTCCTCTTTTGTGTGTTATAATATGGTTCACTGGATTGTGTTTGGCTGTATTAGGATATATATCTTCCAATTAAAGGATTCGTTTTTTTGTTTATAATATAATGGGTGATATGTGTTAGGGTTAATTATATATCTGTCTCTTATACACATCTCCGAGCCCACGAGACCGATCAGTATCT
>ENA-OZHQ01000145-OZHQ01000145.1-human-gut-metagenome-genome-assembly--contig:-NODE-145-length-16722-cov-5.274075_pt1 | contig 16722 bp, 12 predicted proteins | sample MGYA00244044_ERZ653682 | MGnify/ENA primary metagenome ERZ653682 (study PRJEB26926, sample SAMN06165288) | human gut metagenome | biome: ENVO:00009003; feature: ENVO:2100002; material: ENVO:00002003...
ATCTACACGCGTAAGATCGTCGGCAGCGTCAGATGTGTATAAGAGACAGTTATAGCATAGATTGCTTAACTTGAAAATAGGAGGGATGTTTGGAGGGATGCTGCGAAAACCGGATTCCGAGGAAAGCTTGAAAGCCCTGATATTACAGGGAAAACCGGCTCTAGGCGACTGGACGTCACATGGGATTTTAAGTCCCAGGTGTCTGCCAGTTCCACCACACCGGCTCTCGGCTTAAATTTAACACCCGCACGGCCGTCGTGTCAATATTACGCGAGCGCATCAACTTTTTTGTTGACAATCTCGCAAACTGGTGCTATTATAATCGAGCATTCTAAATGCGCGAGTGGTGGAATTGGCAGACTCGCTAGATTCAGGTTCTAGTGTGCACTACGCACGTGCGGGTTCAAGTCCCGCCTCGCGCACCAAACCAATATAATCCGAACTTGTTTCCAATAGGAGATGGGTTCGGATTATTTGTTTTCTTTGACCGTTACGAAACCGCCTATTTTCGCAATGGAGTGAGACGCAAACCCACCTCCAAGCCAAGAGGCCTACAGGCCCCATAAATGCAAAAAGGACGGGCATAGCTGGTTTCACGACGCGCCCGTCTCTTAGGCATAAGAGAATGATAGCATTGTTGTTTGACGTCGAATATTGAAAGAACAATGAAATTTTGCTGTAGTTAAAGAAAGAAAATACAGGAGGGATGATCGTGAGTGCGGGAATTTGTATTATGAACAAAAATGCAATTGCTCTTGCGGCGGATAGTGCTGTTACTATTGGGCCGCATCTTGCTATCCACAATTCTGCCAACAAGTTGTTTGCTCTCTCCAAAGTTGCACCGGTAGGTGCAATAATCTATTCAAATGCAGAAGTAATGGGAATTCCTGTTGAAATTCTAATAAAGCAGTACAAAAGGGACTTGGGTCAAAAAACATTTGAGTTTTTGGAAGAATATGTGAATGACTTTATTTCATACCTGCTTTCAATTTGCGAAATTTATTCTACCTCATCCGATTTCAAGTTGCGTGGTATGATAGAGATGCTATGAAACAGAAAGAAGTGGTGTCGAATGACAAAACTCAACGAAGTGCGGCTCCATGCAAAGCCAGTGGATTGCGACGTTTGCATGGAGTAAAAATCGTCGCATAATCAATATGCTGGCTTTGCTGCTTGACGATCATCTCAAGGAGGAAGCCTGCATGAAATACATCAATGCAAAAAATCTTCTTCCCAATGCGCTTGTCAAGGAATTGTGAATCCATCCGGCCAACAGCTCTGGGAAACAATATCCTTTTTTACAGCTTCGCAAATCCTAAGTCGTCTTAAGCAAAAACGGCTTAAATCATTTTCTGTCCTGAGATACCATGCTGATTACCAGAGAAATGACGCACCGGCGCCGACTTTGTCGCCCAAGCGGGATATGCGGCTAAGGAAAACTTCTCTAAAGCACTCAAGCATGCGGCACGGGTTTTCGCAATGCGGAATACCGCCATGGTGGGTACCTCTTTCCTTGGGCTTTGAAAAGTGTTCGTTTGGGCGGTTTCACTCCGCTACATCGCCGCCTGCCTCCCGTGAGGAGAAGGATATGTGCAAGGTCATTTGTACCGTCCACAGTCGAAAAGAGAGGGGCTTTTCCACCCTAAAACGCACACGGGTTTGAGGCCTTAAAAAAGGCTGCTGTTATCAAAAGCTGCCGCCCGAAGGGGGGGTACATACAGGTTATTTGCTATCCGGCAAGCCAGGATACCGTTGATATTGCCGGGTTTTCCAAATAATCCTATATAACCACTCATACCAGCGGCTCTCGGTTTTCCGGGGGCCGCTTTTTTCGGACCGGCTGTGTCAAGCGCTCTTTCCTCCTCATAGACTGTCCTGCGGGGGTGAGTGGTTTGAGACAGAACGGTCAGGCGGATCTCTGGCTCGTCATATTCCTCGCCGTGCTGCTGGCGCAGTCGGCGTTCAGTCTTTTCGCGCCCGCCCCAGTCGATGGCTCCGGCGGCATAGACGTCATCGTGCGCACCTCGGCCGCCGCCATCTTCGGTTATTTTCTCAGCTCGGGCGCCCCGCCCGCAGGCAGACTGCGCATCCGCGACGTCTCCTGTACAGGCCTCTTCTGCCTCCTGACCCTCCTGGCCCTGAGAGCCGCCGCCGTGTCCAGGCCCTGGCTCCTCGGCTCCGACTCCGCCACCGCCACCGTCGCGCAGCTGCGCGACTTCGTCTCCGGCTGCGTGGGCTTCCTCATTGGCAGCCCCGGCGGCGGTCAGTCCAACCAAAATCAGCTTTGATCCAGGAGGTCATATAATAATGGATGAGATCAGGCAAGACCTGCTCAGTTTGAATTACAGCCCCAGTTTCCAGATCTCCGGTATGCAGGAGGCCGACGTAAACCTCAGCCTCCCGCCCGCGACCCTGTCCGCCTCCATCAGCGGCAGCGTGACCGGCGGCGCCCTGCCGCTCGCAGACGCCACCGTAAAGCTCTTCGACAGCAGCGGCGCGCCCTTTATGCACACCGTCACCGACGCCTCCGGCAGCTTCAGCTTTGACGTCGTGCCCGCCGGGACTTACAGCCTCGCCGCCGTGCGCGAGGGCTACCTGCTCAGCCCCTCCGTTGCCGTAACGCTCTCCGCTGGCGGCAGCGCCTCTGTCTCCCTCGCCTGTACGCCGGAGACAGTTCTCTCCCTTGGTGCCGTCGCCGGCACGGTCAACTCTGTCGGGCTCGACGGTAACGGCCCAGTCGCAGGCGCCAAGCTCAGCCTCTCCAATCTCTCCGGCGCCGTCCTCGTCGCCACCACGCGCACGAACACCGAGGGCAAGTATCTCTTCGGCGGCGTAGTCGCGGGAGAATATGTCGTCAAGGCCAAGCTCTGAGACAAAAAAAGTTTCCCTTCTCCCGCTGGGAGAAAGGGAAACTTTTTATTCCGCGCGGCTTCGCCCCACTGCCTCCAGGAAAAGGCGGTATACAGGAGCGATGGACCGGAAGTCCGCCGCCAGCCGTTCCGGCAGTTCCTCTGAAAACAGCAGGTCCAGGTCCGGCTCCTCATGCGTCAGGCAGGCGCTTTTGAGGTCCAGCCATTCGCGCTTTTCCGGGCTCTCATCGGGGTGCTTGCTGCGCTTGTAGCGCTCGTTCTCCAGCACGAATGCGCTCTGATTTTTGTAGGCGCGCAGGGCTTCGCGCCAGACCGGCGCGTCGGTCTGGATGAGCCCTCGCAGCTCATTCATGGTCGCCGGCTCCGTCTTGTACCAGCCGCAGCCCCAGCGCAGCGCACGGGGCGAGAACTCGAACCAGTAGCCGGGCAGACCCTGCTGCTTCGCCCGGAGCAGTATGAGCCACATGACGTCCCTGAATATGGGCAGTTCCGGCCCCCGGCGCGTGTCGCGCCAGATGCGTGAGATGCTCTTGCCCACCTTTGGTATACACATTATCGCCGGGTCTATCTCCGCCATAGCCGGAGAGAGCGCCTCGACCAGCTCCGCCAGCGGCTCGACCACCAGGCGTTCGTACTCCGCCCTGTGCTCGTGGAACCAGACCCGCGAGTCCATCAGTTTGTTGCGCACCAAAAATTCCAGCGTCTCATCAGTAAAAGGCAAAATATCCGCCTCCCTTCCGGGACATTATAGCACATGCGCGCAAGTCCGGGAACTTTTTGCGCTCTCCTGCGTCTGCGCTCATATGACATTTTTCGCCCTTTATTTGTGAGATAAAGTGTGCTAATATATATTGGTATGTTGAAGAGAATTCCCCCACGGAGGTAAATATATGCGCAGCTTTATGAAAAAGGTGGACCTGTTCTGCTACAAGCACCCTCGGTTCGGCGTGAACAACCTGATGCTCTATATCGTATTCGGCACGCTCGCTGTGTGGCTGCTGGGCGCCATGGATACGACCTACACCCTCGTCAACGCCCTCACCTTCAATGCGGCCGCCGTGCTCAAGGGCCAGGTGTGGAGGCTCGTGACCTTTGTCTTTATCCCACAATCGGGCGGCATTTGGCTGTTTTTGTTCCTCTATTTCTACTACTTCGTTGGCAGCACCCTGGAGCGCGAATGGGGTCCGGGCAGGTTCACGATCTATTACCTGACGGGTATGCTCATGAACATAATCTACGGCTTTGTCGTCTACTTCGTCACCGGCATGTCCTACTCCATGAACGCAAACTACATAAACCTCTCCATGTTCTTTGCCTTTGCAACGCTTTTCCCGGACAACATGGTGCTGCTTTTCTTCATAATACCCATCAAGATGAAATGGCTCGCCATCATCGACGCGCTGTACTTTGCCTATGCGATCATCTCAGACTTTGCCGGCGGGATGGGGCTCATGAGCTTTTTGCCGCTCGTCGCGATACTCAATTACTTCCTCTTCTGCGGCGGAGAGCTGTTCTACACCGTAATGCCCCGCGGTCGGCAGCAGCGAAAGAACACCGTGGACTTCAAGCGCGAAGTCCGGAAGATAAAATACGAGACCAAAAACAAGAACTATATGCACAAATGCGCGGTGTGCGGCAGGACTGACGCGGACTATCCCGAGCTGGAGTTCCGTTACTGCTCGCGCTGTGCCGGCTATCACTGCTTCTGTCAGGACCATATAAACAACCACGTCCACTTCACGGAGTAATAATCCGGGACAGGCTGAAATAACGATATACAAATATCACGTTGGTGGTGGGAAAATGGGAAGGAGAAATTCCAGCAGACGGCGCAGATACAACCCGTCGCATGTGCGCACTGTCGTCACGAGCAGCATGATGCTGATCTGCGTGATCGTGCTCTGCCTTATCGTTGGAAAAAACATAAAGCTCAACAGGGCCGACGACGCCGGCCCGGACGCAACGCCCCCCGCAGCGTCCAGCGAGAGCCCCGACCCCGGCGTCGTGCCGACAGACGAGTCCGGACAGCCGGCGGAAACGCAGACCCCGGAGCCGACCCCGGCCCCCGAGCCTTTTGAGCCCCACGCCGTGGACTCAACTCAGCCATCCAATTTCATCTCCTATACGAACGTCATGGTAAACGACACTCTGCTTGACGGCGCCTATACGGCGGAACAGGAGATCAACTTCGGCGCTGGCTCGGAGTACTCGGCTCTGCCGGGAGTTATCACCTTCGGCGGCAACAACTATAGAGACGGCTATTCCTACGGCACGGCTAACATCACTCAAAAGAAGTTCGGCTCTCAGTGGACGGCCGCCACGGGCTCTCTGGTGGCTCCTGGAGGGGTCTACTGGTCCGGCAACGGTTGGACCGGCCAGCCTCTCATCGCAGAGTGGCCGAAGGAAACCCGCCAGGTCATGAACATGTACGACTGGGCCAAGCAGCAGGAGACGCTCGTGGAAGTCGTGTATCCGTCAATGGACGGCTATGTCTATTTCTACGAATTGCAAACCGGTAAGGCCACGCGAGACGCGCTTAATCTGGGCTACACCTTCAAGGGTACCGGTACTCTCGACCCGAGGGGCTATCCCCTGCTGGTCGTCGGCAGCGGCTATAACAGCAACCGCGGCACGTCGCATGTTTTCATCGTGAGCCTCATAGATTTCTCGATACTCTATGAGTTCGGCGCGTCGGACAGCTTCGCGCTGCGCGCATGGCCGATGTATGACTCCGCACCGCTCATAGACGCGGAAACGGACCAGCTCATCTACTGCGGCGAGAACGGCGTGATATACATCATCACCCTAGGTACTCAGTACGACGAGTCCGCAGGTACGATCTCCGTGAACCCGACAAGGACGGTGAAGTGGCGCTATCAGAGCACACGCGGGAGCCTCTACTCCTTCTGGCTGGGCTTTGAGGATTCGCCCGTCATCTATCAGGGTCATCTGATGGTAGCGGACAACGGCGGCAACCTCATCTGCCTGGACCTGAACACGCTGGAGCTGGTCTGGGTGCAGGACACCCTGGACGACTCGAACAGTACTCCTGTCCTGGAGGTAGAGGACGGGCATCCGTATCTGTATATAAGCACGTCCTTCCACCTGGGCTGGCGTTCCAGCACCACGGCGGACGTGCCGGTATGGAAGATAGACGCGGAGACGGGCGAAATAGTGTGGCAGCGGAGTTACAGCTGCTACAGCGTCGAGGACCTGTCCGGCGGCGTACAGGGCAGCATAGTATCGGGCAAGAATAACGTGTCGGACCTGATATTTGTACCTGTGGCGCGGCATCCGACTGCCGGCGGCGGCACTCTGGTCGCACTGGACAAGGCAACTGGCGAAGAGGTCTGGGCATTTGAGACGCAGGTCTACAGCTGGTGCACGCCGACGGTATTCTACGATCAGAACGGGGACGGATATATACTTTACTGCACGGCGGGTCAATATCTGTACCTTCTGGACGCCAGAACAATGGAGATCCTTGATTCGAAGAATCTGGGCGGCACAATAGAGGCGACGCCCGCGGTGTATGGCAACTATGCAGTTGTAGGTACTCGCAGCGGAACGATCTATGGAATAACGCTCACATGACAAATAAAAGCGCGGCGGGAGAAAAAAGTTCTTGCAATCCCCGCCGCGCTGTGCTATTATAACAAGGCTGATAACCGGGTGTGGCGCAGATGGTAGCGCGCTTGAATGGGGTTCAAGAGGCCGCTGGTTCAAATCCAGTCACTCGGACCAAAAATCCGCTGTTTTCGTATGAAAACAGCGGATTTTCTCGTTAAAGCTAATCTTGGCTGGAACACAGGTATGGCGCGCCTTTGCAGGGGGCGCCCTTCTTTTTGTTTTCGGCAGTCAGATCTGCTTTGCGGCGCGTTTCCGTCAGTTATGCGTAGCTGCCCAGCAGAAGTTTGTTTCTTGCCAGGTCCTCTGGTTCTCCATGTCTTGCCATGCCGCCTGTCTCCGACAGGCAGACATAAGGCCTGCCCGCACTCTCAAAGACCTCATCCAGCTTCTGCATATAGCCGCCCTTGAAAAACGCGCACTTGGCCGGGTCGTAATGCTTGTAGTCCTTCGTGAACGCCAGCGCTATCGCCCGGCAGCCGCCCATGCAGCACCGCCAGTACTGGCAGTTCCGGCAGGGCTCGTTCTTCTCGCGTATGTCCGATACCGGCATAGTCACGAGTTCGAGGTATTTGCCGCCCGAGAGCAGCTCGTGCAGCAGCGTCGTCTTCACGTTTCCAAAGCTGATCCCCATGTTGGCAAAGGTACCCGAGGTCTGGTTGCAGGGGTAGACCTCCCCGGTATACGACACCGCAACGGTACCCCGCGCGCCCCTGCACGCCGGTATGCCATCGCGGTACTTCCCGCAGTCCGACTGCACTGGGTGGAAATAGTAGTCCCCACGCCCCGGCCGGTAATGTGCGAACTGCCACACGTCCACGCTGATATTAAAACCGCTTCCGAGGCACCGCTCTATGAGTTTCGTCATCTCGTCGTAATACTCGACTATTCCCAGAGTGGCGTCGCCGCCGTTCTTCCTCCAGCGCGGGGTCTCCGTCGTGCGGATAATGCGTATCTCCTCCACGCCCATGCCGTCCAACATGGCGACGGTGTCGTACATGACGTCCAGGTTGCCCCGGTGCACGTTCGTCTGGCTGCGGACGCGGAAGCCCTTCTCCTTGGCCAGCTTCATGGCCCGAAGCGCCTTCTCCTCCGCGTGCGGAACGCCCCGGAGCCAGTCGTGATGGCCAATGCCGTCAAAACTTATCTTGATCTCCGTGTCCATGTCCAGGCGCTTCAACTCGTCCAGGAAGTCGGCCGTGAGGAAGCTGCCGTTTGTATTTAGTTCGGTGAGGCACATCCCGCGCCTGTAAATCTCGCGCACAATGTCCCTAAATCTCGGGTGCAGCATTGGCTCGCCGCCCGTGAGCGTCACGCTCTGTATGCCGCAGCTTTCACACTCGTCCAGAAATGCGACGCATTCTTCCCATGAGAATTCGCCCATCATTGGGGCGTTGTCCGCCGCCATAAAGCAGTGTTTGCAGTTGAAGTTGCACTTGCCCGTGACCGCCCAGTTTACGCTTGGGAAATAGCGGTTATCACAGCGTCTCGGTTTAGACCACTCGCTCCAGGTCTCGCCCTCCTGCGCCTCGCGCACAAAACCCGCCCGCTCAAGCTGTCCGAGCAGAGGCGTCTTGTCCATCTCCCGTCGGCCGTCGCACTGCGACAGCAGTTCGAACTGCTCCCGGCTCAGCTTCTGTGCGTACTGGTAGCCGCGCACATAGTAGGCGTACGGCACCAGCTTCCAGGAACGCAGGGCCACATTCTCATTCAGAACGCACCGCATCCTCTGAACGCCCTTGCCCGCGCACTCAGCCGCAGACATTCATGATAGTAGCTACCAGTCCCGCAGACGGCGGGACAGATGTCGAGTTCTTGGCATCCTCAACCGCGCCGCAGCCGCCGCCGGCCACGGCGTCCAGTTCGTCGTCGCTGAGCTCGCCCTCGGCGCTCTGCCTGGCCTTAAGGAACTCCGCGGCCTCCTCCGCCGTAGCATCGCAGCCCTGGGCCTTCAGAAACTCGGCCAGCTTATTCTCTTTCGCCGCCGCGGCAAACGCCGCCTTCAGCTCTTCATTTGCAACGACCTCGTAATACAGTTCGTCCACCGTCTTCATGAGTATACCTCCTAAAACAATATCTGATGCAGCATACTGGGGTATGCGTATCTTATGAGTTCATAGCCCATCCCCGCGGCGCCATATAAGAGATCCGGGCAGGCGACCTGGCGGAAGGCTGCGGGCAGGTATCTGTATCCGCCCTCCGCGTCCTTGCGCCGCTTCATGAAGGCCAACAGCCGGCCTGCGTGCTGGCGGCAGTCCGGCAGCGTCAGCAGAAAGTCCACTGCCGAGAGGTTGCCGCAGCAGAGGTGATCGCGGAAGAGCGGCTCGCACCCAATGCAACAGCTCCTGGCTCGTTCCAGGTCCTCGTCCAGTTGCGGGGAACAAAGCCCGTTTCGTCTGCAGCACAGCAGCGCCTGACCGATGCCGGGCGCGCCCGAGCACAGTCCGTGCATGGCCTTGGAAACCACAGGCGAGCTTCTCAGATCCGGCCAGGTACCCAGCTTTTCCGAGTATATCCCGTGTTCAAACGCCAGCGCGTCCTCCGCCGCCTCGCGGCATTGCCCGTCGTCCAGTATCCGTGCCGCGCCTGACAGAGCCGCGGCTATGCCCGCCATGCCGTGACCCGCACCGCTTATCGGCCGTTTCTTATCCAGGGTGTCCCAGAGCAGCTGGCCCTTGTACTTCAGCGTCCGGCCTCCGAGCAGCCGCTCCGCCGTCCGCCTTATATTCAAAAGCACCTGCTCTGAGCCCGTCGCGTCATGCGCCCGGCACAGCTCCAGCAGCAGCCCCGCCGCCCCGGAGTAGACGTCCAGGCAGTGCGCGTTCTCGATATCCACCTTCCTGAGCTGTGCGAGCAGCCGCCGCTTGAGCTCGTATGCCCGGCCGCTGCCCAGGCCGCGTTCCATGATATCCAGCGCCCGGAGAGCTCCCGCAAGGCCGTCGGACATCCCGGTCTGCAGCGCATTCTCTGGTATGTATGCCGCTTCTTCCAGCAGCCTGGCCGCGGTCTCGAGCTGCTGGAGGCAGATATCCGCCAGCTCCGCGGCTCTTCCGGCAGTCTCGCCGCCGAGGGCGTGCACTGCAGCAAAAAACGCTCCCATGCCCGCCGTACCCCGGCAGAAAACCGGCTTTGCAGGCACAAGATTCATCCCCCGTTCCGACATGACCAGCCACGACGCCTTCCCTCCGGGTCCTGTCAGCAGCATATCGTCCAGCTGCCGGAAGAGTTCCAGCGCCTCCGCCTCTGCCTGTTCCCGGCTCATCGGCTCAATGCCCGAAAGTTCCGGAGCGGCCTCCTGCCGCAGCTGCGCGGGTATCACCGCCCGGGCGATCCCCTGTTTCAGCAGGCCCAGCTCGAAGTGCTTCTCCGCCGGGGACAGCCTGCCTATGCGCTCCTGCGCATTCTCCACCGCGCTCAGGCGGAAAAAGTCCTCCGCCACCACACGGCCGCTGCCGTCCATGAGCGCGTGGCCGCCGCCCTTGGCACTGAAATAAGGGATGTCGCCCTCGAGCAGGCATTCCTCCTCCCAGCGGGCGATGGGCAGAAGCTGTTCCGCTCCGCGCTGCCGGAACGCCGATTCCAAACGCCGGAGCTCCGCCGCCCGACGTTCCTCCGAGCGCAGCGCAGGGGCGCTGTATAGTCCGGACAGCAGTCTCGCATAGATATCCGTATTCCTTATGAGCTTTCTGACCGTGACGTCCGAAAAGCCCTCTATGTCCCGTAGCAGCCGGCCTCTAAGCCGGATGCAGCGGTCATAGCCCTCGGAAAAGCCCTCCAGGAACACCTTTTCAAAGCCCTCTACCGTGAGCTTTTTCCCATTTAGCACTGGTTCGCAGTGCGTCCTGTCGGAGTCGTCCAGCAGCACGCTCAGCTCCCGGCCGCCAGACCGCTGCGGCAGCAGGCTGCTGGGTATAAGCGAGCGGTTCGCATCGTAGAGAAAGCCCCCCTCCTCCGTAGCCAGCTCTGGAAACGCCCGCTTATCATCAAAGACCCGCGGTACCGGCGAGAGCACCGTCTCGATATCCACCAGCACAGGGAATCCCCCGCTGCATATCCAGTTTTCCGAATGCAGGTCGCTGCCGCCCAGGGCCTGCATCAGCGCGCAGGCCCCGCCGAAGCGGCGGTAAAGCAGCTCCGTCTCGGCCGCGGATCCGACCTCGTCCGGCCCAACATATTCGCTCCAGCCGTAGCTCCCGCCATCTATGCAGTCGGGGACACGGAGGATATCCTGGAACCCGTGTCCGACCAGCGCCCGGAACCTCAGGTCTATTCCGCAGTCGCGGGGCTTATACACGAACTGCCCTCGCCGGGTGCCTACAACGCAGGTGCTCCGGCCGTGAAAGTGCAGGTCGCCGGAGCCTCCCCGGAGCTCCATCACCGCTCCGAAGTCCTCTCCCCCGAAAAAACGGCGGCATATCTCCGGCCGGTCCCTTCGGAGTCTTGTGAAAAGCTCGAGGCACGCCTGCGTGAAGAGCTCCGTCCGGCAGTCCAGCAGTCCCCGCAGAGGGGGATATTTTTCAAAGATACACCCGCCGCCCGTCCGCTCCAGCTCACGCAGCAGTTTCTCCGACGCGGCCGCCTTCATATCCATCGTTGCCAGCCCAGGGTCGAGCGCCATGAACGGGGCGGCCTCTACTATGAGGGCGTTCTTCTCCGCCTTAAAGACATCCGCGCATATGTACCTCAGCCGGTCCAGCAGGGCCTCAAGGCACTGCTGGACCGCCTTTTCCGTCACGAGCCCATCCCTGCCCAGTTCGGCCTTCAGGCTATCCCACGCTCTTTCCGTCCACGGGAGCAGAAACAGCGCCTCCTGCCCATCCTCCGGCAAATTGAGTTGTTTCCTGTTGAGCATCGCCACAGGCCCTGCCTCCAAACTCAAATATCGGCCGCCTTTTACGACTTCCCCGCCTGAGCGCCGTCCAGTCTCTGCCTGGCTACAAGTTCGGCAAAGGATCCGCCCGCCGCAAGCAGCTCCTCGTATGTGCCGTCCTCGATAATCTTGCCCTGGTCCAGCACGAGTATCCGGTCGCACCGCCGGATAGTAGACAGTCTGTGGGCTATGACGATCCTGGTGCACTTGAGGCGGCCGAGCGAGTCCGACACAGTCTTCTGCGTCAGATTGTCCAGCGCGCTCGTGGCCTCGTCAAACATCAGAATCCTGGGCTTGGGCGCTATCGCCCTCGCTATCATGAGCCTCTGTCTCTGTCCGCCGGAAATGCCGCCCGAGCCCTCGGAGATGAGCGTATGCATACCCATCGGCATTCTCCTTATATCGTCCGCAATCCCTGCCATCTCCGCGGCTTCCCAGGCGCTGTCCATCGTAAGCCACGGCGCGGAAATGACGATATTGGAGTAGATGTCGCCCTGGAACAGCTTGCCGTTCTGCATTACGACGCCTATCTTGCTCCGGAGCGACTTGAGGTCTATCGTGTCTAGATCCCGTCCGTCGTAATACACCGCGCCCTTCTGCGGCTTTTCAAAACCCAGCAGCAGCCGCATGAGCGTGGACTTGCCGCAGCCGGTCTTGCCGACGATGGCCACATACTGCCCCGGCCTTATCTTGAGGCTCAGGTCGTCCAGCACCCAGGGCATATTCTCACTGTACCGGAACGACACGTTGTTTAGCTCCACCGCGCCTGACACCCGGGTTATGACCTGTTTGTCCTCCGCTATCTCCGGCACGGTCTCTAGTATTGGCTTCACTATATCCAGCACCGGCTTTATCTGCGCTATGGTGTGCGCGACGCCAGAAAGGGACATGAACGCGCCCGTCACCATACCGTAGGCCGTGTTGAAGGCGTAGTAGTCCGCGACGCCGACGTTGTTCTTCACCGCCAGATAGTACATGGCTATCGTGCCCGCAAGGCTGATGCCCGTGCTTATCACGGAGTTCACCTTGAGGAACAGCGGCGGGTTGAAGCTGAGCTCCGCCGACTTGGCGTAGAGCTTGCCCCAGTGGGCAAAGGCCCGCTTTTCAGCGCCGGAGAGCTTGATCTTCTGCACTCCTGAGATGAGCGCGTAGCTCACGCCGCTCTCCTTGACTGCGGCTTCCATCTGCCTCTTCGTGTTCCTCGCCTGAACCAGCGTGGTCACAAGGGAAAGCAGCAGCGTTGCAAAAATCACCAGCAGCGCCGGCGCGACCAGTGAGGGTGCGTATATAAATATCTGGGACAGGTACGTCAGGGAAAACACCGAGGTCAGCCCCGTGGAGAGCACAGCCGACACCATAAGCCCGCATATGTCGTTTATGTACTCCGTACGCTGGTAGAGCTCGCCCGAACTGTATTTTTTGAAGAAGCTGGCGGGCAGCGACAAAATGCGCATCATGGCTGCGGACTGCACCGAGATCTCCAGCTTGGTGCTTATCCGTGCCATGAGCAGCAGCTGGACGGACTTCATCAGCGCCGTGCTTATCGCCACGCAGATGAGGAAGATCAGCATTGCGGCGACCAGTCTCACGCTGCCGCTTTCCACAACGTCGGAAAACACGATGTTGTTCAGCTTCGGCCCCAGCAGTCCCAGCAGCGTCACGGCCAGGGTCGCAAGGCCGATCAGGACCAGGTCCGCCGTTTGCAGGCACTCGGCCATATAGCGCAGCAGGCTGGATGTGTTCATTTTCTCCAGTGGGAAGGGCTTGTAAAAGCAGATGGCCTCCTCGTCGAACAGTTCTTCGTTCTTCGGACCCACCTTTTCATATTTGCCGCTTTTGCGGTCGAAAAATCTATAGCCCGAAAGTCCGGACGGGATGAGCGCAGCAATCCCGCCGTCGTCTTTCCTCACCGCGAGCATGGCGCCCATGGCGTCCTTATACCAGCCCTTTTCCAAGCGCACCGTCCTGCGCATCACGCCGTAGGGCCGCATGAGGTACTCCAGCTGCTCATTGATGTCCGTGATGTTCTTCGGCGGCTCACGGAACTTTATGTGGTAAAACTCCAGGATGCCGCCTATGGCGTCGCTTGCCGCGCGGCGATCGCTTTTCAGCGCATCGGAGAATCCCCTGCCCGCGACCGCCCCGGCAATGTCGGCAAAGCTGTCTGCAAAGACCTCGTCGTCGCTGAGCTTGCGCTGCCTTATCTGTTCATCAAACCAACCCATTGCAGCGCCCCCTATTCATTCGAGATGAGGCGCGTATAGGCCCCGCCCAGCGTATACAGTTCCTCGTGTGTGCCGCGCTCCACCACCTTGCCGTGGTCCAGCACGATTATCTCGTCGCAGTCCCGGATCGTGGACAGCCTGTGCGCCGCCACGATGCAGGTGATGCCCCTGTCCTTTATAGACTTGACGACCTCATACTCCGTCTTTGCGTCGAGCGCGCTCGTCGCCTCGTCCAGAATGATGATCGTAGGGTCCTGCGCCAGCACTCGGGCGATCTCCATGCGCTGCCTTTGCCCGCCGGAGAAGTCCTTGCCGCCCTCTGTGATCCTGTAGTTATAGCCGCCGTCGCGCTGCATAATGTCCTCATGCAGGCTTGCATCCCGGGCAGCCAGGATCATCTCGAAGTCCTCGATCGAGTTGTCCCACATCTTAATGTTGTTGGCTATCGTGTCTTCAAAGAGTATGATATTCTGGTCAACGACTGCGAGGGAACCTGTAAAGACGCTCCGGTCAATCTCGCGGATCGGTTTGCCGTCAAAGAGTATTTCGCCGCTCCACGGCTGGTACAGCCCCGAAATGAGCTTGGACAGCGTGCTCTTGCCGCAGCCTGAAGCGCCGACAAACGCCACCCGGCTCCCCGGCTCGAGCGTCAGATCAAAGCCCTCAATAAGCGGCGCGTCCAGCTTCGAGTACCCGAACGTTACGTTCTTCATGACCACGCTGCCGGAGAGCTTGTCGTACTCGATGCCGTCCTCCAGCTTCGTCTCGGTCTCGTACACCACGTCCTCGGGATACTGCATGACATCCTCGACGCGCTCCATCTGCGTGCGCATCTCCTGAACGGTCTGCCCCGCCGTTACTATGGTCATCGCAGGCTGGCTGAAGTTGCTGAGGAAGCCCTGAAACGCCAGGATCATGCCCGCCGTGAACTCCCCGTTGATGGTCAGCCAGACACCGGCCATCATGACCGCGCTGTTAGTTATGGACGAAACCAGGGCGGGGAGCGCGCCCAGGTACTGGTCGAGCTTCTCATAGCGCACCTTCTGGGTGTTGGCGCTGGCCTGATATCCTGCCCATTTTTCGAAAAAGCCGTTTTCCGCGCCGCTGGACTTGATCGTCTCGATCATCTCGATGCCCGCAACGGTAGCGCCCGCCAGTTTGCCCGAGTCCCTGAGCTGCACTCTTGTGATATTTACGCGCTTTTTGGAGATGAGCCGTGATAGGCTCAGGTTGATGACTATGGACGCCACGCCTATGAGCGTCAGCAGCACGCTGTACCGAAACATTACGATGAGATAAAACAGCATGAGCGCGGCGTTTATGGCCAAGGGGGCAAACACATTCGCCATGCTGGCTGCGATCGCGGCGTTGGCATTCTGCCTCTGCTGGATATCGCCCGCCATGCGCTGCGAGAAGAAGTCCATCGGCATTTTTAGAATCTTCCACATGAAGGCGGTGCTGCCTACGATGGCCAGTTTGCCGTTTATCCTCATTGTATATACGGCCTTTATCCACTCAACTACCAGCCTTACCATGCCGAACAATACGAGAGCCAGGGTAAATCCGCCAAGCCAGCCTGCGTTCTCTCCGGTCAGCAGGCGGTCGAGGAAGATGTACGAGAACACGCTGTATATGATCCCTATCACGGAGGTGATAAAAGTCGTCAGCAGCAGGAACACGACGGCCGCGGCCGCGCCGTCCAGTCGTTTCCGGGCGAACTCGAGTACCGACTTGGGTCTGCCGCCGGGCCGGAAGTCCTCACCGGGCTCAAACATCAGGCATATCCCTGTAAACGCCTTGTCAAAGACCTCCATGGATACCGAGCATCTGCCCTTTGCCGGGTCATTCAGTACGGCCTTGTTGCCCTTGAACCCGTCGAGCACTACAAAGTGATTGAAGTTCCAGTGTATTATGCAGGGGAATCTGCCCTGCTTTTTCAGCGTGTCCGGCTCGAAGCGGTAGCCTTTCGCGGTCAGGCCGTAGCCCCTGGCGGCCTTGAGCACGTTCTTGGCGTTTGAGCCGTCCCTGGAGACACCGCAATCGGCACGCACCTGCTCAAGCGGCACCCATTTGCCGTAATATGCCAACACCATTGCCAGACTGGCGGCGCCACACTCCAGTGCCTCCATCTGCATGACCACCGGGACTTTGGCCAGCCCCTTCTCAACGGGTTTTTTGACCTTTCTCTTCGTATCTGCCATGCGCCGCCTCAGTTCCACAGAAACGACATTGGGGAGACGCTTTCCACAACGATCTCAGCTTGATATATGCCGTCGCTGACGGATCCGCTCAACTCTGAGATGTATCCATACTGCCCGGCGCCAAACCCCGCCTCCGGAGCATAGTCGTAAAGTTTTGTCTCTTGTGAAGAAATGCTCGTGATGCTAAGTTCCCTTTCACTGACGCGAACGGTCATGCCGACCTCCACCTTGGCGATGTAAGATGTATCACAGCAGCAAACAGCTGTGCCGTTTTTGCTTATGACCACTGCGGGAACAGTGGTCTCCAGCCTTCCCCATATCCCCCAGACACAGGCCCCTATAAGCAGAACTATCACCGCCGCAAGGATGATCCAGATCCCTGGAGACGATACCTTGACATAGTCATTTAGCTGCTCAGGCGAAGAAACTCTTTCAAGGCTATTTTTCCTAAACAACTTGTTGTCCATATTGTGGCCTCCAACGCTAACAGAACACGGAAAGAAGTTCATAATTTTTAATTTATAATACCATCTGCCTATGTGGTGTCAAGAGTTTTCCACAAATTGATTGGTCTGCTCTTATGTAGGCGCAGACGCCTTGGACAGTTTAATACAAAGGTATTAGACGTGCGATTAAACGTTCAGAATTTGCAAAACGTGATCATGGAGGTCGAGAAGCGCCGGTTTGGAACCGCTTATTCGTAAAATGAAAAGTCCTGAAACCGTGTGATTTCAGGACTTTTTTATTTTTCCGTCCAATCGCGGGGCGTATTTGCAAATCTGGGTTTTTATTTAGTAAAATTTTAGTAAAATATATTGATTTCATGTCGAGGCCTGTTATAATTGAGCCAGATAGTTCGATTTTTAGGGGGATTCTAATGGCTGTCTCTTATACACATCTCCGAGCCCACGAGACCGATCAGTATCTCG
>ENA-OZHQ01000150-OZHQ01000150.1-human-gut-metagenome-genome-assembly--contig:-NODE-150-length-16424-cov-5.101472_pt1 | contig 16424 bp, 16 predicted proteins | sample MGYA00244044_ERZ653682 | MGnify/ENA primary metagenome ERZ653682 (study PRJEB26926, sample SAMN06165288) | human gut metagenome | biome: ENVO:00009003; feature: ENVO:2100002; material: ENVO:00002003...
CGAGATACTGATCGGTCTCGTGGGCTCGGAGATGTGTATAAGAGACAGGTGCGGCGCTGGTTATGAGGATGGAGAGCAGCATCGGCTCAAGCATACCCTCGTATACGCTCATGCAAAGCGGCAGCGCCACGGTATAGACGGCGGAGAGCGCCACGGAGTTCGAGCAGAAATTGGTCAGCACGTTCACGATGAGGACCATCAGGATAAGGAACACCGTGGGGTGTACGCCCGAGAAAACGGGGGAGAGGATCTGGGAGAGCCATTCGGATATCCCAGCCTCCGGCTCGCCCATGAAGGAGCCGAGCCCCATGATGGAGGCGATGAAGAGGAAGGTGGGCCAGTTGACGGCCTTGACGGCGTCACCCCAGTCGAGGATCTTCTCACCGTCCACGGTGATGAAGTTCATGAGAAACAGCGCGATCAGCGGTGGTATGCAGTTGCTGATCTTGCTGAGAATGGGGTAAACAGACGGCAATATGTATCGGCTCAGTCCCGGCAGGAGCCAGAGCACAACGCAGGCGCAGTAGAAGGCAACGGACCACTTTTCCCGCTTCGATACTTTGCCGCAGGACGCGGCGAGCATGTCGTAGTCGATGCCAGAAAAGCTGCTTACGTCCGGTTTCCAGACCAGGCGTACCAGGAGGTACACTACCACTGAACTGACCACCGATATCGGCGTGCCGATCGCGCAGAAGAGGAAGAAGTCCATGGGCTCCCCTGTGTAGGACTCATAAAGCGAGAAGCCCTGTGTGGTGACGGCATGAGAGATGGGGTTGGAGCCATTGGCCAGCTGCGAGACCACAACGGTACACAGCAGCAGCATGGATGAGAGCTGGCAGCGCCTACCCTTATCCAGACCCACGTTCTCAAAGATGCTGAGGAGAATGGGCATCAGGATCATGATGCAGGTCGCAGCGGAGAGGAAGAGGTTCAGGACATAGACCGCCGTGAAATACATCGCCACGGTCCACCATGGGCTTTTTCGCGCGAGCGAGTTCGTGAGGAACCAGATGGCTATCCGTCTGGCCGCGCCGCTCTCCGTCAGGCTGCTGGCCAGCATGAAGCAGAAGAGCAGAAACACCACCGTGCTGTTGCCGAAGGTAGCCTGAGTGACCTGCGATACGCTTACCCCCGGCACGGTCATGAGCGCGAATACCACCGCCATGCTCGTCCAGCCCGTCCCCCAGCTCAGGAACAGCACTATCGCTGAAACGAGGACGCCCAGGATCTGAAAGCCGGTCTCCGGCAGTCCTGGAGGGGCAGGCAGGAGCTTTGTAGCGACAAAAGCCAGCACCCCCGCCGCCAGCGCAGCGTACTTCGACGCGGATGTTTTATGTGCAGTCATTTATTTCTCCAGACTCTAGTCATGTTTGAGACCCGCCCCGGTTCTCTGGCGAGACCGGGGCGGAGGGTTTTATTGATCTTTATAGATGGACTCGTAGTTCCCCTGGATGGATCTCACGACTTCGGAGAGCACATCGCAGACCGGGGTAGGCACGTTGGCAATCTTGCCGTAGGTCGAGATCGCGCCCGAGAGGGTGTCCACCTCAGTGGGCCGCTTGTAGATGAGCAGATCCTGGGCGAGGGAGGGGTAGTAGTCGCCGTAGCTCTTGACGGTGGTCGGCACGTCGGCTATGAGCCCGTCGTAGAGGTTCGGCGCAACGCCCATGGCCGCGGCCACGTCGCTGGCCTCCTTGAGTATGGCCTTGACCAGACCGAAGCCGTGCTCGTCCTCATAGACCTTCTTCATCGTGAGGCCCAGGACCGCGCAGACCGTGTTGAAGCCGCTGTTGGCGGCCGCCTTTTTCCAGATGTAGGGCCGGATGTCATCGTGGTACTCGGGGGCGAGGCCGCCCTTTGCAAAGGCGTCCACGATGTACTTGCAGGCTGCGGCGCTGAGGTCGGTGCGCTCGATGGGGCCGAGGAACATGTTCGAGATGCCCAGGCTGGGCTTGGCAACGCAGCGTCCGGGGCCGGGCAGCTCAGTACCCATGCGCCCGCAGCCGCATCCGATGCGGCCCATAGGCACGAACTCGCTCAGGGCCAGGTCGTTGCCGAGGCCGTTCTGAAGTGAGATGACGACGGTGTTTTCACCGATACAGCACATGGCGCCCTGCATTGCGCTCCTGGTGTGCGTGGACTTTACAAGGACGATGAGTATGTCGCAGAGCCCGACCTCCTCGGCCGTATAGGCCGTGTGGAAACCGGTGACGACGCGCTCGCCGTTGTGGTCCTTGAAGATGAGGCCGTGGTCGCGCACTGCGTCCATGTGGGCGCGGTTGAGGTCAATGAGCCAGATATCGTCAATGCCGCCGAGCTTCATGTAGGCCGCGAAGGCGCTTCCGGTGGCGCCGCTGCCGAGTATAGCAACTTTCATTTTTAGAGCATCCTTTCTGTCAGTAGTGTCCGTCTCAGAGCAGGACGGAGCCGAGCGCGTAGCCGAGGGTCATGGTCACGATGACGTGCAGCACCATGGCCAGCAGACCCCAGACGATCATGGACTTGGTATCGACCCAATCGGAGCCGTAGACGACGGCGGCGGTCGGGCTGGCGGGAGGCGTGGTCCAACCGTTGTTGGCGGCGCTGGTCACGAGCGCGGCCACGAGGAACACGCTGATCTGTCCCTCGTACACGCCCATTGCCAGAGGCATTGCGACGGCGAGCATGACGGAGACGGTGACGGTGTTGGAGGTGAAGTTCGTCATGAGATCCGCGAGCAGGACCATGATGACGAGGAATACGAAGGGGCTGATGTTAGAGAACACCGGCGCAAGCACCTGACTCATCCAGTCGGGGATACCGATGTTGGCGTTGCCCATGAAAGAGCCGAGGCCCATTATGGAAGCGATGAACATGAACGAGGGCCAGTTGACGGACTTGACCGCCTCGCCCCAAGCGAGGATGGGCTCGCCGTCTACCTTGATGAAGTTCATGAGGAAGAGCGCCGCCAGCGGGGGCAGGCAATTGTTTATCTTGTTGAAAAGCTCCGCGGAGGCCGGCCAGACATATTCGCTCAGGCCGGGCATCATCCACAGAATGACGCAGACGATGTAGAAGAAAATGGAGTATTTCTCTTTTTTGGTCATGGGTCCGACGGTGGACTTGAGCGCCTCATAGTTGATGCCGGTGAGCATGCTGACGTCCGGACGCCAGATGAAGCGGACCATGAAGAAGAACAGCAGGAAGCTCACGATGGCGATGGGCGTTCCGATGGCGCAGTAGGTGAAGAAATCCATGGCCTCGCCTGTGAAGGACTCATAGAACGAGAAGCCCTGGAGCGTAGTGGCGTGAGAGATGGGGTTGCCGCCGTTGGAGAGCAGGCCGGTGACCAGGGTGCCGAGCATGATCGCCACGGCGATGGGGGCCTTCTGCTCCTTCTTGACGCCGACGCTCTCAAGCAGCTCGACGGCGATGGGGAGCATGACGAATATCGTTGCGGCGGTGGAGAGGACGTAGTTGAGCACGAAGTTGGCGGTGAAGTACATTATTACCGTCCACCAGGGGCTCTTACGGGCGAGATTGTTTGTGAGGAACCAGACGGCGATACGCCTTGCGGCGCCGCTCTTTGTGAGACATGCGGCGAGCATCATGCAGAACATCAGGAACACGACGGTGTTGTTGCCGAAGGTGGCCTGGGTGACCTGGGATACGCTCAGACCGGGGACAGTCATAAGAGCGAAGATGATAGCCATGCTGGGCCAACCGGTACCCCAGCTCAGAAAGAGTATGATAGCGCCTACAAGGATGCCGAGGACCTGAAAGCCTGCCTGTGACAGCCCCGCAGGGGGCGCTATGAGGCCGGTGGCAAACATGCAGAACAGCGCAACAACGAGCGCTATCCATTTACCGGCCGAGGTTTTCTTTGCGGACATAATTCTCCTCCCATTTCTTTTGTGCCGCAGCATCGACCCTCGCGCTACCAGCCGCGTTTGGTTCAATGTGCACATATTTTTCCCCTGTCTTGGCCCAAAAGACAGACAAATTGCAGTACAATAGTAACTTGCAAAAAGTTTGTGTGTCAAAAAAAGCGGAAAGCGGCGTGAATTGGTCAGAAAATCGCGCAGTTTGCTCCCGAGTGGTTTTGTAAAGACTCACAGTTTGATAGCGCCAAAATTAACAATCTTTTTTGCAGTTATTACAAATTGACATTCGGTTCTTTGACGTTTATTTTAATTTATAAGTAAAACAAATCAAAAGGAGGCTTCGCTTATGAAACAAGATAATAGGGGCGCCCGTATGGAGCAGATGCGGGCGGAAAACCCTTTCCTCTCCAATACTGAGGTGGTATACCGGCTCATCCGCGAGGACATCGTGGAGCACCGGATGAAGCCCGGCCAGAAGATAAACCAGGAGCAGCTGGCGGACGAGCTGAACATCAGCCGCACTCCGGTGAGGGACGCTCTGGCCATCCTTGAGAACGACGGTTATCTCATCAAGGGCGCTCAGGGCTATGTGGTCTACGAGATGAAGATAGGCGACTACATGATGCTGCTGGACCTGCGCATAGCCATAGAGCGCCTGGCCGTGCGCCTGGCGTGTTCGCGCATACGCAACTCCGAGGCGGAGAAGATAAAGAAGAACCTGGACGAGACCCGCGCCCTCCTGGAGAAATGCTACAATACCGCCTGGGACAAGGACTTTGCGATCATAGACGAGCAAAAGGCCAAAAAGCTCTTCTTCGAGTTCGGAAAGAAGGACCAGGAGTTCCACCGCCTTGTTGTCGCCGCTTCGCACAACAAGTACGTCATCCAGGCCTACGACGACCTGCTGCCGAAGATACATTTCTTCCGCTTTTTCGCGCTGGATGTGAACGCCATCCTCAACATGGTGGAGCGGCACCAGATGATCTACAAAGCCATAATCAGCCGGGACGAGGAGCTCGCGGAGCACAAGATGCAGACTCATCTGGCGCTGACGGTCAGCCGTGCGATGCGGTACTGACAGTCCGGCAGGCTGCTGAAAAAACAGGACACAAAAAGGAGATTTGCGCAAATTCCTGCGCAGATCTTCTTTTTTTGACCAAAATTCGACACGACTACCGGGAAGGTTTATAGTGAAAACAACCAAAGCCCGGGCGGGCCCACGCCCGGGCCGGGAACCAAGGGGGCGGGCCGCGACCAGCCGCGGCCTGCTCCGACCCGGAAAAGGAGCTGATATATTGCGAAGGATCCTGGTCATAAACACCGGCTCGACCTCGACGAAGCTCGCGGTGTTTGAGGACCTGAAGAACGTATTCGAGACGAATGTTAGCCATTCCGCGGAGGAGATAGGCGCCTGCGGCGACCTGCTTGGACAATATCCGATGCGTCTGCGCGCCATACGCAGCTGCCTGGAGGAAAACAGCCTGACGAAATCGGGCTTTGACGCAGTGGCGGCCCGAGGCGGCACCTTCGGCTACGCCAAGGGCGGGGCCTATCTAGTGGAGGAGAACCTGCTCGCGGCCTGCCGCGACCCCATCACGAACCATCCCTCCAACCTTTCGGCCATAATCGGAGCGGAGCTGGCGGCGGAGTTTGGCTGCAAGGCCTACATCTACGACGCAGTCTGCGTGAATGAGGTCACCGATATGGCCCGCATGACGGGCCTGGCTGAGGTGAAGCGCCGCCCCTTCTCGCACGTGCTGAACACGAGAGCCGTGGCCCGCGACGTAGCGGCCAAGCTCGGCAAGCGTTATGAGGACCTGAACATCATAGTCGCCCACCTGGGCGGAGGCATCAGCGTGAACCTGCATGTACACGGCAGGATAGTGGACCTCTGCTCGGACGACGAAGGCCCCATGTCTCCGGAACGCGCCGGCAGCATGAACGGCAAGTCCTATGTGGACATGTGCTATTCCGGCAAGTTCACAAAGGCGGAGATGATGCGCCACATCAAGGGCGAGGGCGGGCTTGTGTCCCATCTCGGCACCTCGAGCCTCATAGAGGTGGAGGAGCGCATAGACGCGGGCGACAGCCACGCGGACTTTGTCCTGGACACGATGGCCTACCAGATAGCGAAGGCCATAGGCGCGCTGGCCGCAGCGGCCTGCGGCGAGATAGACGCCGTAATCCTGACGGGCGGCTGCGCTCATTCGAGGCGCCTGACCGAGCGGATAAGCGAGAGGGTCCGCTTTATCGCCCCGGTGGCGATAGTCCCCGGAGCGAAGGAAATGGAGGCCCTGGCCGAGGGCATCACGAGGGTGCTCGAGGGCAAGGAGAACTACAGCATTTATGAAAAGTCTGGAGGACAGTGAGAGTGTACGCTAGCTTTGACGACATCATAAACGCCGCCTGTGTGCGCAAGACCAAGCGGACCATAGCCATAGCCGCGGCGGAGGACGACAAGATGGTACACGTCGCCCAGGCGGTGACGGAGCGCGGACTCTGCGGGGTCATCATGGTAGGCAACGCGGAGGGCATGAAGAAGCTGATACGCGAGGCCGGCCTGCCGGAGGACAGCGTGGAACTCGTGGACGAGCAGGACCCGGCCAGGCTGGGCCTGACCGCGGCGAAGCTGGTGCGCGAAGGGCGCGCGGACATCCTGGTCAAGGGCAAGATGAACACAAGCGACTTTCTGCGCGCCGTCCTGGACAAGGACTGCGGCCTGCGCTCTTCCGGCCAGCTCAACGTTCTCACCTGCTACGACGAGCCGGGCGAGAAGAAGCTCTTCTTCATCACGGACGGCGGCATGACCATTGCCCCGACGCTGCACGACAAGGCGGAGATCCTGAAAAACGCGGTACCCGTGCTGCACCGCATGGGCATAGCAGAGCCGAAGGTGGCGATCCTGGCTGCGAACGAGAAGGTGAATCCCAAGATGCCCGCCACGGTGGACGCCGCCGAACTCTGCCGCATGGCCGAGCGGGGCGAGCTGCCGCGGGCTATATACGAGGGTCCCATCGCCTTCGACGTGGCGATGCGCCCGGAGGCCGCGGCAGAGAAGAACATCGAAAGCCGTGTCAGCGGCGACGTGGACCTCTTCCTCGTGCCGAACATCGAGACGGGCAACTGCCTGGGCAAGGCGATAGGCTATTTCGGCGGCGGCCAGACGGCCGGCATAGTCATAGGCGCCGCGGCGCCGGTGGTCATGTCCTCCCGCGCCGCCTCCATTACCGGAAAGGTGACCTCGATAGCCTGGGCGATCCTGGCCTGCGGCGAAGAATAACTAAGAATTGGAGGAATTCCTATGAGCAAGGCGGTTATCAACCCCGAAAACTGCAAGGCCTGCGGGATCTGCGTGGAAAACTGCGCTAAAAAGGCCATTTCCATGACCGACGAGATAAACTCGAGAGGTTATAAGCACATAACGGTGGACAGCGAAAAGTGCATCGGCTGCGGCATCTGCTACATCGTCTGTCCCGACGCCGTGTTTACGATCACCGCTGAATAAGGGAGGTGCCAGAAGAATGGGTGATATGGTAAAAGGCAACATCGCAATGGCCGAGGCCGCGATGAGGGCCGGCGTCGTAGTATACGCCGGGTATCCGATAACCCCGTCCACGGAGGTAATGGAGTATCTGTCCGGGCGCATGCCCGAGCTGGGCAGGACCTTCATCCAGGCGGAGAGCGAGCTCGCCGCCATCAACATGGTCCTGGGCGTCGGCGCCTGCGGCAGGCGCGTGCTGACGGCCTCCTCCGGGCCGGGCATCTCGCTCAAGCAGGAGGGCATCTCCTACATGGCGCAGATGAACTTCCCCGCAGTCATACTTAACGTCGTCCGCTGGGGCAACGGCCTGGGCGCGCTCAACGGCTCTCAGACCGACTACCTGCGCGAGACCCGCGGCGGCGGCAACGGCGACTACCGCAACATCGTCCTCTGCCCGAGCACCATCCAGGAGGGCGTGGACCTCATGTACGAGGCCTTCGACATAGCCGAGCGCTACCGCTGCATCGTCGAGATCATGACCGAGAGCGGCCTGGGCCAGATGATGGAGCCCTGCGAGTATCCCGAGTTCCGCGAGCTGGGCAAGTGCTCCTGGGGCCTGGACGGCACCTACAAGGTCAGGCGCGGCGACTTCCTGGGCCGCGATCTCGTGAAGGAGTCCGACGTCTATATGGAGAAGCTGCGCGCCATGCGCGAGAACGAGCAGCGCTGGCAGGAGCTCTATACCGAGGACGCGGAATATGTGTTCGTGGCCATCGGCCTGCCGGGCCGCGCGGCGGAGGGCATCGTACGCGAGCTGCGCGAGAAGGGCGAGAAGGTCGGTCTAATCCGTCCCATCTCGGTCTGGCCCTATCCGGACAAGGCCTTTGCCGAGCTGGCCGCCAAGAATCCCGGCGTCAAGGGCTTCATCACCGTCGAGACCAACGGCGAAGGCCAGATGGTCGATGATGTCGCGCTCTGCGCCAAGCGCCACGGCATGGGCGCCGTCCCCGTCTACGCCCTGGCCTACGTCTGCGACATCCCCAAGGACGAGGCTGTGAAGCGCGATTTCGCCCGGATAAAAGCCGGAGAGGTAAAGGAGGTCTACTGATATGGCAGTGGAAAGAAAAGCGCCCGAACTCATGAACTACGCCATGTTCTGCGCAGGCTGCGGCCACGGCGTGTTTCTGAGGCTCATCTGCGAATGTCTTGAAGAGTACGGTCTTGACAAAAAGACCATCGCCGCCATCGGCGTCGGCTGCAGCTGCCACCTCAAGAGCGGCATAAACATCGACCTCATCCAGTCTCCCCACGGCCGCGCGGCCGCGGTCGCGACGGGCATCCGCCGCGCGGAGCCGGATATGTTCGTGTTCACCTACCAGGGCGACGGCGACGCCTACAACATCGGCCTGGCCGAGACGCTCAACGCCGCCTACCGCAACGAGAACATCTGCGTTTTCACGGTCAACAACGGCAACTTCGGCATGACCGGCGGCCAGATGTCCTGGACTACCATGCCCGGCCAGGTGACCGCCACCTCGCCAATGGGCCGCGACACGGACCTTACCGGTATTCCCATCAAGGTGCCGGAACTCGTGGCCTACAGCTTCACCCCGGCCTACGTCGCGCGCGGCGCGGTGACGAGCCCGGCGGAGATCAACAAGCTGAAGGGTTATATAAAGAACGCCTTTGAGGCCCAGCTCAACCACGAGGGCTACTCGCTGGTAGAGGTCATGTGCTCCTGCCCGACGAACTGGGGCATGGACGCCATTGCGGCAAAGAAGCGCCTGGTGGACGAGGTCATCCCGTACTACCAGCTGGGCGAGATCAAGAAGAGAGGGGAGTAAAGCATGAGAGAACTGGTATTCGCCGGCTTTGGCGGTCAGGGAGTCCTCACGGCGGGGCTCATAGTTTCGCAGATAGCCCTCTTCAAGGGCGTGAACGCCACCTGGATGCCCGCTTACGGCGCGGCGCAGCGCGGCGGCACGGCCAACTGCACCGTGAAATACGGCGAGGAGAAGATATATAACCCCGGCCAGCAGCGTCCGGACCTGGTGCTCGCCATGAACACCCCGTCCTTCAAGAAGTTCGTGACCATGGTGAAGCCCGGCGGCACCATCCTCGTGAACGCTGACATGATGACCGAGGACACGAACGTCCGCGACGATATAAAGGTAGTCAGCGTACACTGCAACCAGATAGCCGACGAGGTCGGCCATCCGAAGGGCGCGAACATCGTCATGATCGGCGCCATTACAAAGCTCCTGGGCGACTTTACGCACGACGAGGGCCGCGACGGCATGAACGATATGTTCCGCAAAAAGGGCAAGAGCAAGTTCGAGGCCAAGAACAGCGCGGCTTTCGAGGCGGGCTACAACGCCGTCTGAGGTGTCGGGCATGAAGATAAGCTATGCGCAGGAGATGGAGCTGTGCAAGGCCCTGCTGACGGCTCACGGCATGAACGCGGACGACGCGGGGCTCCTGGGCGAATCAGTTGCGCACTCGGACTTCACGGGCATCTATTCCCACGGGCTCTCCCGCTTTGCGAACTACCTCAAGCGCTTTGAAAACGGAGCCATGAAGCCGAACGCAAAGCTGAGTGTCGCCATGGACGGCGGCTCCACGGTGGCCTTCGACTGCGACAACGGCTGCGGCGTAGTGGTCATGTACCGCGCCTATGAGCAGATGGTGGAGCGGGCGAGAAAATACGGTATCGTCATCGCCACGGGGCGGCGGGCCTCGAACATAGGCTGCGGCAGTTTTTTTGCAAAGCGTGCCGTGGAGGACGGGCTCATAGCGATGTTCTGCTGCAATACCGTCCGCTGCGTGGCGCCCTACGGCGGCGCGGACAGTCTGCTGGGTACGAACCCGATAGTCATAGCCGCGCCGGCGGGGGAGGAGCTCCCGCTCATTCTGGACATCTCCACGACCGTGACGGCCATGGGCAAGATCCAGGCCGCCGCGCGCGAGGGCAAGCCCATCCCGGCGGGCTGGGCGCTGGACGCGGATGGCAAGCCGACGACGGATTCCGCCGCGGCCAAGACCGTCCTGCCCATAGCCGGTCCGAAGGGCTACGGCCTGGCGGTAATGATAGAGATGTTCTCGGCCCTGCTGGCCGGGGCAAGCTACGGCGATGGCGTGGGCTTCCCGAACAAGGGCGAGGCCGAGAACACCGGCTTTGCCATGATACTCGTGGACCCCGAGCGCTATATGCCCCTGGCCCAGTTCCGCCGCACGGTGGACGAGTACATCCGCTCGATAAAGGCCAGCCGCAAGGCAGAGGGCGTGTCCGAGATACTCATGCCCGGAGAGCTGGAGATGCGCCGCTTCAAGGAAACGGCGGAAACGGGCTACGAGGTCAGCGCGGCGCTGGCGGCGGAGCTCATGCAGTACGCGCACAACTCGGGCGCGGCGCCGCAGGAGGCGGACTTTGCTGCGTTCGTGGCGAGCCTCTGAGCTGACGCGATAGATGAATAAAAGGCGCCCCGCAGTCACAAAGGCTGCGGGGCGTTCTGTGTGCTCAGACTGGGTTCCGCTTGCGCTTGACAAAAAGGGGTGGGGTATTTAGAATCATGGTGGGAGTTGATCGGATGAGCGAGCATACACACATAGGGCCGGACGGGCTGGAATACAGTCACAGCCACGAGCATAAGCATCAGCATCAGCATACGCAGACAAAGGCCGTGCTGAACCGCCTTTCCCGGGCCATCGGCCACCTGGAATCGGTGCGCAAGATGGTCGAGGACGGCAGGGACTGTTCGGAGGTCCTGGTGCAGCTCGCGGCGGTGCGCTCCGCGCTGAACAACACAGCCAAGGTCATACTCAAGGACCACGTCGAGAATTGCCTGGCAGACGCCGTCGAGAGCGGCGACATGGAGGCCATCGAACAGCTGAACCGCGCGATAGAGCAGTTCATGAACTAGGGCCTAGATAATCATGCCACCGTCGGCGCCGAGGATCTGGCCGGTTATGAATGACGCGGCGTCGCTGGCCAGGAAGGCGGTGACGCGGGCTATGTCCTCCGGCAGGCCGATGCGGCCGAGAGCGGAATTTTCAGCCATAGCCGCCTTGTCTTCCGCGGTGAAGCAGGAGAGCATGTCCGTGTCCACCGCTCCGGGGGCGACGGCGTTCACGCGGATGCCGGAGGGGCCGAGCTCCTTTGCCAGGCCCTTCACGAAGGATATGACCGCGCCCTTTGTCGCGGAATAGGCCGTCTCGCAGGAGCCGCCGCGCACGCCGAGGATGGACGAGGTGCAGATGATGCAGCCGCGCTTTTTTTCCACCATATAGGGGATGGCCTCGCGGCAGCAGTGGAACATACCATTCACGTTTACGTCGAAAATACGCCGCCACTCGGCGTCAGTCATGTCCTGTATGAGGCCGGACCAGGCGATGCCCGCATTGCATACCAGCAGGTCGAAGGGACCCGCGGCGGCAAAGAGCTCGCGCACCTGCGCAGGATCAGCGACGTCCGCGCGCAGGGCCTCGGTACCGAGCTCGGCGGCAAGGGCCTCGGCCCTGTCCCGGCTGTTCAAGTAATTCAAAGTGACTCGCCAGCCTTCCGCCGCGAGAGCGCGCGCGGTCGCCGCACCGATGCCGCGGGAGGAGCCTGTCACAAGCGCCTTTTTCATATTATCACCCGCAACGATTTTACCACAAGCGGCGGATTTGTAAAGGCGGATATCTCGCCGCACTGGAGTGTTGTTTGATGGACAATGAGAAAAAGAAAGGAACTGGAAACCCGCCTGAGCGGCGGACGGAGCCTCAAAAGCGCCGCACTGAGCCTGAAAAGCGCCGTCCCGAACCCGAGAGAGAACCGGAGCCGGGCTACAGCGGCGCGCCGAAGCTGCGCACTTGGGGTTTTGTCGTGGGCGCGGTGGTGCTTCTCGCCGTGCTGACGGTGGTGCTCTGCGCCATGGCTGGAGTGTTCAGCTTTGACGGCGGCGGAGACAAAGACGCCGGGGAGACTCCGGCGGCCCAGACCCAGCCGCCCGCGGTCACAGATGCGCCCGACGCTACGGAACCGCCTCCCACGGAGACGCCCGAGCCGGAGGAAACTCCCCAGCCCGAGACGCACACGATAAACGTCATAGCCGGCAACGGCGGCAGCATCTCGCCCTCGGGCATAGTCCAGGTGGAGGACGGCGGCAGCATAACCTTTACAATGACGCCGGACGAGGGCTATGAGCTCGACGAGCTCATAATAGACGGCATGTCGGTTATCCTTTCCGACACATATACGCTCAATAACGTCCGCTCGGAGCACACGGTCTACGCCATATTCCGCGAGCTGGAGCAGCCGGAGGAGACCCCGCCTGTGTATATCCCGGAGACGACCGAAGAACCGTATGACCCTTGGTATCCGTATTTCCCAGAGGAGAGCGACGAGCCTTCCTGGGACGACCCGAACTGGCAGGACCATTACTGGGACGACCCCTTCTACGAGGGGATGGGGTTTTAGGTGCTTGTCATTCCCCACAAATGATGATATAATATCAAATTGCTCAGCGTGTTTCCCCACGAATGAGCCATTTGCGCGGAGAGGAGGCGAGCGGCTTGAAAACCAGGCACATCTTGATGGCCTTTTCGTTCATCCTGCTGACGATATTCCTGTTTATCATAATCTTCTCCCGCTCGTCCGAGGAACGTGCGAATGCGCAGGATGGGGTAGTCCCGGACGCGGGATACTACTTGCCGGCGACGACGCCGGCGTCTAGCTCCGGCCAGCCGATAGACGTGAACCCGGCCCCGACGCAAAAGCCAATATCGGACGAAAAGCCGGACGTGGACATAAGCTCCTGGCAGTTCATCCTGGCAAACAGCGAGCACAACATCGGCAAGTACGCGCCGACGGTGACGGCTGTTGAGGACACGGCGCAGTTTTTCGACGAGCGGGCCGTGGACGCGCTGGTGGAGTTTTTGAACGCGGCGCGGGCGGCGGGCTACACGCCGTATATCATGACCGCCTACAGGCCGTATTCAACGCAGGAATACTATTATAACGGCAAGGCCAGCCAGATAAGCTGGCCGGACTACCCGAGCGCGGAGGACTATGAGGCGGCGGCCAAGTTGGTCGCGCCGCCGGGTACGAGCGACCACCAGACCGGCCTGGGCGTGGATATAACAGACAAGTACTACAGCAGTCTGGACGCCTCACTGATGGACCAGGACTTCCTCGCCTGGATGGCGGAAAATTGCGCTGACTACGGCTTCATATTGAGATACCCCTCGCTGCGCAAGACCATCACGGGCTGGGACGAGCCCTGGCACTTCCGCTATGTAGGCAAGGAGGCGGCGGAATATATAATGGCGAACAATCTCTGCCTGGAGCAGTTCATCGAGATGTATGATTAACGAATAAAAGCAGTTCGGGAGCCCGATTTTTGAAGGCTCCCGAATTTTTTATTATAAAAAAATCTTGACTAATCTTGTGCAATATGCTAAAATCTATCTTCGCTCGGGCATTGCTATGCCCATGAGCGAAAAAGAGTCTTGAAAGTGCTGTTTTCAGCTAAAACAGCGGCTTTTGAGAACATTTGAGGAAAGGAGGAAAAACATGCCGACATTCAATCAGCTGGTTCGCAAGGGGAGGGAACAGGCGACTTACAAGTCCACTTCTCCCGCCATGCAGAAGGGCCTCAACACGATCAAGAACTGCGAGACCAACCTGTCCAGCCCGCAGAAGCGCGGCGTCTGCACCGCGGTGCGTACTTCGACCCCCAAAAAGCCGAACTCCGCTCTGCGTAAGATCGCCCGTGTGCGTCTGACGAACGGTTATGAGGTGACCGCCTACATTCCCGGCGTTGGCCACAACCTGCAGGAGCACAGCGTCGTGATGATCCGCGGCGGCCGTGTCAAGGACCTGCCTGGTGTGCGTTACCACATCATCCGCGGCACTCTGGATACCCAGGGCGTCGATGGGCGCAGGCAGAGCCGTTCCAAGTACGGCGCGAAGCGTCCGAAGGCCGGAAAGACCGGCAAGAAATAAGCCGGAGGCCAAAGCCCTGTTAGTTTGTATGATATGAACACGAATCGTACAGGCCGGGGCGCAGCGGGAGGCTTGGGAGCCTCTCGAGTACCGATGAAGTCATTTTTTAATGAAGGAGGGAAGTATAGTGCCCAGAAGAGGTAACGTTCCCAAAAGAGAAATTTTGCCGGATCCTGTGTACAACAGCGTGCTGGTGACGAAGCTCATCAACAGCATCATGCTGGACGGCAAAAAGGGCGTCGCACAGAAGGTCGTGTACGATGCGTTTGATATAATAAAGAACAAGACCGGCAAGGACCCGCTCGAGGCCTTCACTGAGGCGATGAACAACATCATGCCCAGCCTCGAGGTCAAGGCCCGCCGTGTCGGCGGTGCGACCTACCAGGTCCCCATCGAGGTCCGTCCGGAGCGCCGTCAGACCCTCGGCCTGCGCTGGCTGACTCTGTTTGCCCGCAAGCGCGGCGAAAAGACGATGAAAGAGCGCCTGGCCGGCGAGATCATGGACGCCTGCAACGGCCTCGGCGCCGCTGTCAAGAAGCGTGAGGATACCCACAAGATGGCCGAGTCCAACAAGGCCTTCGCACATTTCAGGTGGTAAGAAGTTTAGGAGCGTTCTATGCCCAGAGAATTTTCGCTTGAAAATACGAGAAATATCGGCATAATGGCCCACATCGACGCGGGCAAGACCACGACGACGGAGCGCATACTGTTCTATACGGGCGTCAACTACAAGATAGGCGAGACGCACGAGGGAACGGCGACGATGGACTGGATGGAGCAGGAGCAGGAGCGCGGCATCACGATAACGAGCGCCGCGACGACGTGCCACTGGCGCGGCTGCCGGCTCAACATCATAGACACTCCGGGACACGTGGACTTCACCGTCGAGGTGGAGCGCAGCCTGCGCGTGCTCGACGGCTGCGTCACCGTGCTCTGTGCGAAGGGCGGCGTCGAACCGCAGTCCGAGACAGTGTGGCGTCAGGCCGATCATTACAACGTACCGCGTCTCATCTACGTCAACAAGATGGACATAATGGGCGCGAACTTCTTCAACGTGATAGACATGGTCCATGACCGGCTCAAGGCCAACGCCGTGCCCATCCAGCTGCCCATAGGCAAAGAGGCCGACTTCCGCGGCATCATAGACCTGGTGGACATGAAGGCCGACATCTATTACGACGATCTGGGCAAGGACATGCGCGTTGAGGAGATCCCCGAGGACATGCGCGCGCTGGCAGAGGAGTATAGGACCAACCTGCTCGAGGCCGTTTCCGATTTCGATGACGAGATCATGGAGCGGTATCTGGAGGGCGAAGAGGTCCCCGCCGACATGATACGCGCCGCCATCCGCAAGGCGACGGTAGCGGTCAAGATGATCCCCGTGACCTGCGGTACGTCCTATAAGAACAAGGGCGTGCAGAAGCTGCTGGACGCGATCGTCGATTATCTGCCGAGTCCCGTGGACATCCCGCCGGTCGAAGGAACGAACCCCAAGACCGGGGAGACCGAGACCCGCGCCGCCAGCGACTCCGAGCCGTTTTCGGCCCTGGCGTTCAAGATAATGACAGACCCCTATGTGGGTAAGCTGGCATTCTTCCGGGTTTATTCCGGTACGGTGAACGCGGGCGAAACCGTCATCAACGTGTCGAAGGGCCAGAGGGAGCGCATGGGCAGGATACTGCTCATGCACGCGAATCACCGCGAAGATCTGCAGACGGCCTATTCCGGCGACATCGCCGCCGCCGTGGGCCTGAAGAATACTACAACGGGCGACACCCTGTCGGACGACAAGCACCAGATCCTGCTTGAGACGATGGAGTTCCCCGACCCCGTCATAAGGGTAGCGATAGAGCCCAAGACGAAGGCCGGCCAGGAGAAGATGAGCATAGCGCTCGCCAAGCTGGCCGAGGAGGACCCGACTTTCCGCACCTGGACGGACGAGGAGACCGGTCAGACGATAATCGCCGGCATGGGCGAGCTCCATCTGGAGATAATCGTGGACAGGCTCCTGCGCGAGTTCAAGGTCGAGGCGAACGTCGGCAAGCCCCAGGTCTCGTACAAGGAAACTATCACGAAACCGGCGACGGTCGATACC
>ENA-OZHQ01000151-OZHQ01000151.1-human-gut-metagenome-genome-assembly--contig:-NODE-151-length-16372-cov-4.097567_pt1 | contig 16372 bp, 6 predicted proteins | sample MGYA00244044_ERZ653682 | MGnify/ENA primary metagenome ERZ653682 (study PRJEB26926, sample SAMN06165288) | human gut metagenome | biome: ENVO:00009003; feature: ENVO:2100002; material: ENVO:00002003...
GTACTGGTATGAACCGGAATCCTCCGGCAGCAAGCAGCGGGTCGTTGCGGTAGAGATGGCCGCAGGCGGCGCGCCGGATAGCGGCTATGTATACATCACCGGCGGGTTTTTCGACCTGACGGTAAGAAAGACGGACAATTATACCAACACCCCTTTGGATGGAGCGGTGTTCCAGCTTTCCCAAGGTGGCAGCCCCATCAGCCTTACCGAAACCGGTCCGGGGCAATATACCCCCGGCGGCAGCGCCAACACCTTCACCACCAGCGGTGGCAGGGCATATGTCAGCGGCCTGCCCGGGGGCAGCTACACCTTGACCGAGGTCTCCCCGCCCCATGGGGGATATGTGGGCATGGGCTCTACCAGCATCGATTTGACAGGGAACAGTACGGTGGACATAGAAAACGCCCCCACTCGGATCAATGTGGTAAAGACCAACGGCTTGACCCAAGAACCCATGCCCGGCGTCACCTTCCGGCTTACGGATGCCAGCGGAAACCCGGTACTGCTCTCCAAGCACCCGGACGGCACCTACAGGCCGGACAACGAGGGTGCAGACGGATTCACCGTGGATGCGGAAGGCAAGGCCATCCTCCTCTACCTTCCGGCCGGTCAATATACCATCCATGAACCCAATGCCGAAGGATTCGCACAATTGGGCAGCGATACCTTCACCCTTTCTGAGATCACCAACATCCAGGCGGTGAACGAACCCCTTTGCATGATCTTGACCAAAGTGGACAGTTTCACCGAAGAAACCCTCCCGGGCATCCCCTTTACCCTGTTGGATGAAACCGGCAAGGCGCTGCAATTCACCAAGCAGGCGGATGGGATTTATCATTACGACCCGGCGGGCACGGCAGGCTTTGAAACCGGCGCGGAGGGTACCGCCACCCTCTACTATGTTCCCGCAGGCGCCTATACCTTGCGGGAAACGGGGGACATGGGCTTAGGATACGCGAAACCCCAGGATATTTCCATCACCATTACAAGGGAAAACGGGGTGCGCAACCCGCTGGCGGTGCGCTTCCAGAACAACCCGACCACCCTGGAATTCACCAAAGCGGACGCGGTCACCAAAGAACCGCTGGATGGCGGCGTCTTCCGGCTGCTGGACGAAAGCGGCGAGGCGGTTCTGCTCAAGGAGTTGGAACCGGGCAGCTACCGGCCGGACGAGGAGGGGCAGAGCACCTTCACCACCCAGGATGGCGAAGCGGTATTCCGGTACTTACCGCCCCAGGCATATACCATTGAGGAGGTGGAAGCGCCTGCGGGGTATACCAAGGATACCTCTAAATCCGTAACCGTCACAGCACAAAATGATGTGTCAAACGCCGCAAAGCTCAGCATGCAGGATTATGCCCTAACCTTGACCTTCAACAAGACGGACGAGCTGACGGGCGAACCTCTGGACGGCTGTACCTTCGTCCTCAAGGACAGCGAAGGGGAGACCGTGCCCTTAATCAAAGTAAAAAACGGCGTATATAAGCCGGATGCAGATGGGGAGGCCGCCTTCACCACCTATGAAGGCAGCGCATCCATCACCCAGATCCAGCCGGGCCAATATACCATCTGCGAAGAGACTCCGGCGGAGGGTTACACCAAAGCGGCGGATATCGCCGTTACGGTTTCCCAAACCCACATTGCCGCCAGCCCCGCCGCTGCCGGCATGAAAAATGGGGTCACCGCCATTTCGCTACACAAGGTGGACGCACAAAGCGGCAGCCCTATCGGCGGGGCGGTGTTCCGGCTGTTGGACGAGGCAGGCGAACCGGTAACGCTCTCCACCATAGCGGGCAAGCCGGGCTGGATGCGGCCGGATCGGGGCGGCAGCGAAACCTTTACCATCCCGGAAACCGGCCTGACCCTTGCCTACCTGCCCCGGGGGGAATATGAATTGGCGGAGGCAAGCCCCGCCCCCGGCTATGCGCCGCCGGAAGAAAACGTTTCCCTATCCGTGACGGACAGCACCACAACGGCAGCCCCCGGCAAAGCCACGCTTTCCAATGAACCGCTGGCCGTAGAGGTAACGAAAACCGACGCCTTAAACGGAGCCCCGCTTCCCGGCGTACAGTTCAAGGTGCTGGATGAAACCGGCGAAGCGCTGCTGTTTACAAAAACAGCGGAGGGGGTATACCGGGTGGATCCGGACGGCGCAGCCCTGTTTCAATCCGGGCCGGACGGCAAGGCGACGCTGCTTGCCGTGCCTACAGGGGACTATACCCTGGTGGAAACAGGGAATGCCGGCTTTGGCAAGGTGGAGCCGGTTCCTTTCACGGTAACGGAGCAGAATACCAGCCAAACGCCGGTGGCGATCGGGGTGGAGAACCAGCCCTTGGCTTTGGAAGTCTATAAGGTGGATAAAGAGAGACAGGTCCCCCTTGGAGGGGTCCCCTTTAAGCTATTCAACGGCGAGGGCGAGCCGCTTTGCTTTGCGCTAGGCGAGGACGGTATCTATCGGGTTTCCGCAGAGGGGGATGCAATTTTTCTGACGGACGATACGGGTAAGGCAACGCTGCTGTATGTACCAGAGGGCATACTTACGCTGGAGGAGCAGCCCTATTCCGGATATGGTGTAGCCTCCCCGGTGAGCGTTACCATCTCCGAGGAAAACACCCCGGCGCTGCCCAAGGTGGTAACGGTGGAAAACGAACCTCTTGCGGTGGAGATCTATAAGGAGGATGCTTTTACCGGAGCGCCCATGGCCGCCTCCTTTACGCTGCTGGACGGGACGGGCAAGACCATACCGCTGGCCCGCATGTCGGATGGCGCTTACCGCCCGGCGGATACGGTATCGGAGGCCGCAAAGGCCGAGGAAAGGGCGGAAGCAGACGGAACCCAGGCTGCGCCCACCCTTGTAGAAAAGGTAAACGCCTTGACCCTGGACGCCAAGACCGGCAAGGCCCGCATCGAGTATCTTACGGAGGGCACTTATCAGCTGGTGGAGGACCCAGTTCCCGGCTATATCGCCCTATCCGGGATCGAATTCACCTTGCAGAACCGGCACACCAAGACCTTGCCCCTGCAATGCACCGTGTCCAATCTCCCCACCCGCTTTTTGCTGGAAAAGCAGGATGGGGTGACCAAGCAGCCCCTGCAAGGCGCCAAATTCAAGCTGACGGATGAAGAAGGCGCTGTGATCAAGCTGATACAGCAGAAGGACGGCACCTACCGGCCTGCCCAGGAAGGGGAAACCGGCATGGAGGTTTTGGAGCTTACCAATGAGAAAGCCCAGGCAGTGATTTGCTATTTACCTGCCGGGAAGGTGACGGCAACGGAGGTAGAAGGGCCAGCGGGCTACAGCATAGCCCCGCCCATCACCACGGAGGTGGGAACGGAAACCGTACTGCATACCGCCGTCCAGGCGCAAAAGGAAGATGCAACGGCATCCCCCTTGGCGGAAACTTCCCTGGCGGTGGTGGACTTACCCCTTGCGTTGAAGATCAGCAAGGTACACAGCAAGACGCACAAGCCCCTTCCCGGAGCAGGCTTCCAGCTGAAATCGGAGTCCGCTCTTTCCACGCCGCTGACCTTCACCCTGCGGGACGGCGTCTATTGGTATGACCCAGATGGCAGCGTCACCACCATAGAGGCGGCTGGGGATACTTGCGAAGCCCTTCTATACGGCCTCCCCGCCGGGAAATACCAGCTGGAGGAAACCGTGGTCCCCGAGCATTTCTTCCCTGCGCCCCCGGTTGCTGTGGAGATCACACTGGAAACCACCAGCGAAACCCCAAGGGAAGTGGTGGTCACCAACACCCCCCAGGTGAAGCTGGGCATTGACGCCGATAAATTCAACGTGGTGATCGCCATGGCTCTGACCCTGCTCATTGGCAGCGGCGTGGGCATTGCTGTTCTGGTGCGGTATAGAAGGAAGCGGAACAGCTAATCCGTACTATGTTTCTAAATAGGTTGAATTATAGCTATCCTCTGGGTATAATAGAAACAAACCAGTAGGATTGGAGGCGCGGATATGAACATTGACAGCAACAGCATCGTATCCATTACGGAAGCAAACCAAAATTTCTCCAAGATTACCCGGCTTGCGGACAAGACAGGAGAGGTGATCATATTTAAGAACAACCGGCCCAAATATCGTTTGATCGATTTGGAGCAGAATCCCGATCTGGAATTGACGGAAGATGAAGCCATTGATATCGTGGCTGCCCGCATCCTCAAACGTTACCGCCCTGCCTTTGAGGAACTGGCGAAATGATCAAGTTCTCCCAAGAGAAGGTATTGCTGCTGCATCAGCTTATAACAGAAGAAACGGGCGGAGATCACGGCCTTCGGGATGAGGCACTTTTGAATTCCGCACTGGAAAGCGCCTATGCTACTTTTGATGGGAAAGACCTCTATCCTTCCAAAGAGGAAAAAGCCGCACGTCTTGGATTTGCCTTGATTTCCAACCATGCCTTTGTAGATGGAAATAAGCGCATCGGCATGTATGTGATGCTAACATTTTTAGAGGTCAATGGCATTCCCATGTCCTGCACGAATGAGGAAGTCGTCCGGATCGGATTAGCTGTTGCAGACGGTTCCGTTCAATACGGTGAATTGCTGCAATGGATATTGGAGAATAAAGCATAATAAACATCAAGGTTGCGTTACCAAAGCCGCTCATAAACATGGGCGGCTTTTAACGTGCCTAGAAAGGATCATACAGCCTATGGATCAATTAGACAGACGCACAAAATTGCTGATCGTGGGTGGAGTTTTCCTGCTGCTGGTGATCGGGATCATCGTACTGGCAGTATCCTGCAATGCAGCCCGGCAAAAGGAGCCGGAACCCACGCCTGTGGTAGATATTAACCCAATACCGGAAAACACACCTACGCCAACGCAAAGCCCTGTCCCCACCTTTACGCCCAGCCCTACACCGGAGGCGGTAACGGCTCCGGCACTTCCCACAGCCTCCATCACCCCCACGCCGGAAGTAGCTGCGCCCACCGCCAAACCCGCCGTGACACCCCCCGAGCTGCCAAACAGCAGTAGCGGTTCAAATACCGATGTTACAAACAGCGCTTCATCTAAGCCCGTCTCCACCCCTTCGGCGCAGGCGGAAGCTACCGCTACCCCTGTATTCGACTTCGGCCTGCCCGCCGCAGCCAGCGTAGGGGCCCAGGTGGTGGTGAATCCAGCCTCCCGCAATGTGGCCCAGGTAAGCTGGACCGTTGGCAAGGCCGGGCTTTTCGGCATCCCCACCGGCGGGACTTACCAGGGAACCCTAAACGCCAACGGCGGCAGCATTGTCTTTGACGCCCCGGGAACCTATACCCTCACCGCCACGGCAAAGAGCAGCGCCGGGGAAACCGTCACCGTATCCCAGGACATTGAGATCCTGCCGGGGGGAAAATTCGGCTTTGGCCTGCCCAAGACCGCTTACACGGATACCGTGGTAGATGTGGAAGTGCTGGGCGGTGTAGAGGGCAGCGTCACATGGCGCGTTCAGAAGGATGGTCAAGAAATGCCCCTTGCAAACGCCTTTGCCGGAACGCTGACGGACACAGGCGGTTTTATCACCTTCCGGGAGGCAGGAACCTATACCTTAACAGGCCAAACCGACGGCGGGAAGCCCTATGAGGCGGATATCACCGTATATCCCCTTATGAAAATCCCCTTCACCGTGCCTGCCACCACCTACCGGAATACCGAAATATCGGTGAAAATGGGCGAAGCCGATCTCCAGGGACAATCCATCCAATGGAGCGTGAAGCAGAACGGCAGGGATGCGGAATACGCCGGAACTCTAACGGATGCAGGCGGCTCGATCTCCTTTGCCAGCCTGGGGGACTATCAGATCACCGCCAGCGCAGCGGATACCTATACCGGCCGGGTATTTTCCCAAACCAGGCAGATCCGGGTTGTCAACCGGCGGCCCAATGCACCGGAGGGTACAGCCGTCGTTACCGCGCAGCGCAGCAACGGCAAGGTGCTGGTGGAATTTGCAGCCACGGCCGCCGACCCGGACGGGGATGAAGTGACGCTGGAATGGATGGGCCGGGGAGATGATTACTTCGGCGTGGGCGTTCATACCGTTCGCGTCCGGGCCCGGGACAGCGTGGGCGACGATTCTGCCTGGACGCCCGTAGCCTTTGAGGTGCCCAACGCGCCCCCGGACGCCCCCGTAGGCACTGCCACCATTCACCGGGATCAGGTGGCAAACCGAAAAGCCTTTGTCACCTTTACGGCCACCGCCACCGACCCGGACAACGATCCGGTGACATATGAATGGGATGGCCGGACGGCGGATGATTATTATCCCCTTGGCAGCCATACCGTTCGGGTTCGGGCTAGGGATAGCTTTGGCGCATACAGCCCCTGGGCACAGGTGCCATTTGCCATCTCCAACCAGCCTCCGGAACGGCCTACCATCCTTCGCACGCCTTCCGAGCCCTTCATCCTACCGGGGAATACCGTCACCATCACCGCTGACGCCGTTGACCCGGATGGGGATGCGGTGGAATATGTTTGGGAAAACCGGCCCAGTGAAACCTACGCCTATCCCGAGGGCAGGCAAATCGTAAAGGTATATGCGGTAGACGCATTCGGCGCGCAAAGTCCGGCCAAGCGCATCATGTTCCTCATGGGCGATCCCAACCGGGCGGGCAACCTGATGCTCACCGGGCCGGACAGTAGCCTGTTTGAGCCGGGCATTGAGGATGCTACCCTCATCTACTATAAGTTTGTAGTGCCGCCCGTATCCGGCCATTATGGCCAGGACTTTGGCCGGGTACGGGGATACAACCGCATAACCGGGCAATGGGATCAGCTGGACTATGGAACCACCAGCAACGGCATCTCCTTTGAGAGAAACCTGGAGGCGGGAATCTATACAAAGCTAGACCTGTATTACTATACCAATCATGATTGCAGCGCGACGCGTTCCTAACTGAAAAGGTTAGGCGTCGATGGTGAAAGGAGGCGAAACAAAACATCGACAGAACTGGTACTCCGAGAAGTGGAATGAAGGGGTAACGTCCTGAAACGCTTCCCTCAATGCTCCGACTGGCTGCCCGATATGTAATGGGAAGGTGGTCAGAAGCTCGGTAGAGTCGAAAGAAAGCCGTCCAAACAGGATTGCTTGCAATCGCTGTGGAAAGCTGCCCGGCGGCGGGTGGTGCGGCCCATATTGCGGAGGTCTATAAAATACCTATGGCGAGGATGAGCGGAAGCTCTGACGAACTTGCGAATGTACGGGTCTATAAGTGATGTGTGTAGAAATGCACATGTGCCCATCGGCACGTGCGTGAGGTAAAGTACGATTTGCATTTAGGAAATACCTTATGCCGTTACAGGCGGCATCCAAGCGCACAGGCTCAAAGTAAGCGCCTAAGGGTATCTGGACAGATAGGAGTATCGGAACGCGGTAAGCCGTAGTACGCGGAGCTGATTACACAGCTTTGATGCGGTGGCGACGAAGAACAATAAGCGCCTTCGACTACGGGGAACGTAGTGGCATAGTACCTGTGAAGCGGTGATAACAAGCCGTGGAGGGATGGCCACTAGTCGATTACAGAATTGTAAAATTAAAATCACATGAGCAAACATAGCTTCGAGTAAGACAAAGAAAATCGCAGCCGAAAGGGGGCGGTGCCTATGTTGATTTCGAAGAAACGGAAAGCAAAGAAAGGCAAGCTCAGACATGCTGAATACTATGACCTGACTTCCGTACTTGACGGATTGTATGCCAAGAGCAAGGCAAACGGTACGTTTACCAAGCTCATGCCCCTCATTATCAGTGAGGAAAACATCCTGTTGGCATATCGGAATATCAAGCGGAACAAGGGAAGCGGTACGCCCGGCGTTGACGAGCGGACGATGAGGGATTTGGAGAAGATCCCGCGCGACCAGTTTGTTGAAACCGTCCGGCGCAAGCTCGGATGGTATCAGCCAAGCCCAGTAAGACGGGTAGAAATTCCAAAGCCCGATGGTCGGAAACGGCCTTTGGGTATCCCAGCGATTTGGGACCGGGTCATCCAGCAATGCGTTTTACAGGTGTTGGAGCCGATATGCGAAGCAAAGTTCCATGAACGGAGCAATGGATTTCGTCCCAACCGCTCCACGGAACACGCGATAGCGCAATGCTACCACATGATACAGCAACGGCATCTGTATTTCGTAGTGGACATCGATATTAAAGGTTTCTTTGATAACGTGAACCACACAAAGCTCATTCAACAGATGTGGCAACTGGGTATTCGGGACAAAACGCTCCTTTGTATCATCCGGGCGATGTTAAAAGCGCCCATCGTATTGCCGAACGGCGATACGGTACGCCCCGAAAAGGGTACGCCGCAAGGCGGCATCCTCTCGCCCCTGCTTTCCAATATCGTTCTGAACGAGCTGGATTGTTGGGTGTCGAGCCAATGGGAGGATATGCCGACGCATTATCCATACAAGCTGTTCGTTCACAAGAACGGCAGTGTAAACCGCGGCGCGAAGTTCGCTTGCGCCCTGCGGCCCAGCAGGCTCAAGGAGATGTGGATGGTCAGATATGCCGACGATTTTAAGATATTTTGCCGCTCCCGCAGTGACGCTGAAAAAGCGTTCCATGCGGTGCGGATGTGGCTGGAAGAACGGCTTCGGCTGGAAATCAGCCCGGAGAAATCAAAAATCGTCAATCTGAAAAAGGGATATTCTGAGTTTCTGGGGTTCAAAATCAAGGCGCAAAAAAAGGGGGCTTCTTACGTCGCCTATTCGCACATGAGCGATAAGGCGGTAAAACGGGAAGCTACGGCGTTGAGGCAACAGATTTGGTATATACAGCATCCTACCAACCGCAATGCGGAAGGTATGGCAATCAACCTGTATAACTCTATGGTTATGGGCATCCACAACTATTACCGGATCGCAACCAACATCAACCTTGATTGTGCCGAGATAGCGAACCATATAAATATCGTCTTACATAACCGGTTTGGGAAGCGGCTGAAAAAGCATGGAAATTGGATGGGACACGACTATGTGCGGAAGCGATATGGGGGCAGCAGCCAAGTCCGCTTTTTAAGCGGCAAGCCAATCTGCCCCATTGCGTATGTCCGCACAAAGGCCCCAATGTGGAAAAAGCGCATGGTATGCAACTATACCCCGGAGGGCCGGGAGGAAATCCATAAAGCACTGGGTGTGGATATGACCATTCTGCACCGTCTCATGCGAAGCCCCTGTGAGGGCAGAAGCATTGAGTTTATTGATAACCGCGTGTCACTGTATGCGGCGCAGAATGGGAAATGTTCCGTGCTAAAACGGTTGTTGGCGTATGAAGAAATCCACTGCCACCACAAGGTTCCCCTCGGAAGTGGCGGGACGGACGCGTATTCCAATCTGGTCATTTTGCACGCGGATGTTCACCGGCTCGTTCATGCGGTGACACGGGAAGCTGTTGAAAAATATCGTGCCATCGTCCAACCCACCAAACCCATGCTCAACAAAATCAACAAGCTGAGAAAGCTGGCAGCGCTGCCGCCAATCGCCTGATGAACAAAAGACACAAAACCGTTTCGAAGAAATGCGTAAGCTCATAGCATTTTAGCAAAATCTGTAATCGATGGAACGCCGTGTGCGAGGAAACTCGCACGCACGGTGTGAGGCAGGGGAAAATCCGGCGATGACTTCAAAGGATTACCTATTGCCAGTGTACAACAAGAGCAACATTACCTACATCGCTCTCTTCGAGTTTGACGAGCTGGAAGAGGAATGACGCGCCAGGAAAAGGGCGGCGTACCGTCCTTTTCCTTTGCAATAAATAGGAGGCCCAAATGTCCAGGAAAGCAAACGCCATATCTACGTTGGCCCAGGAGACCATGGCGCGGCCGGAATATGAAGAAGCGGTGCTGGAAACTCTGGAGAACCACTTTGGAGAAGTAGAAGGCGCGGGGTTTAAAGACAAGCTCCATGCCATTGTCCAGAATATTGTGGAAGATAACGCAGCGGAATATGCTGCCACCCTTCAAGGGGTTGCTGCGGATAGCTACTTGGGGGATACCGATCCGCCGGTTCTCTTGGAGCTGCTAAAGCTGGCCGCAGCTCCCAGCGTGGAATATATGATCCTTTGCCGTCTGGGCCTTCCCGCAGAGCCTATCGGGGAAGGGGACATGCAGGCGGTTACCTTATTTAATACGCAGGAAACAGCCGCCCAACTGGGCGCGGTTGTAAGCGATATAGCAAAGATGGCCCTTGGCCAGATCGAGCGGACGGTGAAGTCCATAGAAAAAGAGGCCGGCACATTTGCAAAATCCGAACGGGTAACGGAAAATGAACTGGAAGAAGAAATCAAAAGGAGTGTGGGATATGGAACTGACATACCGGCAGGAGGCCAATTACCGGATTCCCGACTTGACGTTGGAACAGGAGCAGGAAGCGCCGGGCAAGTACGGGATGCTGCGCAAGCGGTACCTGAAGGAGCACCGGAAGGGGACATACGCAGGGTTATTGCTGAACGGGACGCTGCAAGCCCATCTCTTGGAGGTGGATCGGGCAGTCCGGGCCCAGGTGGAACAGACCATGCAGGAGCTGGCCAAGGCCGAGGGGTTGCGCGAGGAACAGAAAGCCCAAGACCCGCTGGCATGGACCGCCCGGATGAACAACATCCGCCAGCGGGCCGAGGAGCTGGCCATGGAGCTGATCTACAGTTAGGAGAAGCAGGCGATTTCCAAAGGCCGGAGGCTTTGAAAAGCCCCGGCCTTTCTCTTTCCGCCCTGGCAGGGGTGGAGGAACAGATGGCCAACATCCTGGCAGCGGAGCACCCCGGCCCCTTTGCCATCCCCCAAGAGGAGATCGATCATGTGCTGCGCCGGGGCAGCGGATTCCAAAATGGAAAGCTCCGCATTTTTCAGCACTACCAGCAAGCGCATCCCTTGCAGGCGCGCGCTGCGTTTCTTAAAAAGGAATACGGCATAGGGGGCGGCTCCCATGTCTTTGCCAATGGCCAAAAAGGGAATATCTGGTATGACGGCAAGGGCCTATGCATCAGCCAGGACAGCGGCAGCGCCTTTTCCAACCCGGATTGGCGCATATCCTGGCGCAAGGCCGCCCAGCGGATCGGGGAACTGATCGCCCAGGGCCAATATCTGACGGAAGGGGAACAGGCCCAGCTTGCGCAATATCAGGAGGCGCAACCCATAGACCGGCCCCAAACTTCACTGGAAACCATGGTCCTTGCGCAGGAGGAGCGCAGCCGTCAGCCGGGAGAATACCGGCTTTCCTTGGGGGATACGGTATTCCTCCATGGGCAGGCGCACTTCATCCTTGCCATGGCGGGGGAGCTGGTAGAACTGACGGATCCTCAATATCCTCTCTTAACCGTGTCCTATCCGCAGGAACAGTTTATTCGCCTGGTGGGGCAGGACAAGCGAAATGACCGCCTGCTTGCGCCGGAACAGCGAAATGACCTCGGCATTCGTCCCGACGCCCTTTCTCCAGAACAGGTTTCCCCGGCTTTAGACGGCCCGGCGCCGGATTCCAAGCAGAAACGCACCCCGAAAACAACGGCCGCGCGGAATTTTGATAGGCTCATGGCCCTTGCGCCCGAGCTTCTCACCGGGGAGGCATTCTATCTGCGCTTCACTGCCGGGGACGCCTTTATGCCCCTTTCCATGGACTATCTTGGGGAGAATCGAATTTCTATATCCCATACCTATTTGCAAAACGGCGATCTCATGGCTGATCCGGATATGGAATTCGTATTCGATTTGGAAAACAAGACCCTTTCTGCCCGCACCTTTCAGCAGGATGGGATCGGCCTATATCAAACCGTTGAGAACCAGCAGGGCGAAGTCGATAATCCGGATTTAGAACGCCAACTCAACAGCTTTGCCCGCCAATGGTTCGACAATATTCAAAGCCAGGATTACCGGCGTCAGCGTATGCATGTACGCTATCACGAGGTGGATTTTGAGGCCATCTATGGCCAGGAAGGACAAATTGTCTCCTTTGGAGGTTGGGATCGGGATGGCGGCCAGCCCCATGACGAATGGTTTGCAGCTGTTCGCGGATACGCCAAAGAACACGGCATTCTATATTCCCTGGGCTATGGTTCCCTGGGCAATGGCACCACCGTTTGGAACATATTGGAGGAAGCCGGCCATGATTACCGCACCATCGCCCACATTGGGACGGATGGCTTGGTGCAGGCATATACGCCGTTGCCGGACTATATCCTAGCGGAAATCCAGCGGGTAGCCCAAGCGGAACAGCAGCGGGCGCAACAGAATCCCCCCGTCCCATTCCCCGCATCCAGCGCCGAGGAAGCCACGGAGGAACAACCGGCGGGGAAACCGGAACGTCAATCGGAGCACGAAGCCATCTATCCCGCAGAGCAGAACAACCTGCCCTTTGACGTGGTAGTGGAACGGATGCATATCCCGCATGGGAAACCGGATAGGCCGCCAACCCTAGATTACCGAATCACCGACGACGCCCTGGGCCATGGCGGCCCCAAGGCCAAATTCCGCATGAACCTGGAGGCTATCCACACCCTGGGCAAGATCGAGGTAGAAAACCGCCGCGCAACCCAGCAAGAGCAGGAGATTTTATCCCGCTATGTGGGCTGGGGAGGCATTCCCCAGGCGTTCGACTCCAACAATAGCGTCTGGGCTAACGAATATGCAGAGTTGAAAGAAACATTGACCGAAACAGAGTACGAATCTGCCCGGGCTTCCACGTTGAATGCCCACTATACCTCGCCCACTGTCATAAATGCCATATACCAGGCCATAGAAAACCTGGGTTTTCGGCGAGGCAACATTCTAGAGCCATCCTGCGGCATTGGAAATTTTTTTGGGCTGCTGCCGGAAAATATGGCAGGCAGTAAGCTCTATGGCGTGGAGCTGGATTCTATCACCGGCCGCATCGCCCGGCAGCTCTATCAGAATGCGGATATTCAAATCAAAGGCTTTGAGAATACGGACTATCCGGACAGTTTCTTTGACCTTGCCATCGGCAATGTTCCTTTCGGCAGCTATGGCGTTTCGGATCAGCGATATGCTAAACAAAAATTCCACATCCATGACTATTTTTTTGCCAAGGCTTTGGATAAAGTTCGGCCCGGCGGCATAATCGCTTTCATCACTAGCAAAGGAACGCTAGATAAGCAAGACGATAGGACACGCCAGTATATTGCAGAACGAGCGGACCTTCTGGGGGCTATACGTCTGCCCAACAACGCTTTTGCCGCTAATGCCAATACTGAGGTGACCGCAGACATTCTGTTTTTGCGCAAACGGGAGCGTCCTATTCTATCGCAACCCGAATGGTTACACCTGGGGCAAACGGAAGATGGCATTCCCATCAACAGCTATTTCTTATCCCATCCAGAAATGCTGCTAGGCCGCATGGCCTGGTGGAAGAATATGTACGGCAATGAAAATGAAACCGCCTGTCTGCCCCTGGAAGGGACTGACTTGACGGAGCAGCTCAAAGAAGCCGTGGCGCATATTCGTGGCAAATACCAAGAACGGGCTCCAGAGCTGGAGGACATCGAAGATCAAAGCGAATGGATACCCGCAGACCCTGCTATCCCTAATTTCAGTTTTGGCCTGTCGGATGGAAAAATCTACTACCGGATAGATAGCCAGATGCAGCTTGTAGCTGCTTCTGCCACCGCCCTAGTCCGTATCCAAGCCATGATTGATTTACGGGAATGTACTCGCAGGCTCATTGCCTATCAGTTGGAAAATCGGCCGGAAGAGCACATCCTGCGAGAGCAGGAGCAGCTTAACGCCATGTATGATAGGTTTGCGGCGAAATATGGCCGTATCAACAGCCGGGGAAACAGATCGGCTTTTCGGGATGATACTTTCTATCCCCTGCTTTCCTCCTTGGAAGTGCTGGATGAGAATGGGGAATTTGAGCGTAAAGCAGATATGTTTACTAAGCGTACCATACGTGCCCAAGCGCCCATCTCCCACGTGGATACGCCAGAAGAAGCTCTAGCCCTATCCATTGGCGAACGAGCTGGAATAGATATGCCGTATATGTCGAGGCTGACCGGTATGGATGAGGCTTCCCTTGCACAGCAGCTACAAGGGTATATCTACCGGGACTTCGACGGGCTTGACCCGCTGGATATGGACTGGGCTTCCTTTAATATTCACAGCTTCCCCTTCATTACGGCGGATGAATACCTTTCCGGCAATGTGCGCCATAAGCTACAGCAGGCAAAAGCCCTGCTTGCAGGATTGGAACAGCATACGTCTCAGCCGGATCCAGCGGCTCTACAAGCCCTTCAAACCCAGGTTTCAGCCCTCCAAGCCGTACAGCCCCGGGATCTGGGAGCCGGTGACATTGAAGTGCGGCTTGGTTCCACTTGGATCCCCCCTAGGGTAGTCGAAGAATTCATATATGCCCTGCTCAACACACCACTTTACCGGCAAGGCAAAATCAAGGTGCTGTTTTCCCCCTATACCGCCATTTGGAGCGTGACCGGGAAAAGCGCGGACTTCGATAACAACAACGCCATCTTGAAATATGGCACCCATCGGGTCAACGCATACAAGATTCTAGAGGAAAGTCTAAACCTGCGGGATGTGCGGGTGTTCGATACCAATACCGTGGACGGGAAGGAAACACGGGTGTTGAACCAGAAGGAGACCATCATCGCCCAACAGAAGCAGCAGGCCATCCGTGATGCTTTCCAGACCTGGATATGGAAAGACCCAGAGCGCCGGGAACGGCTCGTGAAGCTCTACAATGAAAAATTCAATTCCATCCGGCCCCGGGAATACGATGGTTCCCATATCCAGTTCCACGGCATGAACCCGGAGATCCAACTGAGGCCTCATCAGAAAAATGCCGTGGCTCGCATCCTATATGGGGGCAATACCCTGCTAGGCCATGTGGTAGGCAGCGGCAAAACCTTCACCATGGCTGCTGCCGCCATGGAACTGAAGCGCCTGGGGTTATGCCATAAGCCCATGTTCGTAGTGCCCAACCATTTAACGGAACAATGGGCCAGAGAATTCCTGCAACTTTATCCTGCAGCCAATATCTTGGTCACCACCAAGCGGGACTTTGAAAAACAGAACCGTCAGCGGTTTTGCAGCCGCATTGCCACCGGGGAATACGATGCTGTGATCATCGGGCACAGCCAATTTGAAAAGTTGCCGGTAAGTCTAGTGCGGCAGCAGGCACACTTTACAGAACAGATCGGCCAAGTTATGCGAGGCATAGCCGAAGCAAAGGCCAAAAAAGCGGAACCCTTTACCATCAAGCAAATGGAGCGCACGAAAAAACAGCTACAGGCCAAGTTGGACCGATTGAACAATGCGCAGCGCAAAGACCAGGTCATTACCTTTGAGGAATTGGGTGTAGATCGCCTGTTTGTTGACGAAGCTCATTCTTTTAAGAATCTAGCCGCCTTTTCCAAGATGCGGAATGTAGCGGGCATTTCGCAGGCCGAGGCACAGAAATCCTCAGACATGTTCATGAAATGCCGTTATCTGGATGGGCTGACCGGAAATCGGGGCGTAATCTTCGCCACCGGCACGCCCATCTCCAATACCATGGTGGAGATGTATACCATGCAGCGATATCTTCAATACGACGCTTTAGTCCAGCGGGGCCTGGCACATTTTGACGCCTGGGCGTCCACCTTCGGTGAGACCATCACCGCCATGGAATTGGCCCCGGAGGGCACGGGATTCCGGCTTAGGACCCGTTTTGCCCGGTTCTTCAACCTGCCGGAGCTCACCGCTATGTTTCGGGAGGTTGCGGATATTCAGACGGCGGATATGCTCAGCCTGCCTGTGCCTAAGGCGGAATATCACACAGAGGTTTTGGAGCCCAGCAAATTCCAGCGGGATATGCTCCTTTCCTTGGCAGATCGGGCGGAGGCGGTACGCGCAGGAAATATGAAGCCTACCGAGGACAATATGCTGCGCATAACCAGCGACGGGCGTAAATTGGCCCTTGACCAGCGAATGCTCAACGGCCTCTTGCCGGATGACCCCATGAGCAAGGCCAACGCCTGCGTAGACCATGTGTTGCGGATCTGGCGGGATACGGCGGCGGAGAAATTGACCCAGCTCTTATTTTGCGACCTTTCCACCCCAAGGGGGGACGGCTTCAATGTGTACCAGGATATAAAAGAAAAGCTGATCAAAGGCGGAATGCCGGAACAGGAAATTGCCTTCATTCACGATGCCGACAGCGATACGCAAAAAGCAGCTTTATTTAGTAAGGTCCGCTCCGGATTGGTGCGGGTGCTGTTGGGATCCACTGCTAAGATGGGGGCCGGAACCAATGTGCAACGGTTGCTGGTTGCGGAACACCATCTGGATTGCCCTTGGCGGCCTGCAGATATTGAGCAGAGAGAGGGTAGGATTATAAGACCTGTCTCTTATACACATCTGACGCTGCCGACGATCTTACGCGTGTA
>ENA-OZHQ01000155-OZHQ01000155.1-human-gut-metagenome-genome-assembly--contig:-NODE-155-length-16203-cov-4.939559_pt1 | contig 16203 bp, 9 predicted proteins | sample MGYA00244044_ERZ653682 | MGnify/ENA primary metagenome ERZ653682 (study PRJEB26926, sample SAMN06165288) | human gut metagenome | biome: ENVO:00009003; feature: ENVO:2100002; material: ENVO:00002003...
CAGATGTGTATAAGAGACAGAAGCGCCGCAGCGGGGCACGCCCCGGCGACGCGATACTCGTCGCCGGAGAACTCGGACTTTCGGGCGCCGGACTGCATGACATCCTCGCCGGACGCTACGACACCCCCGCCGCCGCAGCCCACCGCAACCCGCAGCCCCAAGTGGCCGAAGGCATCTGGCTCGGCGCACGCCCCGAAGTACACGCCATGATGGACCTCTCGGACGGGCTGGCCTCGGATATCCGCCACATCATGGAGCGCTCGGGGGTAGGCGCCGCGATCGACATCGGCCGTATCCCCCTCGCCCAAGGGGCGGACGTCGAAACAGCCGCCTGCGGGGGCGAGGATTACAAGCTCCTGCTCACGGCCGACGCGGCGGCCGCCGACAGGCTCGCCGCCGATTTCCGCGCACGCTTCGGCACGCCGCTCCACCCCGTCGGCCGCATCACAGACAGCGGCAAATTGCAGTGGCTCGAAAACGACCGGCCCCGGGCCCTGGACTGGCACGGGTTCACGCATTACTGACCGGGCGCCGCCAACGGCCGCCTACCCGGATTTTCCGGACAGGCAGGGAAAGCCGCATCCCGGCAGGCCCGGCTGTAACACAAAAAAACGGCAGCCCGCCGGGTCGCCGTCAAGTCATACGGATCGGAAAATCACTCCTTGATGATGTACACATGCTCGTCGCTGCGCTGCATGTGATAGTTTTCGCGGGCATACTCCTCCAGATAGTCGTCGTAGCGCAGGCGCTCCAGCAGCGTGCTGTCCTGTTCGATCCTGGCCCGGTAAAACTCCCGCTCCCGGTTCAGGGCGTTGATCTGCCGCTTGATCTTCACCGCATGCAAAAGGTTCCGCCCCACCACGAACAACGTGACGACGACGATGACCGCCGTGGCGGCGATCCAGAACTTTTTGCCTACTTCGAAGCCCATCAGGGTATGTGCATGTATTTATGGGTCTGGATCGAGATATTCCATTTCGGATGCGCCTTCGCATACTCGACGATCGCGGGCATCATGCGCTCCGCAACGCTCCACTCGGGTTGCAGGTAGAGGATGCACCCGGCTCCCACCCGTGCGGCATTGCGCTCGGCCCATTCTAAATCAGCCTCGTCCCCGACGATCACCTTCAGTTCGTGCGCCTTCCCGAACGCCTCGTCCAGCGGCGGTTGCTGCCGCTTGGGCGACAGACACACCCAGTCGAAATACCCCGAGAAGGGGTGCGTCCCCGACGTTTCGAGGAATATCTCCAGCCCCTTGCCGTGCAGTGTTTCGGTCAGCACCCCCAGCGGATAAAGCAGCGGTTCGCCGCCCGTGATGACGATCGCCTGCGCAGAACACGCCGTAGCACGGTCGATCACCGTCCGTACGTCGGTCGGGGGATAGAGCCTGGGGTTCCACGTGTATTTGGCGTCGCACCAGCGGCATCCCACGTCGCATCCGCCCAGGCGGATGAAATAGGCGGGTTTCCCGGCATGGAAGCCCTCGCCCTGGATCGTGTAGAAATCTTCGACCAGGGGCAGCTTGCGCCCGCCGTCGAGCAGTTCGCTATCGGTCTTGGAATCCATCTATTCGGTAACCACGTAAATATCCTTCAGGCTGCGTCCCAACTGGTCGTAGTCCAGGCCGTAGCCCACGATGAACTCGTTGCCGATCTCCATGGCGCGGTACTTGATCGGCAGTTGCTTGCGGTAGGAACCCGGTTTGAAAAAAAGCGTGCAGACTTCGATGCTCGCAGGGTTATGCGACTTCAGCTCGCCGATCATGTGCTCGATGCTCTCGCCCGTGTCGACGATATCCTCGACGATGATCACATGGCGGCCTTCGATGCTGTTATTCAGTCCGATCAGGTTCTTCACACATCCCGTCGAGCAAGTGCCTTCGTACGAAGCCAGCTTCACGAACGACAGCTCGTTGTTGAACTCGATTTTCTTGATCAGGTCGCTCATGAACATGAACGAGCCGTTCAGTACGCCCACGAACAACGGCGTCGGCTTGTCGCGGTAGTCCTCGTTGATGCGGCAGGCTACGGCGGCCACGGCCTCGTCGATCTTGGCAGCGGGGATCATGATCCTGAACTTTTTGTCGTGAAGTTTGATGATATCCTCCATTTCAGTTACGGTTATTTGTGCAAAAATAACTATTTGCCTGCAAGAAACGAACGATTCCGACAAAAATAATCCGAAATAATGCAAAACCCCGGAAGGCCGTCGCCCGTTTCCGGGCCGGCAGCAGGCCGGATCGACAACGCATGATTCCGGCAGGAGGCAAGAAAAAACCGTCCCATGCAGTGAGGACGGCCTTTCAATATTACACCTAATCGTACTTACGGGATATTGGGTGTATCCCAGACTTTGGTTTGCGTGCAGCTGATCCGAAGCGTTTCACTGCCGCAGCGCATCCTGAATTCCCCCTCCTCGAGCCTCCATCGGCCGTCATGCCCGACGAAAGCCAGGTCGCTGGCCGGAACAGCGAACGTCACCGTACGGGATTCGCCCGGTTCGAGCGCAACCTTCTCGAAATCACGCAGGCGGATTACATCCGGTGTAAGGCTGGCAACCAGGTCGCTCGAATAGAGCATCACGGCCTCCTTGCCGGCCACTTCACCGACATTGGCCACATCGACCGTGAAGGTCAACACATCGTCGGCACCGAACATGCGGCGGTCGACACGGAAATCGCTATATGCAAATTCCGTATAGCTCAGCCCATACCCGAACGGCCACTGCACATCCATCACAGCATCGTAATTGTATTCGCCCGCCATGGCGGCCATATTCTCGCAAGGCTTGTAATCGTAGGTCGCCAATGCGCCGACCATGCGCGGATAAGTGAACGGCAATCGGGCGCTGAAGTTTGCATCCCCCGCAAGCAGGTCGGCCAGGGCATCGCCGCCGTAATTGCCCGGCAGCAGGATGTCGACCACGGCCTGCGCAAGCGGCTCGATATCGCCTATAACGCGCGGGCGGCCTTCATTGAGGATCAACACAAGCGGCTTTCCGGTCGCCGCAAGGGCCCGCACCAGTTCCTTCTGGTTCTGAGAAAGGTTCAGGTCATCCATGTTACCCGGCGTTTCGCAGTAGGAATTTTCGCCTATACAGGCAATAATCACATCGGCTCCGGCTGCCACCGACACGGCCTTGTCGATCCCTGTCACGCATTCTTCCTGCCAGTTGTCATAGCGGGACGGCGCATACTCCACACCGGGGACATAGTCCACATGGTCGAATTTATTGCATAAAGCCTCATAGATGGTATTGTAATCCCCGGCAAATTCATCGCAGCGGTCGCCCTGCCACGAATACGACCATCCTCCGTTGAGGCAGCGCATCGAATTGGCATTCGGCCCCGTGAGCAGAATCCGTGCAGACCGCTCCAGCGGCAGCAGGCCGTCCTCGTTCTTGAGCAGTATCTCCGACTCCACGGCAGCCTGCAATGCCACGGCGGCATATTCGTCGCTGGCGAATTCCGGGAAATCGCCGGTATCCCAAAACGGTTTTTCGAAAAGGCCAAGACGGAATTTCAGGCGCAGCACACGGCTCACCGCATCGTCGATGCGCTCCATGGAGACCTGCCCCTCCTCGACAAGTTCCCTGAGATAAATACAGAAATCCCAACTCGACGGTACCATTGACATATCGATACCGGCATTGACCGCAATGCGCACGGCATCCTTACGGCTCGCAGCAATATGGTCGCGCTCGCAAAGGTTGTAAATATCATTCCAGTCCGTCACGATCAGACCATCCCAGTCGAGCTCCTCCTTGATCCATCCCGTGAGTAACTCCCGGTCGGCATGGAACGGCATACCGCCGTTGCTGGCCGAGTTGACCATCAGCGACAGCGCCCCGGCTCGAATGCACTCCATGAAAGGAGCGAAATATTTCTCCCTCAACACATTGCGAGTCACCGACGAGGGTGTGCGATCCTTGCCTGACACGGGTACGCCATAGGCCATGAAATGCTTGATGCAGGCCGCGACATGGCGGTCGTCGACACGGTTAGGATCCTCCCCCTGGAATCCGAGCACCGACGCCACGGCCATCTGCGAATTGACGTAAGTGTCCTCGCCGTAACTCTCCCACATGCGCGGCCAGCGCGGATCGCGCCCCAGATCCATGACCGGGGCAAAAGTCCACGGGATCGCACATGCCCGGGTCTCATAAGCCGAAATTTCGGAGCACCTGCGCATGAGTCCGCGGTTGAACGACGCCCCCATATTGATACCCTGCGGAAAGAGGGTCGCCCCCTGCGTATAGGATGCGCCATGTATCTGGTCAACCCCGTAGATACAGGGAATCCCCAGTTCGTCGAGCGAGCGTTGCTGGATGCGATTGATAAACCTGATCCACACCTCGCGGGGTTGTCCCACACCGAAGGGAATATTCAGGATCGACCCAACCTTATAGCGGCCGATCACCGTATCGAGCAGCGCCTCGCTCAACACCGGGTGCTGCGGGTCGCTCTGGTCGATCACCACCCCGGCCGTCAACTGGCACATCTGCCCGATCTTCTCTTCGAGGGTCATCTTTTGGAGCAGCTCCCCGATGCGGGTTTCTATCTTTTTATCGGGCGCTATGGCCGGGGGTATCCGGGTACATGCGGCCAATCCGCCCAGCAAGCCCAGAAACAAAATCGGAATTTTCTTCATTCTACCGACATTCATTTTTTAACATATTTCACTTTTATGCCGTTTCGCTCCCGCCCCAGTGCGGTTCCCGCACATCGGAAGCCGATCCAATCAGCGGTTCGTCGAAGCATATACCTCGGGAGTTTCCAGGTAGGCATAATAATTCTCCACATTATGGCACGCATCGACATAGAGCCCGGCAATGCTGCCGGCAGGTTTCCCTCCGACAAACAGGGCCGCCTTCACGGTCGTCCCGGCCTCCACGACGAACGGGCCGGAGTAGATGTCCGACCCGGCCGTCGGGTCGCTGCCGTCGAGCGTATAACGCACTTCGGCCGGATATTTTTCCGTATCCAGCGTAACCCGGGCCTTGCGGCCCTCCCTGACGATGCGTGCCGTGATCTCGACATCGTTGCTAAGCGTGAAGGCATTGACCCCACGGGCAAGCAAGCGGGGGATCTGGCTGTTGACACGACGGCGGAAGTCCGCCCACAGACGGCGCTCCCGGGGTGTCCATCCCAATTCGGCAATGGCGAGCAGGCGCGGAAACATCATGTATTCCAAATGCTCGGGAGTACCTATGAACTCGGCCCATGTGCATCCCTGCACCCCGATAATATGCGATGCCGCATTCGGGCGGATGTGCTCGACCGAATCCGGGGCCACATATTCGCCTTTGACAAGCGACTCGTTGGCCGCAGCCCTTTCGGGCGTATCCGGGACAGGTTCGAAGCTATACATTTTCTTGATGGGCGAGAATCCGCTCATCGCCCGCGGCTGCGTGTGCGGATTAGCCTGGTACCAGTCGAAATAGATGATTTCGCCCGGAGACATGACCGCGTCGTACCCGCGGTTGGCGGCTTCGATAGCCCCCCTCTGTCCGCGGTACGAAATCGCAACGGACGTAGGCCGCAGATTGTTCCGCAGTACCTCGTCCCACCCGACCATCACCCGGCCGTGTTCGGCAAGGAATTTTTCGGCATGCTCGATCAGGTAACACTGCACTTCGTCCAGGCCTCCCAGCTCCTTGGCGAGCAACTGGCATTTGGGGCAGGTTTTCCAGGCGACCTTGCGGGCCTCATCGCCGCCGATGTGTATCCGCCGGGAAGGGAACAGCTCCATGACCTCGGTCAGCACACCGTCCATGAATTCGAAGGTTGCGGGATTGCCCACGCAGAATTCGCCGCTCGTATAGGGCTTTCCACTGCAACACAATTCCGGATAGCCGATGAAAACCTCGTCGGAGTGCGCCGGGAATTCGATCTCGGGAATCACCTCGATATAACGGGCCGCAGCATAAGCCACGATCTGGCGAATGTCATCCTTCGTATAATAACCGCCATAGGCCCCGGGCGTCCCTTCCGGAACGTAGCGCCTGTCGCCGAATTCCCACCACTTGAGCCAGTCGGCCTCCGTCCGGAAAGCCCCGAACCGGGTCAGCAAAGGGTACCTGTCGATCTGAATGCGCCAGCCGCCGTTGTCGGTCAGGTGCAGGTGGAAGACATTGAGCTTGTAACGTGCCATTTCATCGAGTATCTTGAAAACCTCTTCTTTGGCAAAGAAATGGCGCGAAACGTCGAGGTGGATACCCCGGTAACCGAAACGCGGATTATCGGTAATCTTCACACACGGGATACCTTTTGCCGTGAGCAGCTGCAGCAGCGTCTGCCGGGCATAGAACAACCCGGCAGAGTCGACCGCGGTAATCCGAATGCCGTCGCTACGGACTTCGAGCCCATACCCCTCGCGTGAAAGGTTCGGCGAAGAGGTATCGAGTTCACAAACGACCCTGCCGTCGGCGACACCCCGGGCGAAAGACACGCTGTCGGTCTGGAAATAGCCGCCGGTAAAGGTCATCTCCGCGGGCAGGGGAACAAGGTCTGCACCCGGCTGCGGATCGTGGCATGCCACCGCAAAAAGCAGGCTCGCGACAACGGAAATCTCTGAAATGAATCTCATATACGAAATAGAAATTATACTCCCTGCCGGGGAGCCCGGTTATCCGGGCTCCGCCTAAAAGGGTTGGAATGAATAAAATGGATCAATTAATTATTTGAACGATATCCAGGTGTGTTCCCAGGGTTCGCTCGAAGTATCCTCCAGGACGATCTCCTTACCGAAGGAGGTAATCTTGCGCGAATTATAGATCAGGTTGTCGAAATCTATGCTTGTATAGGTGTTGTTGACGTTTATCCGGGAAGGCTGGCACCCGAGCCCGTCGAGGATCGTCACGTTGCGGAAGACCACATTCTTCATCTCGCAGGACTCGCCCTTGTTGACTTGGCTGGTATAGATCGGGGTGCCCGAAGAATGGATATTATCCACTACGCAGTCTTCGAAGAGCACGTTGTCGATCAGCGCCGGCCCTCCGGCTTCCGAAAAATCGCCCAGTTCCTGCATAATGGCGAGCGCCTGTCCGCGGGCAGCCTCCAGCACGGTACAGTTGCGGATCTCGATATTGCGGATATCGCCCGATGCCCACCATACGTTGCCGCACTCGGGGCCCACGACGATGCCGCGGGCATAGTCGCCCCAGATGATGCAGTTGGTGATTCTGATGTCGTGGACATTGCCATAGGGATCGGCATTGGAACGCACCTTGAGCGTGATGCAATCGTCGTAAGCACGCAACATGCAATCGTTGATCGTGGCCCCGGTGACCGTACACAGGTCGATACCGTCACCGTTGAGATCCCAGTGGATCATATTGATGTTTTCAATGGCCACGTTATCGGTATTCATGACGCGCAGGCACCAACTCGGGGCATCGATCATCGTAACGCCTTCGATCCGGAAGTCCGTATAGCCGCCCTCGTGTTTGTTCCCCTGCACGTCGATCATCACATCGGCGTTGGAAAACTCCTCGCCCCAATGGCGCATCTTCTCGCCGGAGATGACGCCCCGGCCTGCAATCGTCACGCCGTTGCCCCTGACCTGTATGTTCTGCGGATAGAGCACCGCCCCTTCGTCGACATAGAGCGTTTGCCCCTCGGTCAGGACGATAATGCCTTCCGTATGCTCACCGGGGCCATAGTAGCTCACATTGCCGCCCGACACCGCAGGCTTCCGTGTATCAGGACGGCTCGGCATGAGGAACAGGTTGTGGTAGCGGTCGCCGTCGAACTCGACCGACACCTTGCGTTTCTCATACGCCGGAAGCGTGAATTCGACCGTATTGCTGCTGGCGCTCTCCTTGGTCGTAATCCCGTACGCCGACGGACGTACGGCCACACGCGAAAATCCGCTGCGTTTTTCGACCTTCACACGCACGGCATCCGCAAAATCGTGGGTAAAGAGCGCATAACACATCGTATCGCGCAGTTTCTTGGAGTTGTCCCAGTCGTTCCATATTTCCTCGTGATGGTTCGGGGAATTGGAACAAAGGGCATTGCGCACCTCGACGGTCTGCCAGCGGCGATCCTTGAGCACGTATACGTTGTAATAGGGATTCGCGTCCCTGAACTTGTCGTCGCCCGGCAGCACCGGGAAGAATTCGCCCTTCGTCAATTCACCGCCCTGTTCACCGTAGGCCGCAACGCGGTAAGCCACATCGTACGTGAACTCCTCTTCCAGTTTCGAGAAGTCTATCTCCAGGTCGATCGTCTGCCCTGCAGCGACACCCTCCCGCAGCATCATGTAACCATCTGCTTCCGAATTGGGGAACCTGACCTTGAACCCCAATTTCCAGGCCGCTGTCTGCCGGGCCATCGGGAAGATGTTGAACTCCGCCCCCGCGCGGCCTACCTCGACCTGTTTTTCCAGCGCCTCACCGAAAGGTTCGGTCTTTCCCGAAGCGATGTAAAGCGCATCGGTCATACGCGGAAGAGTGAGTACGACGGATCGCAGCGTATCGGGGGCATTTACCAGTACCACCTTCACGGACGAGGTAAGCGGTTTGAGCGTAAAACCCTTGCTTATCTGCTGCCGCGTCGCGCATTGCATCCAAATCGCAGGGATTTCGGCGTCGATATCCTCCACACGCAGGATATACTCGGTCGAGTGCGCCCCGGTGGAGGTGTTCGTAAACGAGAGGTTGTCCTGCGAGGCGAATGCGAGCGCCGTCGCCCGGTTGCCGGATGTTTCGATCCCCCGCAGGGCAGCCTGGCTGGGAGCCATTTCCACCTCCGTACAGCGGTTGTCGTCGAAGCAGAAGATAGCCTGCGGCCAGGAGGCGATCCCGTCAGGAGTATACCCGTCCTGAGTGTTGTAATCGGGATTGAAGGCAAACGTATCGTCCTCGGCGCAGGATGCCGAACAGAAGATCGCCGCAAACGCGAATGTCGCCCAAATCTTGTTTTTCATCGTATCGTATTTTTATCGGTTTGACTATTTCCAACCGTCGTTTTGGACGAGGTTGTGATTTTTGAAAAGCTCGGCATCCGCAATCGGATAGAAATTCATCCTGTCCTCCCAGCCGCGCTGCTGGATCACCGACCGCATATAGCTGAACGAGCCATCGTTCTGCGGAGTAATCGTAAGCCCATAAACCTTCGTCGTTTCGGCACCGATCTTCCAGCGGCGGATGTCCCAGAAACGATGCCCCTCGAAGGCCAGTTCCACACGACGCTCGTTGCGCAGACGCTTCACGAAGGCCGCATAATCCGTTTCCGTAATCCCCGGCATATTGTACCGGGCACGGACTGCGTTGAGCGCCTCGCGTGGTGAGAGCGTATACTCCACCTCCCCCTTCATGCCCGTAAAATCGGGGTTCTGCGTAGCGGCAGCCAATGCCTCGGCATAGTTCAGCAACACCTCGGCATAACGGAAGAAGGGAAAGATGTGCTGATAACTCATCTCGCTGCCCGTCACGAAACTCGTCGCCTCGACAATGTGTTTGCGCAGGTAGTACGAAGTCGGTGTAGCACCGTCGAGCGGCCGGCCATTACGGCCGCCGACATACGACTGGACGGGCTGTCCCTTGAACGTCGCCCCGTTGTATATCAGCGTCCTGGCAAAGCGCGGATCGCGTGCCGACGCAACGAACATCCGCGACCGCATCGACTCGTCGTTCCAGTCGAACGGTTCGCCCGTCGCCATATCGAATGCCTCGGCGAGGTTCTGCGACGGGCAGACGCCCGAATTCCCGCCTTCGAAGCCTACCGGGAAATTGGCCGCCTCGAAATCGCTGCTCACCGGGCACCACTTGCCGAAGATCAGTCCCTGCGCATCGGCATTGTTCGTGGTTTCCTCGCTGACAAGCTTGTAAATACCGGCATCTATGAGCTCCTTGGCCGCGGCCGCGGCTTCCAGGTAACGGCCTGCATCACCGCCGGGGTTGTTGAGCGGACTGGCGGCATATAGCAGCATACGCGCCTTGAGCGCCATCGCCATGCCCTTTGTCACACGGGCGACTTCACCCTTTTCCGTCCCCAGATAGGTCTTGGGCAACGACGGGATTACGGCATCGCATTCCGAGACGATCCATCCGGCGGCATCGTCGTATGAGACCGGAACGAGCGTATTGACCTCCTGCATCGTGAACGAACGGTCACCGATCACGATCCGGTTATAGCGCCGGAGCAATTCGAAATGGAAATAGGCACGCAGGGCCCTCACTTCGAACGGATAGTTCTTGAGCTCCGCCAGATTCGTCTTGTAATTGTCCTGATACTGTGCCTCGGGGAAATCATCCGGGCAGTTGTCGAGGAAATAGTTGGCCGCGGCAATAGCCGAATAGAGCGAAGCCCAGCGGTCGTCGATCAGGTTCGTTCCGTTCCAGCTCCCGTCGTAAAAACGTTTGATACCGCCCGTAGACCAGGCGTATACCGCATCGTCGGTCGCAGCGTCGATCATCGTACCTTCGACATCCAGCAACCCTTCCTGCACATACGAGTAGACGTTCGTCGCACTCTGCTTCACGCGGTCGAAGGTCGAGAATTGATATTTCGTCGTCTGGTACACCGACTCGTCGAGTTCCAGGAAATCGCTGCACGCAGCCATCAGAAGCGTGCATCCGGCGAATAAGATCAGGTATTTTTTCATCGTTGTGGCGTATTTAGAATATGACGTTCAGGCCGATCTGGTAGCTGCGTGACGAGGGATACCCCGTGCTGACGTATTCCGGATCGAGAATACCGACATGGTCGGCCGAGAAAAGGTTCAGACCGCGGAAATAGAAGCTGCATTCGCGCATACGCAGCTTGCGGGCAATCTTCGACGGCAATTTGTAGTAAGCCTGCAATGTACGCAACTTCAGGAAATTGCCGTTTTCCGTCCATAGTGAACTTTGCGTGTAGTTATTCCCGTTTGCCAATGTGGTCAGGCGCGGATAGCGGCCTTCGGTATTGAAGCGTGACCAGCGGTGCTCCATATAGTACTCCGAAACGTTGCGGTCGTTGCCGTACAGCGGCTGGTAGATGCTCGACAGCGTCGTCTCCAGCGTCGAATGGGCGACACCCTGGAAATAGGCGCTGACACCGAAGCCCCTGTATTTCAGCTCGACGCTGAAGCCGTAATAAATCTCGGGCACCGCGGCATAGAGCTGGTAGGTGCGATCGTAGTCGTCGATCCTGCCGTCCCGGTTCAGGTCGCGGTATTTCACGTCGCCCGGGCGTACCGTATTCTGGTACGAGGAGACCGGAAGCCCCTCCCGGAGCGAACCGTCGGCATTGAAATCGCCGTCCTGGTACATCCCATCGGCCACCAACCCGTAGAACGTCCCTACCGGCTGCCCTGTAATACGCATATAGTCAAAAGGTTTGTATTCCTCTTCCTTGTTGAGTATCTTATTGCGGGCATAGGCGATATTCCCCCGCACGGCATATCCGAAGTCGCCTGTGCGGCGGCGCCATCCCACCGCCAATTCCCCGCCATAGTTGCGCACCTTACCGGTAAAGACGTCGGGCACGCCGACTCCCAGCACGCTGGAAACGGTACCCGCGGCCGACGTCCGGATGTTATGACGCATGTTGCGGAAGAAATCCACCTCGACGCTCAGGCTTCCCAGCAGGCTGAGTTCCAACCCGACATTGGTTTTATAGTCGCGTTCGGGTTCGATCCCCGCAGACGGCAACGCCCCTTGCGCGAGGCTGCTCGACGAAGTGATCCCGGCAAAAATATAACTGTTGCCCGGGCCGTTGAACTGCTTGTCCATGTCATACGACAATCGCGCGTCCATACCCACAATGCCGAACGACGCGCGCAGTTTCAGCAGGTCGACGACACGGCTGTCACGCAGGAACGCCTCGTTCGAGATGATCCATGCGCCCGACACGGCAGGATAGAAGCGGTACTTGTCCCCGTAGGGCATACGGCTGCTCCCGCCGTAAGTAGCGACGGCATTGACCACGTAGCGGTCGTCGTAATTGTAGCCGGCGCTGGCGATATAGTCACGGTACATGTACGTATTGTTGGCTCCGCGGTAACGGGATTTGTTCTCGCTGAAAATCAGGCGCCCCGTCACCGTATGTTTTCCGAAAGAACGGTCGTAGAGCACCTTGGCCCACACCGACGCCCGCATGACCGAATAGGAAAGGAAGCTGTCGAATGCCAGTTCGGTATCGTTCCCCTGCGGAACGAATGCCAGGGAAGCGGCATTGCCGTCCGCATCGAAGACCGTCGAGGTATTCGAATAGGCGTATTTGCGTGAGTGCGCATCGGTAATCTCCGCGGAATTGTCATAGGCGACACGCACCTGTACCGAAAGTCCCGGGGTAAGTGCCGACAAGTCCTGATCGATCGTCAGGTCGGCGAACAGCGTACGTTGCAGCAGCGTGTTGTACCCGCCCGCGGCCTTGTCGGCCAGGGGATTGGCGAACAGCTGGCTGCGGGCCCAGCCCCCGCCGGGAACCCGGATCGGGAACGCCGCCGACGGCGTGTCGTACATATCATCGAGCGCGACGCCTGCATTTGGCAGTTGGTATTGCATCAGCCGCCCCATCAGGTTCATCCGTGCGGTCGTGGTTTTCGTGATCGCCGCCTCGAGGTTCGAACGCAGCTTGAGGGAGTACATCTCGATCTGGGTCGAATAGCCATCGTTCAGGTCGGTATTATCCAGCATCCCGCGGTTGGAGTTATAGTTGGCCAGCACGAAATAACGCATACGGCCGCCGCTCCCGTCGAACGAAAGGTTCAGGTCGTGGTTGAAACCCGCATTGCGGAGTACAGCCTTCCGCCAGTCGACATTGGGCAGTACATCGGTGCGCTCCCCCCGCACCATCGAACGGATGTCGCGCTGCGTATAGCGGGGTGCAAGCCCGTCGTTTTCCAACGCCTCGTTGACAGCCGTCGCATAGGTTGCGGCATCGGCCATATCGGGAACCCGGAACGGGGTCTGCACGCTGAAATTGTAGTCGATACGGGTACGCAGGCCGTGGTCGCCGCCGCGCCGGGTCGTGACGGCGACGATACCGTCGGCGCCCCGGTTACCGTAGAGTGCCAGCGATGCGGCGTCCTTCAGCACGGTGATGCGCTCCACTTCCTCCCGATCCAGGTAGGCCGCATCGCGTTCGATGCCGTCGACCAGTACGACCACACTGTTCCCGCCGAACGAACCGACGCCGCGCACATTCAGGTCGGGCGCCGAGTCCCATGGCAGGTTCTCGCCCTGGCGCACGCCGAGTCCCGGAATCAGGCCGTAAAGGTTGCTCATCAGGTCGGTACGGCCGCCCGCTTCGATCTCACGTGCCGCAGCGCCGGCGAGCGATGCCGACGCGGAGCCTTTGCGGACGCGCTCGTCATAGCCCACGTCGAACAGCACGTCATCGTCCGTCAGGCGGATATGCATCTCGCCACCGCTGACGGCTACCGTGCGGCTCATGCGGTTCAGAAGGGTCAGCGTCATGCGGTCACCCTCCCCGGCATCGACCTCGGCCATGCCGTCGGCGCCCGTAACCGCCACGGGGGTCCGCCCGCGGCCGAGCGTCACGGCAACCTCGCCGAGCGGCTTGTCCCATGCATCGGTCACATACACCTTGACGCGCTGCGCCTGTGCCAGCGGGCAAACGGCAGTCAGGAACAGCAGTATGATTGATATCTTTTTCATTGTATGCTCTCTGTTTGTTTAACCATGTATGTCTACCATCCGGCATTCTGAGTCAGGCCGTACCCCTTGTTGACTTCGTTCGAAGGAAAGGCGCTCAGATACCACTTCGGATCAAAGCTGTTCTTCCAGGCGCGGTCGGTTTCGGGAACCGGCTCAGAGAAATTGAACCGGAAATTCGAGGAATCCGTTCCGTCCAGGATCGTCACCCTGATCCCGTAAAGCGTCTGCCGGAAAATATCGGCACGTTTCCAGCGCACGATGTCGAACCAACGGATCTCCTCGAAGGCGAATTCCCGGGCCCGCTCGTCGAGTATCTCCTCGCGCAGCTCGGCATCCCCGGCAAGCGCACATTCGGGATAGGACGGCAGCACCTTGCCGCGGTGCAGGCGGTGCAGCAATTCGTCGGTCATGGAGGGCAGCCCCACGCGGTTGCGGGTTTTGTCGAGCCACTTGCAGGCCTCGTCCTTGCGTCCCGTCTCATTCAATGCCTCGGCATAGGCCAGGTAAACCTCGGCCAGGCGCATATAGGAGTAGTTCATCGGTTTGTCGTAGAACGTCGCACGGTTATAGTCCCAGAGGTATTTACGGTTGCAGAAACCCGTTGCGGCCCGATCCTTGGCATAGCTCACCAAATCCTCGCTGCCACCGCCTTCCCACATCTGGGCCACACGGTCGCGGAACGGGCCGCCGGGCACCATCACCGACTGGTAGAGGCGCGGATCCCGGTTCGAGAAAGGATTGTCCGTCACCGTTCCGGTCGAATTGTGCGTCCGGATCCATTCGGCATAAGGCGCCGGTTCCCCGTTCGAGAAAGGGAATTTATCGACATAGTTAAGCGTCACGCAGCCACCGCCGTACCCCTGGGCGTTCGCTCCGTTGAAATCGGTCGAAATGCCGAAGTAATAGGCATGGTAAGTATCGCCGTAGGTACGCTTCGACCGCCCGGTGGCAATCAGTATTTCGCCGTTGTAACGGTCTGCATAGCACGCACCGAATGCCTTTCCGTAACCTTCGGCTGTCTTTTCGGTCGCTTCGACGAGTTTATAGGGATTGCCGTTGTTGGCATTCTCCGTGATGAACTCTTCACAGGCCGTAACCACGCGGTTCCAGCGCTGGGCATCGTAATTGCCATACCACGCCACTTTCCGGACACTCTCCTCGGCGATCTTGCCGATATTGCCCAGTACCGGTTGTTGCGGCTCGGCATAAGGCTGGTTCGCATTGAACAAGGGGCTGGCCGCATAGAGCAGCACACGAATCTTGAGCGCCAGCGCCGAAGCTTTCGTAAAACGCCCGTCATCGGCTGGGTCGACCGTCCATGGGAGCTCCCGGGCAGCCTGTTCGCACAGCGCGACGATGTATTCGACCGTCTCTTCGAAAGTCCGGCGCGAATAGTCTATATCGGCCTCCTTACCCGCCTCGACGGCTGTCTTGAGCAGGGGAACCCCACCGAAGTGGCGCAGCAATTCGTGGTACTGGCACGCAATGACCATTCGGGCCTCGCCCTTGCGCCGAATCTTTTCCGCCTCGCTCATGTCGGGCACACGGTCGACATGCTCGATGTAGAGGAACGCCTTGCGGATACCCGTCCACGTCACGTCCTGCTCGGGGTTGAACCCCATCTTCGTACCGCTCGACTCATTCTCGGTCTCGGCGTCGTATGCGCCCCCGTAATACATGCTGTAAACGCCGCCCCACGAACAATGCGTGTTGATGATATCGGTCAGGGCATCGAGGTTGTCCCATGCCAGTTTGTTACCGGCATTCTGGTGTTCGTACGACCCGCCGTTCACGCTGGGATTGTGCATCGTGAGCCCGCAGCGCAACGTGGCATAGGCCGAATTGAGGGCCCGGTCGGCATAGAGCTTCGACGAGAAGATCGTGTCGACGGTCACATCGCCGCCGGGCGCTTTCTCCAGGAACCCGTCCCCGAATTTCAGGTCGCTGCAATTGGTCAGTCCCGACACGAAACCGCCCAGGATCAGAATGGATATTATCGTCTTTTTCATAGTGGAGTGTCGATTAGAATGTGATGTTTACACCGAAGTTGAAAATGCGCACGTTCGGGTAGGAATCGATATTCGAACCGCTCGTCGCCCCCTCGGGGTCGATGTCGATGTCGTTCAGATCGGAGAAAAGCGTCAACAGGTTGTACCCGCTGAAATAAACCTTCAGCGACTTGACGCCGACCTTCCGGAATGCCGGAATATCCCTGAACGTATAACCTATTTCGGCAACCTTCAGCCGCAGGTACGAGCCGTCCATCAGCCACAGGTCGGAATCCTCCAGGTAGTGCGACTTGTTGAGGAAGGTCAGCCGTGGAAAACGCGCATCGGGGTTCTCGGGCGTCCAACGCCCGTCGGCCAGGAATTTGAGCAGCGCACGGCCGTTTGTACTGCCGAAAGCATTACGGTATTCGCCGCTGAGCATACGCGAGGCATGCAGGCCGGCCGTCCACTGCATCGAAATTTCGAAATTCTTGTACCGGAATCCGCCCAGCAGGCCGAGCACATAGTCCGGACGCTGGCTGTAACCGAAGTAGGTCTTGTCGTTGCCGTCGATCTTGCCGTCCCCGTTGAGGTCTTTAAAGAG
>ENA-OZHQ01000156-OZHQ01000156.1-human-gut-metagenome-genome-assembly--contig:-NODE-156-length-16130-cov-5.382706_pt1 | contig 16130 bp, 7 predicted proteins | sample MGYA00244044_ERZ653682 | MGnify/ENA primary metagenome ERZ653682 (study PRJEB26926, sample SAMN06165288) | human gut metagenome | biome: ENVO:00009003; feature: ENVO:2100002; material: ENVO:00002003...
TACTGATCGGTCTCGTGGGCTCGGAGATGTGTATAAGAGACAGACGGAAAGTTGTATTGGATGATGGGAGATAACGGACGCGGCTGGGACGGAAACAGTTGGGTGCAGCTTTGACAAGCTGGCCCTGAAAGCAGGAAATAAAGGAGGACGTGAAAATGCCTAAGTATGATTCCCTGTTACTGAACTGCGGCGGCGGTATCATCAACCGCAGCCAGCAGTCCAAGCAGTACCGCGGTGCGGCGGCACTGGCCATCGGCATCGGCGGCACCGGCGTGGCGGCACTGGCGGAGCTGAAGCAGAAGGTGTATCAGCAGCTGGAGCCGGACAACCCCGATTCTCCGGTACCGGAATATCAGCACATCCAGTTTCTGGCCATTGATTCGGACACCACCGATATCGACCAGATGCGCGGCAAGGCCAAGCTGGACAAAGGGCGGGAATTTTTCTCCATCAATAACCCTAATCTGGCAACAGCGCTGTGGGAGAAAGATCTGATCAAGGGCAATGCCAGCCTGAACTGGATGGATATTGATCACATTGGTGGTCCGCTGGGCATTCAGGGATCAGGCGCCATCCGCCAGGTAGGACGTTACCTGCTGATCTCCAGGGCCAGGAACCTGATATCAACCATTCAGGCCAAGTGCACACAGGCACTGGAGGGAATGACTGGTTCTGAACTGGACGTGTACATTTTTGCAGGCCTTTCCGGCGGCACCGGCGGCGGCTGCTTCCTGGACACCTGCTACATCGTGCAGAAAGCGCTGGAGGATATGGGGAGGGCACAGTCTGCCAATGTGATGGGCTTTTTCTTCCTGCCGGATGTGATCACCAGCAAGCCCCAGGTGGCGTCGGATCCCGTTAAGGTCAATTATAACAACAGCAACGGATACGCGGCCATGAAGGAACTGGACTATCTGATGAGCCTGAGGGACGCGGATGACTGGTTCCGGCAGAACTATGGTAGCTTTAAAATCGAGACCCAAGAGCCGCCGGTTAATATGTGCTACCTGATTTCGGCCATCAAGTCCGATGGCTCGTTAGTGCCAGACGGCTTCCGGTATTGCATCAATATGGCGGCGGACTATGTTATGGCCTATTTGGCCGACGTACAGCTTCCAAATCCAGACCCGTTTATTGCGGCGGGGGGATTTGTGCCGGCGCCGGAATACGGCCTGACCATGCGGGGCCATTTGGCCAATGTGGTTAACGGCATCAGTGGGCTGCCTCGCATGCATGGCGCCAATCTGTCCTATCACATTCTGGGGGCGGCAAGCGCGGAAATTCCCGTGACTCAGATATCCACCTATCTGGCGGCAGGCTTCATGCGCCGATTCAAGGAAGCGGTGGGAAAGGAACAGCTGCAATTGAAGCTGTCCAAGGCTGTTGTGGATGATTGGGTGGAAGACATTGGCCTGACTGCCCAGCAAGTGTACAACGATGTGGTAAATAGCTGCCCGGACTTGATGTTGCCGGACATTGACATTGAAAGTCTGCGCTCCTACGGCGTTATGCCCAAGGGAAAGGCACCGGATCCCTGGGCCAGGTCGGGCAACGCCTGGTGCGACGGGTGCGACGGAAAACGCAAGACGAATCGCACCGCGCTGGAGGGGGAACTGCCGAGCTTTCTGTCCGGAAATGCAACGGATGACTCCCTGATTGGCAGAACCTTCCGGAAGCTGTGTGATATTGCAAAGAATCCGGAACTGGGCCCCTATTATGCGGCATTCCTGCTTAGCCGCAACGGCAATGACCTGAAAGCGGCTGTAGAAGGCGCGATCCAGGAGATCCAGGGACGGAAACGGGACGAACAGTCGTATCTGGACAGTGCGGCGGACCGGATTGTCCAGGCCAGCACCAATTTCTGCGCGAACCGTTTCTTTGGCATCGGCGACAAGAGGGCCTATAACGACTACGTGGACAGCGTCAAAGAGTACTATAGGACCTATAACCGCGTGCAGGAATGCACAGATGTGGAGAACACGCTGCGGAAATTCCGGGAGCAGCTGGAGAATCTGAACAGTGGGTACTTTGCGCTGCTGACGGAGGTGCTGGACAATCTGCTGGAGACCTTTGAGGAGGATGAGCAGTGGCTGGATTCCCCTGCAGCCAGCGCATCTTCCGGTTACACCAAGCGTATTTTGCAGCTGTCGGACATTAGACCGAGATTGGACGAGGCGATCGACGAATTGAACGCCACACAGCTGGTGCGGAACTTCACGGAGCATCTGATGAAGGATCCGAAGCAGTGGAAGAGTCGGGATGACGGGAAGATCGGTCTGTATATCAGTGAATTCATGGTGACGGTTTTCCAGACTCAGACGAATCGCTCCCTGGAGGACTACCTGTATGAGAAGTATCCGGAAACCGGGCACAATTCCGCGCAGCTGGCTCAGTCTGTCAGCAATGATATTCTGGGCAGCGTCTATAACGGAGCGAAGCCCATGTTCTGGTGCGATCCCACCTTCAATCTGGATGACATTAACACGACCTTTGAAAGCAACAGCCTGTCTGTACCCGCAAATGCCTCGGCTGTCTGCAGCGCGGCCCAGCAGTTTGGGGCATCTTTTACTCAGTTCTATATCCGCAAGACCGGCCTGAAAAATCGCATTTTTGCCCTCCGCTTCTGCAGCGGCATTCCCTTCTATGCGTATAAGGGCGTGTCTCAGATGAAGCAGGTTTATGATAGCAACACGCAAACGCAGTATGGCGTGGGCGCCCATCTGTATGCCTATACAGGCCGGGGAGAGGACGATTCCGGCTTCCACGACTGGCGGAGCTTCCTGCCGGTGCCGATTCCTTATTCCTACAGCCCGGATCTGGTGGACCATGCCCAGGAGCTGCTGGCACTGTATGACGAGGGCGTGGAGAAGCAGATCATCTATGCATCGAATTATTTTGGCTATGTGCAGGACTATTATGTGCGCCAGAGCGCTCCGCAGGATATAGCGGAATATAAGCCGGAGGACTTCACGGTGAACGGACGGTTGGACGCTGATCGTTTGCAGAAGGAGAAGAAACGTCTGCAGGATCTGCTGACGGGTATGTATGATCCGGCCAACGGAGGCCGGCAGGTGTCATTGAAGAATGATGGCTTTACAGATAACGGGACGGATGTTGTCGACCGGGTTCGCAAGGACCACTTCATGCACTACCCCATGCTGCAGCAGATCGTCCGCCAGGAGCTGGAGAAGCAGGAGAAGATCCGCAGGGCTATGGAGCAGTTGGATCAGATCGAGAGAGAATACAGCGCAGGCTGACCCAAAGAGACTGAAAATACAGGAGAAAGAAATGTAAGGAGGACGTGAAAATGCCTAAGTATGATTCCTTGTTACTGAACTGCGGCGGCGGTATTATCAACCACAGCCAGCAGTCCAAACAGTACCGCGGCGCAGCGGCACTGGCCATCGGTATCGGCGGCACCGGCGTGGCGGCATTGGCGGAGCTGAAACAGAAGGTATACCAGCAGCTGGAGCCGGATGATCCCAATTCCGCTGTGCCCACGTATCAGCACATCCAGTTCCTGGCCATCGATTCGGACACCACCGATATCGATCAAATGCGCGGCAAGGCCAAGCTGGACAGGGATCAGGATTTTTTCTCCATCAATAACCCCAATCTGACGGCGGCGCTGAAGGCCAAGGGGCAGGTTAAGGGCAACGCAGCCCTGAACTGGATGGATATTGACAGGATCAATAATCTGCTGAGTACGCAGGGGGCCGGCGGCGTCCGTCAGGTAGGCCGCTTTCTGCTGATTTCCAAGGCGGGTGCGCTGGAAAAAACCATCGAGTCCAAATGCCGGCAGGCGCTGGAGGGAATGAATGGCCCCAATCTGGACGTGTACATTTTTGCCGGCATTTCCGGCGGCACGGGCAGCGGCTGCTTCCTGGATACCTGCTATATCGTGCAGAAAGCGCTGGAGGAGATAGGCAATGCAGCGTCCTCCAATGTGATGGGCTTTTTCTTCCTGCCGGATGTGGTTACCAGCAAGCCCCAGGTGGCCTCGGATCCCACTAAGGTCAAATACAACAGCAGCAACGGATATGCGGCCATGAAGGAGTTGGATTATCTGATGAGCCTGAAGGACGGCGACGACTGGTTCCGCCAGAATTACAGCGCTTTCAAGATTGAGACCCAGGAGCCTCCTGTCAAAATGTGCCACCTGATTTCGGCCACCAAAGCCGACGGCTCCATAGTGGCCAATGGCTTTCAGTACTGCATCAACGTGGCAGCGGACTACGTCATGGCCTATCTGGCTGATGTGGAGCTGCCTGCTGCCAATAAGAACGGTACGGATGGGAGCAGTACGCCGACAACGGAATATGGCCTGACCATGCGGGGCCATTTGGCCAATGTGGATAACGGTGTCAGCGGACTGCCCCGTATGCATGGCGCCAATCTGTCCTATCACATTCTGGGCGCGGCCAACGCGGAAATTCCCATGACCCAGATCTCCACCTATCTGGCGGCAGGCTTTATGCGCCGCTTCAAAGAGGCGGTAGGCAAGGATCAGCTGGAGCTGAAGCTGTCCAAGGCGGCGGTGGATGATTGGGTTGAGGATATCGGCCTGACTGCCCAGCAGGTGTACAACGACGTGATGAACAGCTGCCCGAATCTGGTGCTGCCGGATATCGACATGGAGGATCTGCGTTCCTATGGCGTTATGCCCAAGGGAAAGGCACCGGATCCCTGGGCCAGGACAGGCAATGCCTGGTGTGACGGGTGCGAGGGAAAGCGCAGAACAAACCGCGCCGCTTTGGAGGGTGAACTGCCGGACAGCTTCCTGTCCCGCCATGCGACAGATGACTCCCTGATCGGCAGAACCTTCCGAAAGCTGTGTGATATTGCCCAGGACCCCGATAAGGGGCCTTATTATGCTGCCTATCTGCTCAGCTGCAACGGCTATGATCTGAGAGCCGCTGTAGACGGTGCCATCCGGGAAATGGAGGAGAACGGCAAGACACAAAAGATGTATCTGGACGGAGTAGAGGATCGCATTGTCCAGGCCAGCACGAATTTCTGCTCCAACCGTTTTCTGGGTATTGGAGACAAGAAGGCTTATGCCGAGTACGCAGATGCCGTCAGAGAATATTTCAGGACCTACAACCGCGTGCGTGAGTGCGCGGACGTGGCAAACACGCTGACTAAATTCCGAGAGCAGCTGGGTCGGCTGAACAGCGGCTATTTTGCGCTGCTGACGGAGGTGCTGGACAATTTGCTGGAGACCTTCGAGGCAGACGAGGAGTGGCTGGGAACCCCGGCGGCCAGCGCGCCCACTGCCTACACCAAGCGCATTCTGCAGCTGTCGGACGTCAAGCCGAAGCTGGATAAGGCTATCAAGGGGCTGAATGGCAAACAGCTGGTGCAGGACTTCGTGGAGTATCTGATGAAAGCGCCGGATGAGTGGAATACCCGGGATGACGGGAAGATCGGCCTGTATATCAGTGAATTCATGGTGGATCTTTTCCGGGATCAGACGAATCGCTCCCTGGAGGACTACCTGTATGAGAAGTATCCGGCAACCGGGCACAATTCTGCTCAGCTGGCACAGGCAGTCAGCAACGACATTCTGAACGGTGTCTATAACGATGCAAAGCCCATGTTCTGGTGCGATCCCACCTTCAATCTGGATGACATTAACACGACCTTTGAAAGCAACAGCCTGTCTGTACCCGCAAATGCCTCGGCTGTCTGCAGCGCGGCCCAGCAGTTTGGGGCATCTTTTACTCAGTTCTATATCCGCAAGACCGGCCTGAAAAATCGCATTTTTGCCCTCCGCTTCTGCAGCGGCATTCCCTTCTATGCGTATAAGGGCGTGTCTCAGATGAAGCAGGTTTATGATAGCAACACGCAAACGCAGTATGGCGTGGGCGCCCATCTGTATGCCTATACAGGCCGGTGCGAGGACGATTCCGGCTTCCATGATTGGCGCAATTTCCTGCCGGTGCCTGCGCCCTACTCCTTCAATCCAAGCTTGACGGACGGCGCCGATAAGCTGCTGGCGCTGTATGGCGAGGGTGAGAAGGCGAAAATCATCTATTCTCAGGATAAAACGGATGACAACGGCACGGATCAGGACCCCAATAGCACCACCCAAGGCACAGATCAGGACCCCAATAGCACCACCCAAAAGGCTCTGGACAACAAGGAGTACTTCATTCGCGAAAGTAAGCCGGTGACTGTGCCGGATTACAGGATGGGGGACTTTGTGGAGAATCAGCAGTTGTCTGCCGCCCGGCTACAGCGGGAGAAGCAGCGCATGCAGCAGATGCTGGAGACCATGTATGACCAGTCCAACGGCAGCCGGTGGATAACGCTGAAGAATGACGGCTTTGCAGATAATGGAAAGCAGGTCGTTGACCGGGTCCGCAAGGATTACTTCATGCACTATCCAGCGCTGCAGCAAATCGTTCGCCGGGAGCTTAGGAAGCAGGAAAAGATTCGCAGGGCCATTGAGCAGCTGGCTCGGATTGAAGAAGAATACAAGCGGTATGAGGCGGATATGACCACCTTCACCAACATGGTGTTTTATGGCATGATCGAATGCCTCAGCGCCACCGGTGAGCCCGAGTATGACCGCATTAGTAGGGCGTTCTATAAATACCGCGACAGACGCGGCATGGAGACGGAAAAGATTCTGGTGGAGAATTCCGAGGCCTTCCGCTTCTGCAAGGAATATCCCCTGTATGAGATGTTCCGCAGCTATCGGGCCATGGAACCCGATGAGGAGCCCCGGCAGGAGATGGATGAAAGAGAGGCTGAGCTGCGCAAGCAGACCCGCGGTGCCAACGACCACCTCATTGCGGCCGCCCTGGAGAAGCGGTGGAACGCCAAGGCGCTGCAGCAGCTGGTGCGCGACACGGCCAATGAGACGGACGAAGACAAGGCGGAGATTCGCCGGTTCTATGAGGAGCTGGTCAGCCGCATTCTGGGGTATAAGGATGTGTTTACGGACGAGCAGTGGACCAGAACCAGTAAGGTGGCTTCGAATCCGGCTCCTGCTGCTTCCGCGCAGCAGGCTCCTGCCAGAACCTGGACGGTCAGCCCCGGCGGCAGCACGATTTATACCGTGTATTCCGACCGGTCACTGCAGATGGCCTGGGATGCGGTGAACAACACCTGGGTGCCGCTGACGGCGGGTATGTGGGTGCTGAACAAAGCCGGCGACGGATGGGAGACGATCCAGCTGGACGCCGCAGGAAACATCATCAACGGATAAACCGCCGGGACGCCGCGCGGCAAATGAGGGAGAGAACATGACTTACGCAAGTGCAATCGAAGCATGCAGCCGTATGATTTCCGGCCGCGCGGCCAATTCCGGCGCAGCAAGGCGAATCAGCGCCCCGCTCCTGAACATTGTTTTGGGGGCGGGCGCTGAGGAGTGCCTGGAGACCATCCGACAGAGCTATCAGGATTGCTGGTCCGCTGCGGCGGACCAGCTGTGCTGGCTGAAAACCGAGGACTGCATGGATGAGGCGGGGTTTGAAAACCGCGTGGGAGACGCCTTCTACACGATGCGCAGCAATCCGGGAGCCTTCGGAAGCAACAGCACGCTGAGAATGGCTTATTTCTGGGACGTGATGGATGACAGGTTCCCGGAGCTTTTCCAGGCGGTGCAGCATCAGCCTGATTTTGGCCAGGCTGTCACCGTGGCGGAATATTATTTTCTGTTTGTGCGGCAGGTATTCAATTCGGACCGGGAGAGGATCGGCCGGCTGCGGGCGGTTGTTGACTGGGCCGAAAGAAACGGGAAGCATCTGATCGTGCAGAGTGACCTGACAAACGGAAATGTCTCCGGCAGCGGCCCCGAGGGATATCAGGCGGCTGCCAACGTGATGGTGATCGTCAACTCGCAGGATGACAACCGGTTGGGCCAGGGGCTGGAGGCAGCTATTTGGGGAGACGGTTCCTCCGCCGTGTGGAGCCTCAGCGCGGACAGAAAGGTCAAGGAGACGGATGAAATCGCCTGCGCGGCGATGGAACAGATCCTCACGGAGTGCCTGGAGCAGGCCGGTGCGGCCGGGGGACAGTCCAACATCCAGGAGACCCTCTGCGGAGTGCAGCAGGACTACGACAGCCTGTTCCGGGAGTACATAGACGAGAAGGAGCTGCTGCCGGATCTGCCCACATTTTTGCAGTATCTCCCGTACACCAAGGAGATGGAGGCGCTGGAGCAGAGCCTGTCCGACGCGCCGACCCGTGGACTCCTGGGAAGGCTCCGCGGCCGACCGTCGGATACGATCGACGGGGACAAGCTGATAAACGCGGTGGCCTCTGCCGGGGATATCTGGGGTCTCTGCGTGAACCAGTATTATGGACGGCGTGTGCAGGAGCTGAAGGAAAATGCGGAACGGGTGCAGGAGTATTTCAAGCAGCTTCTGTGCAGCCGCCTTTCTTACGGCGCGATGAACGCCACATTGCAGCAGGAGGCCGTCAATCTGGAGACCCGCACGGATTGGTACGCGCCCATGAACATGAGAAGGGGAACGCTTGCAGAGTGTCTGCATCGCTATGCATGCAGCCAGGTTCTGCCAGAGGTGTACGGCTTCCTGGCGGGGCAGCTTTGCGCAGCTATGAAGGATGTATGCAGAAATGCAAGGGACTTCGGAAACACACTGACGGAGACCCGGAACGGGCTGCGGCAATCCCAGGGGAACGTTGATGAGACCATCAGAAGGGCCTATACACAGGAGATTGCCAATCTGGCAAATCAGCCGGAGTATCGGGACATGATGCGCCTGACGCCGTGCAGCACAGTGGAGAGCCTCCTGGATCAGTTGGTGAAGCGATTCCGGTTGATCGCGGATAAGGATGATAATTTCCGGCTTTCCTTGTTTGATGAGCTGCAATTCCGGGCGGGAATGGCCGGAGGCGGTGCGGCCTATGGGGTGGCAGTCCAGAGTCTGTTCGATTTGAATATGCAGACTGCGGGCCGGCTGATGGCCACGGTTCCCCCCAGCAGCGGACAGCTGTTCTGCATGCTGAGCCAGCCAACCCAGATCCAGAACGTGAACAATACCGGCGCGGCCTTCCGGATCCCGCAGCAGGACTATGTGGACAGGCTTTATGTCTATCCGGTGAATCCGGAAAATATTCTTTACAACGAAATTGCCGCAGCAAAGAAGGAGGAGTGAGCCGATGCCCATTACAAGGCCGAATGTGAACCTGTACAGCATCAACAATCTGGCGTTGGACTATGATCCGGGCAGCGGGCGGTATGGATTAAGCCTGGAATGCCCCAGAGCGGACGCCTTTACCCTGTGCCTGGGAAAAAATCTTCCGCTGGCCGATCCGGAGAAGCTGGGCCTGACAGAGGAGGAGCTTCGGCGCCTGCATAATGGCCACTCCATGGATAAAGGGGGCTATCGGCTCATCGGCGTTACGCAGGGGACCTTCTATGCCATGCCTGTGTTCCGGGGATTTGAGGCGGATCCGCCCCAGACCATCCAGGTGTGGAGTATGATGGCGGTTCCGGGCGGGATTGTTCATCTTTATTACACACCCGGGCGTGAGGCCGTATGCTTTATTCCGCTGCGCTATTCCGCCGCGCTGCAGCGCAGTGGCCTTCAGACTGTGCTGCAGGTGACTCTGAGCGATCAGTTTATCGGAAGCTATACAGATGGGGCGTTGATGTATCGGGTGGGGGAGTCTGATCCCATTCCGCTGCCCAGCGGCTGGCTCAACCGGAAGATACCGCTTCGGGTGTCCGATGGCGAGGAGGTCCGGGTCCTGCCGGCACCGGGCTTTGAAAACAGCTTCTTCCGGGAAGGCGTATAGCAGAAAGGATGGATGCGGAATGGGTAAAATTAAATGCCCCTATTGTTTTGAGGAGTTTGAAAGCGACAAGGTTTTGTTTCGGGCCAACACAGGCTTCACCCAGGAGGAACTGGACAGGGAGGAATTCACCAGCGGCGATGTGGACGAACACAAACGGCTGTTTGTGAAATTTTCCCAAAGAAATCCGGACGAAAAGCTGGACCGATACTGGACGAGCCGCGGAGGAACCGCCGGCTATTCCAGTGCAGACCCTCGCTGGAATATGCCGCACATCGACCCCAATGATGCCGACCGGTTTTGGGAGATGCTGGACCCTGACGCCAACGGCGTGGGCGCGGATGGCCTTGTGCGGGATCAGGATGGATTTGCCATCAGGGTGTATGACCGGTATTCCGATCGCGCCACGCCGGTGACGCGGCTGTGCCCCCACTGCCACAATCCCCTGCCCTTGCCGAATTATGGCAAATATCCCACCATTTTTATCAGTGTTGTGGGCATTACCACCTGCGGTAAAACGGTTTATCTGAACCAGCTGCTGACCCGGCTGGCCATGGCCATGCAGAATACCGGATACTATATCACGGAAAACAATCTGCCAGATTTCAAGGAAAACGTGGAGGCCAATATGCCGCTGCCCGGCAGTACGGATGACAGCGTCATGCGCCGTCCTCTGGCGGTGAACCTGGTTGACCAGAACGACCGCAGCAAGGCATTTACCATTGTTTTTTATGATATTGCCGGTGAGAACTGCGTCAAGTGGAACGATGATTACGCCAAGCTGGGCGACCAGGACAGCCGGAACAGCCGGGCCAAGGAGGGAATCGCCAGCTTTATTGCCCGGGCAGACGGCCTGATGTTCCTGGTGGATCCCAATCAGGTCCCCGGCTTTTCGGCCTATCCCGATGTGAGCGGTGTCAACAAGGTGGTCGGAGTGGTGAATCAGATCCGCGTCGCCCTGAATATGAGCCAGAACACCTGGGCGGATGTTCCAGTGGCGGTGGTTCTCACCAAAACGGATGAAATCCGGAATCAGTATCCCAAAGGAAACCAGAGTCCCATGTTCCGGCCTACGGCAGCTGTGTCCGGCGGCCTGAACCGGGAGGAGTATTTTGCCATCAGCCACGAGCTGGAGGACTATCTGAGCAACAATGCGGCCATGATCCTGGCGCAGCTGGGCCAGTTTGTCAGAAAAACCTTCTGCGGCGTGTCGGCCATCACCTGCGGCGTGGAACGGCGCTTTGTAAAATACAAAAACTGGTACATCCTGGACGATATCTGCGGCAGGAAGTATGACGAGCTTCGCGCGTGGATCAAGGGCTGGAATGAACGTTCACCTGAGGAGCGGAACTTTTATTATGCGTGCCCTGTTCAACGGATTACCTCGCTTGACCCGAAAACCCGTATGCCGGCGGTGGATCCGGTAACCCTGGAGCCGGAGCTGACCTCTATTGACATAGATATTAATGAGGATATCACAAAGGAGATTGCCTCTGGCATATGGACGGAGGTTTATGCCGACTGCGCCAGCGGACGGATCTATCTGAACATGTGGGAAATCTGGGAAGGGATCAATCTGGTTGGCTTCCCCAAGGGCGCACCGAATCCCCGCCGCGTGGAGGACCCGCTGAAATGGATCCTTTGGCGGCTGGGAAGGATCGGCCCCTATTTTCAGGCGGATCCTCAGCCGAAAAAGGCGCTGCTGGAGTCTGCAAGGAAATATCAGGGGCGGCTTGACGACTGGATGAACGAACAAAGGTGCAAACAAGAGCGGTTTTATAACGGGGAGGATCTCCAATGAAAATGGAGCAGGCATGCCGGTTCCGGACGGATGAAGCCGGATATATGGTCTGCGCCAGATCCCAGGGTCTGACGGCGGATAATGAGAACAACCTCGGCTATTTCAACAGTACCATGACGTCCTTGTTTGAAAAGGACGGATCCGGCCCGAGAATGGGTCAGTCTATCCTCAGCTACGCTGTCAGCGAGGAGAACGGCGGCAGGCGGGATTTCCTGATTGCCAAATCTACCATGCGCAGCGATATCAAGGGGCGGGCCTCGATCTTTACCCACGCATACTTTATGGGGTTGGATGAATATGCCCGCTGCATGGAGACCGATCCCTCCGCTATTTACGGGATCGACACTGGCGACATGATGACGGCGCAGAGCGGCAGCCAGCTGCCGCCCAAGGAGGCGGTCCTGCGTGGCGGCTTTGAGCTGTCTGTCCTGCGGGAGAAGTACGGCCTGACGGACGAGCGATATGCGCTGCTGCTCTATAACGTGTATCAGGCGGTGGCAGGCGGCGGGTCCCTGGCCCTGCTTACGCAGCTGCCCCTGAGCCAGACCCAGGATATGGTGCGGGAGGTGGCCTATTGCGCGGCCATGGGCATGCTTCCCGGTCTGCGCTGGAGACTGACGTGCAGCAGCGCCGCGGATACCCGCGCGGCCATCTGTGTTTCCAGCAAGGCCGGCGGAGGCGGCATGGGGATCCCGCTGTGTACCTTTGATCTGGACGATGGCGGCAGGCGGCTGGAGGAGGACCCGTTTGTTGCGGAGCTTTTCCGGTATCTGGCATCTGCCGCCCCGGAGGAGCGCCGCCAGATGCTGCTGGATATGCAGTATATTTTGGGGGAGCTGGTGCCGCTGGAGTATGCGTCACTGGAGATGATCGCCACCGCATATCACATGCGGAAGATGAACGATGGAAACCGGCCGGAAAATGACGTGTATGACCGCGTGGTGGGGAATCTGCTGCTTTGCGGCAGGGTTCCGTCGGCAAACCAGGAGACGGTGAACAAGCTCCTGATCTGGATGCTGAAAAGGCAGAACACTGCGCTGCCCAAGCGGATTATGGAGCTGTCTGTGGACCGCTGCGTCAAACAGGTGCAGGCGGATGCGGCAGGCGGGCGGGAGCTCTGCGACTGTGTTTGCCGTCTTTTGCAGTACAGCAGAAGCGCTGAGCAGCTGGAGCTGCTGCAGAAAACGGTGAAGACCTTCGATGTGCGCTATGCCGGGCTTGTGCATGCCCTGCTGCGCGGCATCTTTTCGGACCGGGCATGCAGCATTGACCCGCAGACGGCGTGCAGTCTGATCCCGGAGATGCTGCGCTCCGGCGATGAAATGCTGACCGGGGATTGCGTGGAGCTGACCACCTGCCTGGATGCAGGGCAGTGCCGACAGCTGGCAGAGAGCATTCTGCGGCATGTGGGGCTCCGCCAGATGACGCTGATGGAGCAGAATGTCCTGGCCAATATCCTGGACGAGCTGAGCCGGTCCGGCGGTGTGCTGGGAAAAGAGAGCTGCGAGATCCTGGACCGCAATTCCTGCGTTTATAACGGCAGACTGCTGGATGCCTGCGTGGGCTATATGGTGCAGGTGCGGCTGCGGCAGGAGCTTCCCGTGGAGGAGCGCTGCGCGCTGCTGGCCGGGCTGGAGCGGGAGTATCCGGCCCTGTATGATGACGTTGCGGCTGCGCTGAAGAGCGGCGGCAGCATCCTGTGGAAGAAATATCAGATTCACAAGCATCTGCAGAATTGCAGATGCTATGAGGACATTGTGGCTGCGCGCCGGAGCTATCAGGGGGCGTCCCCCATGGACGATTTTGAACAGGAGTGTGTTGCTCTTTGGATGCAGCTCCTGCGCAGGGATGTCTATCAGGGGATGCCGCTGAAAAACCTGGTGCCGCAGATGGGACGCGCAGTCGATGCGCTGCCCAGAGGCGTATTCTCGCTGGAGGCTGCTCATGAGCTGCAGCGGCGGCAGCGGGCCTATTTCTGGAGCTGCATGACCTATCGCACAATGATGGACTATGTGTTGGACGGCGCGCCCAGCAGCAATGTGCAGGCGCTGCTTCAGACCCGGGACAGCGGAGCGGATGGCAATAAGCTGCACTTTCTGGATGCCGTGTGGCAGCTGTACCGGGATCCGAGCCGGACTGAGCCGATGACAGAGCTGGTGCTGGACGGACACCTGCCTGCCAGGGACAGGGAGGAGATCTGCAATCTGCTGCTGCCGCTGGCGGCAAAGCTGAAAGCTGCCTCCAACCAGGCAATTTTCGCATGGGATCTGATGCTTCTGTCCTGCAGCCGGGTGGAAGCCGGACGGGTCGTTTATGACTGCGGCAGTCTGATTAAGAAAATTGAGGGGATTCCGGCGCTGAAAATGGGAGTTTCCGGCAGCCAGTCTCTCCAGCTGGAGCATTCCGTCATACTGCGGGACGAGAAGGTGCGCAGCGACCTGCGCAAGGCCGCCGGCCGCGGCGACAGTCTGCTCAGTGAGCAGCTGGAAAAGACGCTGAAGGCGTGGGGAAAGGCGCGCAGGCCCGACAATGGCCACGGGAAAAGACTGAGCTCTGATCCGCCGGCCGCGGAAAAGAAGGGGTTATTCTCTATTTTCGACCGCAGCGACAGAGGCGGGCGGCCGGAGAAGTCGGACCGGGGCTTTATTTTTGATGACTACGACGGCGACTCGGGAAAAAGAGGAAGGAATAGGAGAAGATGAGCGACAGCGTGATGTATCCGGAAGCCGGCCGCTGGGTCAACAGCTACCTGGTGGGCGCCAACGCCTACAAAATTATGTCGACCCCCGAGGAGGCACAGCAGCTGCTGCTGGACGATAGCGGGGACTTTCTGCAAACAGGGACGGAGCACCACTATATTCAGGTGCGATGCCGGAACGAGAATAAACCGCTGTGGCTGGTGCCGTTCCGGGTCAAGCGGGAGGAGTTGCTGCGGGTATCCGACGTGCTGGAGCAGATTCAGATGGGACGAATCCTGCGGGAGGGCTTTTTCTGGCCGTTCGATCTGGTCCGGAGCGATGAAATGCAGGGATATGTGCTGCATCCCTTCAGCATGGATGCGTATCCCTCTGTCCGCCGGTTTTTGCCCAGCTCTGACACGCCCAGGTGGACCATTGCCGTCCATCTGTTCCGCAGGATCGGGCAGCTGCACCGTGAGGGCCTGACGCTGAACGGCTTTGGCAGGGATCAGGTGCGCGTGGAGTATGGGACAAACCAGGTGTATCTGGTTCCGGGTGAAACAATTTCTCGGGTTTCGCAGCTCGGCGCGGCCTTTCGCGGCGACTTTCTGTCTGTGCCGCAGGTGGTGGAGCAGCAGCTGGAGAAAAATGGCATCGTGCTGGACGGGCGCGTGCGCGACATATTCTCGGCAGCGGTAATTGCCTTTTATCTGCTGTTCTATACCCATCCTTTCATCGGGGAGGAGTACAGCCACCTGATGCGGGAGCAATATCTGGAATATTTTCAGAGTCACCCGGTGTTTCTGTTTGACGCCGGAGGGCACAATGGAACGGGACATCATCAATTCGGCGCGGAGATAACGGCCCAATGGTGGAGAGCGCAGCCGGAGCTGCGGCAGCTGTTTTCAGATTTCTTTGCGGCGCTGTGTGCAGGACAGATCGATGAAAATGCCCCGTGGAATGACACGGAGAACTGGATCCGCTGCCTTCTGGAGGATGCAGCCGTGAACGATAACGATAAGAGCCGCACAAGCTACGAGCTGGAGCTGGAAAAATTCCATCTGGTCTGAGGGGTAAGGCATGAGAGAGATATTGAAAGAAGTAGTCAACGAGCAGGGATTACAGATTTTACAGACGCCCGCGGTGCTGCGGGCAAAATTGGAAGAAAAAGGCGACGACCGCAGCGATGCGCTGCTGTGGGAGCTTATCCTGACGGCCTGCCCCAGCGTGGCGGATGTGGCCGTGCAGCCGGAGCTTTCCCGCGCGGAGGTCAACACGGTGATCGGCGCGGTGACCAAGACCACCATGCTGTCTGCCTCCCTGGTGAGAAGGATGGTCCAGCAGCTGCTGGATGCCGCGCAGGTGAAGCTATCGCCGGTGCCGCGGTTTCTGATCCTCGCCAACGGCAGGCACGGCGGAGCGTGCTCAGTGGAGGATCAGCGGGAGGGCGAGGTCCTGCAGGCGGCTCTTGCGTCGCTGGAGACGGACACGGAAACGGCCCTCAGCGACCTGCAGACCCTGTCCCAGGCCGGGAACGCCTATGCCAGCTACCAGCTGGGCCTGTACTACAGCAGCCACGAGATGGAGGGGATGGATACCCAGCAGGTGGCGCAGAACTTCTTCAACTGCGCCGCGCAGCAGGGCTATGGCCCGGGCTATGGCGCCCTGGCGGATTATGCGCTGAACGGGCGGCGAAAGAATCTTCGCCGGGCGGCCCAGTATTTTGGGTATCCCACATCCCTGGCGGGCCGGGACGGCAAAAGGTGGAGCAAAAACGCCGCGGACCTGTTGGCCTATCGGGAGCAGAACGTCCGCAGCGGAAGACAGACCCCTGTCTCTTATACACATCTCCGAGCCCACGAGACCGATCAGTATCTCGT
>ENA-OZHQ01000167-OZHQ01000167.1-human-gut-metagenome-genome-assembly--contig:-NODE-167-length-15659-cov-5.221033_pt1 | contig 15659 bp, 10 predicted proteins | sample MGYA00244044_ERZ653682 | MGnify/ENA primary metagenome ERZ653682 (study PRJEB26926, sample SAMN06165288) | human gut metagenome | biome: ENVO:00009003; feature: ENVO:2100002; material: ENVO:00002003...
ATCTACACGCGTAAGATCGTCGGCAGCGTCAGATGTGTATAAGAGACAGCCTTTGTGACAACAGGATCGCTGTCGGTTTTGCCTTCAATCTTCATATTCGTAACAATCGGAATATACAAGCTTTTAGCCGGTTCTTTGCTTACGGTAAGCTCACATTTTGCAGTTATTTTATCACCGTACGCACCCGTAGATGTAACTGTAACAGTAGTCTTGCCTGCCTTTTTGGCAATAACCTGACCTTTACCGTCAACTGTTGCAACATCAGTTTTTGACGATGTGTAAGTCACTGTACCCTGTGCCTTTGCGCTTAAATCAAATGTCTTACCTACTACAGCTTCTGCATTAGAATAAAAACTTGAAATTCCGGCAGACGGACCTGACTGTTTCATAGTTGTAGATGTATCTGCTTTAAAAACATAAGTATTATTCTGATCTGTAATTTCTAAATTATTACCGTACCACGTATTGACACCATCCCAGAGCTTCGCACGGATGTGTTCTGTAGGAATTGTAACATATGATATATTATAATCTACATTATCATAATTAACAGACTTATCTTCAATGTATCCGCTAAGTTTTCTATTAGTAGAATCGGAATCTCCATTCTTCCAAGTGTGCATAGTATATTTCGTAGGGTCAGGAACATTAGTAGCTATATACAAATTCTTCTTATTCACATTACACGGTGTCCTGACAACATCGGATGTTTGTGAATCGGAGGTAAATCTCTTGTAGGTTCTGAGGGGGCTGTTCACACCGACAGAAAGTTTGTTAGTTTCCGAATTATTAAGGAACAAAGAAATTGACTGCGGTGCATTTCCCGTGTTCTTTACCTCTGTACAGAAATATTTTGTTTCATGGGCGGAAACAGTTGTCAAACCACTAAAATTAAACGGATCAGTACTATACTCACTGCCGTCATCTTTTGTAGCAACATAAGTAACAGCAGTAATATTTTCTCCGTTGGTCACATTGTAATCTCCGCGCCAAGAAAGGGAGTCGCCCTTTTGCACATCAGGACGATTAAACCACGAAAAAGTCGTAGTTGTTCCACACAACAAACACAGTACAAGTCCGAGTACAATAACAAGTGTAAATTTAGATTTCTTCATGGTTTCACCTCCGTTGAATTACTTGTTTTGCAGATTTACTGCCAGTTACCCGTCCCATCTCCGGTTGCCGTGTAGATTGTCTTTGTGCCTCTGTTACCTGTATTCCAACTATTCCAAACCTCATTATCAGTATTAGGATTTATACGCTGAATTGTAAACGAAGTTACATTAGCAGGTATATCCTTCCATGTCCAATTGGTTTGACCTTTAATCGAACTAAGATCACGATAACTTCCGTCAGGTAATACAAGTCTCATTTTTGGGGTTGAGTTTGATATCCATTTACTACCAGCACTGTTATCAGTACTGTCGACCAGGGTTATATCAATCGAAGTAATAGGTTTAGGTTTCGGAACATATTCTACAAGTGCTTCAGGTGAGCCACTCTCAAAGAGGTATGTCTTGCCGATTGTACCCTCAAGTCCACTATTGCTTGGATACTGAGTGCCACTACCATTGTTTACAATAACTCTGAATTTACCTTTATCAGAAGTTGTAAATTCTAATTTATAATAGCCTGTAATATCATCATAATCAGCAACCTTACCCGGCCATCCACCTTTGTATTCAGTCCCTGAATCGCTGTATACATATGCATTATAAGTGCTGAATCCATCTCTGGGTTCAAAATAGATTGTTGTTGTTGACTCAGTAGTCTCCAACTCAAACTTAGCATACAGAGTGATTCCCTTGCTAACTTTATTTAAGGTTATAGGTGAAACATTGTTGTTTTCATCGAAATACGGTTCATTACAAGCCTCGTCCTTATACCAACCGGCAAACTTGTAACCGTTATTGGCACTTGCCTTAACTGTTACATTTTCGCCCTCCATAACGGGAGCTTTCGAAATTTTATCGGCTTTTTCGTTGCCAACCTGTACAGTACCGGCTGTAACAACATTTCCGTTGTTGTACATCGCTTTGGCTTCTACCGTATACAAAGCCTTAAATCTTGCATACAGTGCATATGTCTTTACATCAGAATATTGTATCGTCATTTTTGTAGAATAGACGCCGTTATCTAAGATACAATCTTTAACCGCTACCTTCGGATCTGCTGCATCTTTACTCTCATACCAACCGATAAAAGCATAGCCGCTTTCAGGCTTAGCATAAAAAGTTACTTCTCCGTTACGATTTACCGTTGTTGTTACTTTCGACGCATATTTATTATTGTCAAAAGACACCTTACCGGCTTTATCAAAGGGAGCGTTATTACCGTGCTGAGTGTATGCTTCTACAGTATAAGTATCAACTTTGAATTTCGCATACAACTTCTTGGAAACCTCAACATTAGCCAATTCATATTTATCGCTCGAACTCTCCGAAATACTCTCACAGGCTTCATCTGTGTACCAACCTTCAAAAACATATCCGTCTTTAGCTTTTGCGTAATATGTAACTGTGCTGCCCTTAACAGCATTGAGTGTAATGTGTGTTCCATCGTTGGAATCTACAGTCGAGTTTTGGTTTCCACACTTAATTTCAACTGAGCCGCCATTTGTGCTTTCAGAAAGGTTTGCACCGTCATATGTTCTGACATAAGCCTCAAATGTCAACGACTCAACATAAACGGCTGTAAAGTTATAGTTACCTGAAGCTGTCGGGGTAAAATAACCGTTGCTGTCAATGCCGTCTGCCACGGCACTTGTATCGCTGTTTACCCAGTTTTTCAATACGAAACCTTTTTTAGGATTTGCTATTAGCTTAACCTTTGTACCTGGGGTTACCGAAATTGTCGTACTTGTCAAACCATCATAACTAACTTTAGGATCTCCTGCATCTTTCTTGCCTGCAGTAACAGTAATAGTAGCAGGTGGATCCCAATAACCTGTTGTAGCAGAAGTAACAACAAAAAGCGTTGAATTGCCTCTGTTAGGAGCAGGAATTTTATATGTATTACCGTTATTTGTAAAAGAAAAAGTCATGTTGTCTGCCTTTTCCTTTGCAATATAACCGACCCAGTTTTTCTTGTCAGCAGTAAATGGCATTCTAACTTTACTGTAAGAGTCATTTTTATCCGGAACCATATATACACTTGAAACATTGCCTGTATCAGGGAGTACATCGGCGGTTTTGCTTGAAACACTGATTTCAATCACTTCGCCCCATGTACCGTATCCGGCGTTACTGTTATTATGATCGCCATAGGCGGTGTAGTACATACTGTCGCCTGAATTGAGCGACTTCATATCAGTAGTCCAAGTAACACTTCCCGAGGTGAACTTAACTTTTGTACCGTCAGCGGCTGGTGTATAATCACAGTAATATGTATGCGACTTCGCATCAAACTTCATCGCTACAGAAGTTTTGCTACCCTGCTGAAATGTTACATTCTTTGTCCAATTTTTTGTGGTATCATTTACAGTACGGTCAACAAAATACACTTTATTGCCTTTTTTGTTCTGAGTTACAATATTAACGTCAGTTATTGAAACAGTTTTACCGGCATATGCAGTAGCCGCCTTATCATCCTGAAGCCACACTTTAATACTTATTGTTTTACTGCTTCCTCTATCAACCCGAAACAACTCCGTTGGTCTAGGTTCAGAACTAACAACAAAATCGCTAAAAGCTTGAACATTCTCAGGAGCGTTAGTGCCATCTGCTTTATTTACAACATTTCCGTCACCGGCATTAGAACCGCATACAACCGTATTTTGAGTATCGGTATCTGTAATTGCCATTCTTACAAGGTTTCCTGAAACATTTTCACCACCTATAGTTATCTTAGGTACATGATCAAGGTAAAATTCTGCATGATCCGCTTTAAAGGTTTCATCAACCTTTACATTAAATGAAAAGTCAATATAATTAACATTCTTATCATTTACATCCGCACATCTGTAAGAGCCAACACCAAACTCAGAAGCACCTGATTTCTTTATTGGAAAAAATATATTTTCACCGTCAGCACTTGAAGCCGAAGCAAGATGCACTCCACCCGCAGCACGGAAATATTTAGTCAAGTCAATGATTTTGTTTGAATAACCATCACCACTGCCAATATCGGCATTAGTATAAACATAGTTGTCAATTTTTGCGCCCTCAGCTTTAATTGTGATTGTTGAAATAGTTTCAACCCAAGCCGAAACGGACACAACCGATATGGCGAGTACTTCAACAAGTGCCACCATAGTGAGTATAAAACCTTTTCTTGTTTTTTTATTCTTGCCAAATGCAAGTCTGTTTTTCAAATACTCCATTAAAAGAGCAAGTCTTTCTCTCATCGTGACACCTCCTTAATGTGTTAATCAATTAAATTTACCAATTGCCTGCTTTTTCAACTTTGCCTGATCCTTGATTTACCAAACTATAAGATATGATATATTCGTTAGAACCCGCACTCTCAGTAAATGTATGCTGAATGTTTGTAGGCACTAGATAATTCCTTATTATTGGATCTTCTTTTGCAGGATCATACAAATCAAATCTTACAAGTCGAGAACCGCTTTTGACGCTTGTCTTTGACAGCACGCACTTATCTCCGCCACCCTGCGGCTTCATTTCATAAGCGGTTTCTGTACCGTTTGAATCGAAAACGGCTTTTAGTACCAAAACATCCTGACTAAGCAGATTTCTCAGACCTCCGCCGCCGTTATATGAATTATATTCATTTAACCATAAATTGTAATCAATTTGAATATCCGCTCTCGCGTAGGTCTCTCCGGTTATCGGCAGTTGTTCGGTTGTAGTCGGTTCAACACTGCCGCCTGAACTGTTGGCATACTTTGTACCCCAATATCCGATACACGGGGCAACATTTTCAGCAACAGTAGGGGTATCGCCGTAACCGTTACCGTGTACGGCATAATAGGTATTTTCTTTATTTCCGGTTGCAGTTCCGTCATCTGTGCGGTATGTCTGAAGACCGTTTTTATTTATGTCAAGTGACCAATCATATGCTTTTTTACCATTGCCACTTTTATTTGCAGCAATCCATGTATTTACTTCAGCTGTTGTATGCCATACATTATATATTCTGCCTACCTCAACATCATTAGTTCCGTCAAGCTTAATTTTCTCTTTTACTTTACTATATCGCATAAAAGATATGTTTGTTATTTTATCCTTTGGCAGATAAGCTATCCATTCAATAGGTTTTTTTCCATCACTCTTTGACTCACTCATTACTACTGACTTTGGATTTTGAAAGTTTTCGTCATAATAGGTCATAACAAGGAAACATCCGGCATTGCCAACCCACCTGAGTTCCGTATCTTGGTCATTGTCAGCATCACCTTTTGTTTTGTCAACGAAAGTAACATATTCCATATCTTTCCAGTTACTTTCAAGTTCAACTGTAATTGACACATCCTGACCCTCGTAAGCGTCACAGTTCTCTCCGGTTGCCTCAAGCCACGCAACCATGGTTATGTTTTGGGATTTAAGACCGTCAAGAGTAAAAAGAGGAGCACCTGTACCGAAATAGTAGTCGGAAAATGACCTGCCCTTTGCTTTAGTGGTTGTTGCCGAGCCGAGCGAATTAACAGAACTTACTGCCTGACATTCGTCAGCGTAGTTGTCAATAATTGCAGTGGGATCAATAACGGTCGAAGCCTCAGCACTGTTTCTGATGAATGCAATCCTTATTGGACAAGGATTCTGATATGCCAGATATGTCGATGGCTTACTGTTGTTGTCAACAGTAATATGTGTTGCACCGTCATAAACTTCATCTTTATTTGTATTCCTATTATGTACCTGAACTTTGTAGCTTTTTACATATACTTCAACCTGACCGCCTGTTTGACCGGTAAGGGTAAAATCGCCGTATATGTATCCGTTATTTTTATCTCCTACTGTGCCTTCACGAAATTTCATTTCGCTTGTGTCAACGCTTTGTCCTTTATCGCCGTATCCGCGATCTACAGGGAAAAACATATTACGACCGTCAACACTTGATGCTTCTTTCAGCTTTGCCTGTTTTACGGTGATTGTATTTCTTATTTCTTCACCCTTATTAACTCTCATTCCGGCAGCAGATTCAAGAGAAAAGGGATCTGAATCAATAGTTGCCGTATCTCTTATTGTGAACCATGAAAAGGTAGATACTGCGAAAATACTTAAAACAAGAAAAAGAGCAACATATGAAGTCGTGACCTTTTTTGTGTTATTCAGTCTTGAGTCAACTAAACCGTTGAGAAAGTTACAAAACTTATCTTTCAACTTCATCAAAAATTCCCCTTTCCTACTTTAAAATCAACTTTCTTTTGTCTCTTTTGTCAATACAAGATTAACATTAAATTTTCCGTTTACAAGGGCAAGTCTTGCCTCTGCGTCTTCGCCCTCGATCCACATATTACAGGTTACCATAGCACTGAAGAATTGATCATCTTCTTGACCTGTTCCTGAGGGCTTTTCAAGTCGAGCAATGTTTTGGTTTTTACCAAGCTCATAGGTAAATTTTCCGCCGACAAAACCGCTATTATTCACAACAAACGCACTATCATCAGCAGTACTGCTGAATGTATTCCGTTCTTTATTCGAATTATAGTATACATGACTGTACGAATCCCCGCTTGTCTTATTGTCTGACAAAGTGTACTCGTCATTCGTCTGCTCCAACAAGATATTCGGAGCCGGCAACCACAGGAGCTTTTTTGAAGGAGGATCCCGCTTATAGTCAACAACCGAGAATCTTACTGCACCAACTACGGAATCTCTTGAAAAATTACCGTACTTGCTTTTATTTTTAATGCCCGTACCGTCTTGAGTTGTGAGTTGAGGAGCATCCGGTTTTATTGTTGATTTTTTGCCTATTGATATATTATACTGCGATTTTGAACGAATGTAAAGGTCAAATGACAAATAATGCAGATTTGCAGTAGGATCACTCCAATCTGCTTTTGTATCAACATGGGCTTGACCGCCTGTTTGATACAAAGCCGGTTTTTTAAAAGATGTGCCGTCACCGGTTATTTCGGTCAACTGAAGGTTCTCAAGAAATGGGTAATTAGTTTTATTAAGCGTAATATTACCCGTTGTATATTCGGTAGGTGCAGGGGCATCGTGCCCAACAACAGCAATTTCAATACCGTCAGGTGCCTGACACTCAACCTCTATACCGTTGGCTTCGGCTGAACGGTTATCCGTAAACCACGCCTGAATGCCGCAAAAGCCGGCAAGTGCAACAGTGAACAGAACTATTAAATTTTTAGCAATCATTCTGCCCGTTTTTCTGTTGGGCGCAGTAGAGTTTTTCATTTTTGCCCCTTATTCTTTACCAAAGTAAACTGAAACAAATCCGTTTGCTTTCAGAGTTTTGTTATGGAAAACAGTTGTTTTTCTTTTGGTTGCATCTCTTACAATGTTTTCAAAATTCATCACAAACGGTCTGTCAACACCGGAGAATGTAATTACAATCGGCAGATTGCTCATACCTTTCAGCATTGAACACAAATCGTTAAATGCAACAGTAAGATCTGCCTGCTTTTTATAAACATTATATACGCTTGCGCCGCTCTGTGAAAAGCCTGCAAGCACAACACCCTTTTTACTTCTGCATATGCAAAGAGATCTTACGCTTTTCTGTGCGTTTATAAGCTCGTCTGCAACAGTAGCTTTGCCGAACTTAACAAGCTCATCGGCATATTTTGAAACAACTGCAACACTGCCGAAGCCGTAGTCACGAACGAACAAATCGCCTGTATCCTTGACAGATTTAATTTCATCCTTAGCAAGGCTGATTTTTTCGCTTGCTTTCTTTTCGGCTTTGCGAATTTCAGCCTGAGCCTCTTTTTTAACCTCGGCAACCTTGGCTTTCATACGCTTTTCACAAGCTTTTTCTGCAAGCTCAACCTTTTTGTCAACCGACTTATAAGCCTTTTTAAGCTCAGAAGCGTGAGCAGCATTGCTTGCGGCTGATGATTTAAGGTTGGCTTCCTTAATTTCAACAAGTTCCTTCTTGTGAGTTTCTTCTTTATCTGCAAGCTCTTTAAGATGCTTTTGCTCGGTTTCATTTGCCCTTGCGGCAAAATCCGCATTAAGCTTGGCAACATAATCATTATGTTCGACCTCAGCATCCGCAATCTTATGATTGAGCGATTCAACCTCTGCCGAATGAGCGTCGTTCATCTGCTGCTTTTCTTCAGCAAAATCGGCATTCATTTTATTGACTGTGTCCCTGTGCTGAACACGCTCATTCTGAAGTGTTTCCGTAAGATTTTCATTTTTCTCGGTTAGGTCGGTAATCCTGCGGTTATCCTCTTCAATCTGCGCATGGCACTTTTCAAGGCTCTGTGTAAGAGCGGCAATCTTTGCAAGCTGCTCGGCAACCTGAGTTTCAAGCTCTGCAATATGAGCCTTCTGCTCGGCGATAACAGTTTCCTGCTCTTTCACCTTTGTCTGCAAGCGAGCATTCTCCTGCACAAGAACAAGTATCTTGCTGTTTAATTCTACTATTTTTTTATTGAGTGTGTCAATAGTCTGATTGAGTTCATCAATCGTTTTATTCAACTCTTCAATAGTATCTTTTAACTGCTGATTTTCTTCCTCAAGCTCGGCAATTCTCTTTTCTGCCTCCATCAACTTGAGTTTTGTCTGCTGGAGCTCTTTCTTAACCTCTTCAAGTTGGTCTTCAAGAGCAGAAACCCTGCCCCTAAGAGTGAGAATCTGCTGTTCTTTCTGATCAATTATAACCTTTAAATTCTTGATTTCATTCGTGAGGTCAAGGATTTTCTTTTCGCGTTCACGAATTTCACGAAGGCGGATTTCCATCTCCTCTTTACGAACAGCATCAAGCTGTGCCTTCATAACCGCCTCGCGGGCCTTCTGCGGCTTTGATTCTTCCTCGGCAATTCGTGCATTTTCAGCGTCGTACTGTTCCTTAAGGATTGAACGAAGTGCCGGGTTTGTAGCAATAGACATCATAAAATGCTGGAATCCCATCGCAAAGTAAACATCCTGCTGAACAGTATCTGTCATTTTGCCATTGTATTCCTCGCTTACAACCTCAAAGCCTTTACGCTTGTAGCTGTCGAGAAAGTTCCACAGCTCAACCACTCTTTTAAAGTTGGGGTTCTTTTTGAGAAGGTTGGTCTGCATGAGCGGCGGATGAACCTCAGGCTCTTTTGAGATTTCCTTAATCAACTGAGTGTTTAAAAACTCATTAAGGGTTGTTCTGATTCTTCTGATTCGGTCAAAGTCCGAAAGCTGAGAAACATCAAGAACATCAAGGTCATCTGCAAGAGTTTCGTGAGATTCATTTATATAGTTAAGATTAAAATCTACTTTTTTCTCATTAAAATCAATGTGGCGAACCATAGAAATTTTATTATAGCTGTCGTTCGGCACATCTTTCATTTTTGAATATTTATCGTCAACAAAATGAAGCGCTTTGCGAATCAGCGTCATAAGCACACGGTTTTCATAAATAGCAAAGCTTTCTTCGCGCTCAATTGTGAGGATTTTGTTAGGCGTTACCATATCACCCTCAACCTTGGCGATAAAGTTAGTGTGCTGCGAAAGGTGCTTAACCGACTCGGGGCCAATCTTTTTTGCAAGCTCAACTCTAACAACATTGTCAACCTGCTTAATAAAACGGCGCTGTTCGTCTATTGCTTTCTGAATGTACGGAAGTGTTTCCTCAATGGCAACAACCCATTCCATATCAATTACCTTTTCGTTGGTCTTACCGTCGAGCTTATCCTCGCCCTTATCGCCGTCCTTAAGGCCTTCTGTTATGTAATTGTAAGTAAAATCATTTTTCAGAATGTCCTGCATATACATATATGCTCTGAAATATTTACCAAAATCAGCCATTGATTTTTCTCCAATCAGATAGTTTTACCGCTAAAGGAGCAAAGTCCTTTCACCAAGCAAAGGGCGAACAGAGTTCGCCCTGAATTGCTAAAATTATACAAGCTTCTTGAGCATACGGAGATAATCCTTGCTCTCAGTCATATTTTCTTCGCCGAAAAGCTCGTCAATATACGCACAAAGGCCATCTATTTCATCACGAATGTATGAAAGATTGAGTGACTCAAATTTTCTAAATACCTTGCGGGCAAGAACATAGTCAAGACCGTCAAGCTCTGTACCGCCTGTTCCGACATAAGCAGGAACAAAGTCACGAAGCTGTTTTACAATACGGTTACCAAAAGCTATGCGGAAATGCTCAATAACATAATCATCCAGAAGGGCAATCTTTTTGAGGTTCTCTTCCGAAACAACAAATTGAACCTTAGCGGCATTGAGGATGTACTCAAAATGTTTGTATGAAATGTATACAGAGTCTGTGAGAGGTGCTTCAAAAGGAACACCCTTTGTGTCGATGTTAATCGGCATAGCACGGTCATAAACCTTATCTGTGATAGCAAATGTCGAGTCATCGTTATTCGCAGTACCGATGTACCACATATTCGGCGGAATTTTGAGCTGACCGTTCACGATATGCTTCGGGTCAGACGGCCAAGAGTTCGGGATGATATCAACAACCCACTCATCTCTTGACGGCATTTCAAGAATTGAAAGCATCTCGGCAAAGTAATACTCAACTCGAGCGATATTCATCTCATCGAGGATTACCGCATAGATGTTTTCGTTATACGATGCCTCATACATTGCACGTAGAAGCTCAGTTTCGTTGAACTTCTTTGTAAATTCGTTGAAGTAACCGAAAAGCTCTGTTCTGTCGCGCCATGACGGCTGAACGGAAGCAACGATTGAAGGATTGTTTACAAACTTACCAAAGGCGTAAGCAAGTGAAGTTTTACCTGTACCTGAAATACCCTGAAGGATAATAAGTCTGGTAGACGCAAACGCAGCAACAAAAAGTCTGATAAGCTTAATATCGTAGTAAAGACCAAGCTGTGAACAAGCAAAGAGTCTGAAACGCTCACAGAACTCGGGAAGTGTGATATCGTTGTCATAAACCGGCGGAACATAATCTGCCCAAAGATGGTCGATTTCCGTAAGCTTGTAGAAACGGCTTTCGCCTGTGTCCTCTTCTTCGCCGTTGTTGAGCGACTCGATTTCTTCGCCTGTAAGCTCTGAAATCTCGTTGGGGTTAAGACCAATCTGTGAAACCTTCATAGAGAGAATCTTATCCTTTTCAAGGTTGAGTCTCATAACCTCTTTGTTGAGTGCCTGAACCTCTTTAACAAGAGAATCTGTATCTTTTCTTCTTCTGTGCGAACGAATAAACTTTTTTACAGCGACGACAATAAGCCATACGCAAAGTGCTAGCACAGCTACCAGAAGCACAATGGCAATAATCGCAATTACCCATGCGAGGCCGCCAAGCTCCGTGGTATAGGCATTAATAATGTTTACATAAGCGGAAAAATCAAAGGCATTGCCTACTCCGCCAAATAACCCGGTGATTATTGACCATAATGAGCCAAAAAACTGACCGAGAAATTCAAAAAGAAATTTAAATACTGTATCCACGGTACTTCGTCTCCTTAAAAAAATCTACTCTCATCTTCTTTAGGCGAAATTTCATCGCCTTATACTGCGGCAATCAGCGACTGCCGCTCGTTTCCGACGGAAACGGTTTTGTGTTAATGATTTGTTTTTGTATTATCAGAAAATTTGTATTTCAGACGGGAGAACTCGGTTCGCCACTGCTATTAACTGATAATTTCTGTTGTGTTTTTACTGTAAGCTGTAACTGTATTTCTTTCTCAGCTTTGATACTGAGAAAGAAATATACCGTTACGATAAACGCTATGAATGCGTTAGGGACAAATTTGTCATAACTTAATCGGAATTATCAGCGGAGTTATTGCCGTCAGCAGGTGTTTGTACTTCAGGCTCATTTTCCGCCTTGTCCTGATTTTCTCCGACGGAGGCAAGATATTCCTCAATGGCTCTCTTTTTCTGTTCTTCGGTAAGCTCTGCGGAATCAACCGCAAGCTTTGCCTCTTCGAGAGTTTTTTCTTTATTGTAGGCAAGCAGGTTGAGAATAACACGAACCGCTTCATAAACAAAGAAAATAATCATCGGAAGCAGAACGCAGAGGAAAAATCCAAGCTGAGTTCTGATAAAGCTTAAAAAGTTACCCACGCCGCCAACCTTCGTACCTGTGTATTTGGCAACAATAGTTGAAGAGGTTTGAAGATCCTTATCGGGCTCCGGGTTGGTTTTCTTGTTGTCACCCTGTGTTCTGTAGTAGGTAATGTTTTCATCCTTAACAACCTCTACAATTCGGTGAGTGTTAAGAACGGACTCACCGTTGACTGTGATTGGGAAGGTAACAATATCACCTTTTTCATATTCATATGAGGGATCATTTGTAACCTCGCAGAGGATCATATCACCTGTGTTGATTGTGTCCTCCATTGAACTTGACAAAACGCTGAGGGGCGCAACGCCGAAAACATTGGGAACCCCTGATGATTTGGAAGTTAGTGACAATGTAACGATTAAAATCGACACTGCCAGAATCAAAATCACAATAATGTCAATTATTATGTTTACTATTCTTTTTACAACTTTTTTCATAAGGGGTCTCCATTGCATTTAGATTTTTGCGAAATTAATTAGCAGAAATATTAAATATTACTATCATTACTGCTGTGCAACTGTATCACCTGTTACCGAGAACTGAACTTCCGGCATCTTATTACCTGCATGAGCATCCTGACAATTTGTGTCCTGACCCTCAAACCATGCATAGATGTTATAGTATGCTGTACATGAAGACTCATCAGCCTTATTATATGCACCAAGGTCACCTACAGGAATAGTAACACCCTTAGATGCATCGCTTGCTTCAATCGTAGCAGTAGCAATCGGATCCGCATCAATTGAAGAAATAGCTTCTGCTGAATCTGCACCAGCAGCGTAAACAGATTTAGCAAAGTTAGCAGCATAATTTGGATCAGATTTGTCGCCTTTACTATTTACCTTCACAAGAGCAATACGGAGATACTTGTCAGCTGTATTAGAATCGTTAGCATCAGTTTCTTTCAAAGTAAAATTAATTTTAACTTTTTCAACAGCTGCACCGCCCTGATTCTGAATATTCAGCTCGTCTACAATAGCAAAATTCTTCACATTAGCAGATCCTACTTTTTCTGCTAACGCTTTTGTTGTAGCATAAGAATCCTTCTTAGCAGCTACAGCAGTGAACCAATTTATACCATCTACTGTTGAAACTGGCTTCAATACTTTATCTTTATATCCATAGTTCAATGTATCGGTCCAATCTATGGATTCACTTGAAAGTTTAAGTTCTGATGTCTTAACAGTTTTTGCACTAAATTCGTTTGCCGTAGCTGATGTGTTCTGTGTGAACCAAGCAAATGTTGCTGTACCAAGTGCGAGCATTGCCACGAGGAGCATTGCTACGGAAGAGATTAATAATCTCTTTCTTGATGTTGTTTTCATAGAGAAATTCCTCCTAAATAAAATTAATTTTTGTCCCTAAAACACCATAGGGATTTTTTACTATATCAGTGCCGAGGCACATAATACCAAGTTGATGTAATACTGTACCGAAAATTACGGTTTTGCTGTGGATTCTTCATCGTCACGAACCGAGAACAGCATTCTCATTCTTACATGACCGTTTCGGATATCGTCGATACATTCGGGGTCGTTACCCTCAATCCAAATTACGATTGTGTATTTGTCAATATCGCCAACCTTGAATTTTTCGGTTGATGTTTTATAAACTTCCTTATCGCTTACAAACTTTGTGCAATCGGTTTCGGCTTTGCTTCTGTCTTTGTACTGACCTTTGCCGTAAATTGAGCTCTTGCCGTTTTTGTAAATCATAACTCGGGTTGCTTCATCTGCCGACTTAGCCGCACCTGTGATTTCAAGCACTGCATCATAGTCAAGCTCAACCTCTCCGTTATTTTTACAATAGAAAGTATAAGCAACATAGTTTTTGCCGTTGTGCGCACCGTCCTTGCTTGTGTCAAGGTCAACAGGAAGCCATGCATATGTAATGTTTGTAACATCCTTAACCTGCTTCGCAGTAAGTGAAGCACACTGAGTTTTGAAGTCAGCGTCTTCGCTAAGCACGATACCTTTTTTTACGGCAGGAGAATCAATGCTGATAATCAAGTCGCCCCATTGCGTTACAAGCGTTGAAACAATGAACAGAATAAGAAGAATGATTATGCAGACCGAAAGGATAATACTCAAAAGCCGTCTGCGCTTTTTGTATTTTACAATCTCGATTGAATCATTTTTCACATGAAAATGTTCAATCTCGGCATCTGCCATTTTCTTATCATTTAAGCGACTTAACTCCTCGGGAGTAATCGGTTGTTCAATTTTTGGTTTCTTTTTTCCGAACAAGTTTTTCTCTCCCCTCAAAGTTGTATCCGTTTAACTGTCGGATTGTGCGTATTTCATTAACCCATAATTTTTCTCCTGTCTGAAATCTGCGTTGAATGACAGTTCCTCCAGGGCGGGCGGCCGATGACCGCCACTACGGGATATTGTTTAATTATGATATTGGTCTATTGTCCTTATCGCATCCGACAAAGCCAAGCTGTACAGAAAGCTGTGCATCCTGAACATCGTCATCACACTCGGGGTCGTTACCCTCAATCCAAAGGCGAACTGTTACCTTAACCGGTTCGAGCTGATTAAGATGGAAAAGTCTTGTGTTGTTTGAGTAAACCATTGAACCTGACGGCAAATCAAAAGTTGTCTGTCCGTTTACGGGAGTACTTCTGTGCGGCTCATAAATTGTTGTGCCGTTGCCTGTTCCCTCGGCTGTGAAATCAACTCTTGCACAATTTACTACATCAGCCTTTGCACCGGTTGACTCTGTTGACACCTTTGTACCGTCATCAGCGCCTGCTTTTGTGCTTTCGGTTGTGAGATGAACCCACATTTCCTCGGTTGCGATGAAGTAACATTCAAACTCAAGGTAGCTGTGCTTGTTAGGCTCTCTGACTGTGCCGCGCTGATTGGTGAACTCTGTACCCTCTCTTGTTGTAACAGGGTCAAGCACCGTATCTTCAAGGCTTGAACCGTGCTTTTTAAGGTAATCGTCAATCATTTCATTTGTGATTACCTTGCCGTATTTTTCAAGGTCTTTGCCGTGGTTTTCCATACTGACTTTAAGTTGTGCGGCAAGGCTGATATTGAGGTCAAGCTTGTCAACGCCCGCGAAAGTGTTTACCGAGAACCACGCAACCGTAGCTGTCGTCATAGAAAGAAGGGTTATGATTGCCACAAATACAATCAGCCTTTTTCTCTTTTTAAATGGAACTTTATCACTGACCATTTTATCAATAATCCTGTTAAAAAGGCCCATGCAAACACTCTCCTCATAAACGCACATCTGCGCCAAAATATAATAGTATTTTATACCCTAAACGCACAATTTGCAATATTAATTCTTCGACTGTCACCATTTTTGGATGAATTCACAAGATTTTCACATTTCATTTGTGCAATATTCTAATTTTTCATTACTTAATCAATATTTTATAAATTTCTGAGTTTTTGTCCTTTATTCATATTGTTCCCTTTAAAATGATATAAGAAGACAAAAAAGTCCCTTTATTTAAAGGGACTTTAGGTTTACAATAATAACAAATGACATTTATTAAATTTTAAATAGTTATTACA
>ENA-OZHQ01000185-OZHQ01000185.1-human-gut-metagenome-genome-assembly--contig:-NODE-185-length-15004-cov-12.581444_pt1 | contig 15004 bp, 10 predicted proteins | sample MGYA00244044_ERZ653682 | MGnify/ENA primary metagenome ERZ653682 (study PRJEB26926, sample SAMN06165288) | human gut metagenome | biome: ENVO:00009003; feature: ENVO:2100002; material: ENVO:00002003...
ATACAGGGTACGGAAGCCCCGGTCAAGGCTTACCACATGGAAGCGGTCTGCGGGGTCGAAGGCAGGTTCTTCCTGCTGTGCCTTTCTTTCCTGCGCCGCGATCTGCTCCACATCCGCCATAACCTGCCGGACGAAGGGGCTGTTGCGATTAGCCTCCGCATCCACAATCTGCCCATTTACAATACCGCGTTCAGCAAGCGCTTCCCGGATGGCGATGGGGTCAATATTGTCAAAGTTGTCCTGTTCCTGCTCGGTGTAGAAGTTGTCGGATTGAATGAGCTGCGCAATGCGCCGCTGCACCTTTGCCCAAGACAATACAACCGGCTCGGAATTTCCCACGGAGATTTGCAGCGGTTTAGAGGTATCCTTCAAGCCGTACTCCCGTGCCAGCCATGCGGCGGTATCCCTGTCGCGGGCGTGAGCCTTCATATAGCGGACAACTGCGTGCTTGCTTTCAATACTGCCGTTCCACTGCTGCAAGGCCGCGTCAATGTCCGCCTGCGTGACCTTGTAGGGCGAGGGCGTAACCGTCGTTGCCAGCGTGGGGTAAAGCTCGTCCAAAAGCTCCTGATGGAGCCGGTTGTGGAACGCGGGCATATCGAAATAGAGCCGTGTGAGCTGCAAATCGCCGGATTCTGTGACGATGCGCCGGATGGCCGCCGCGCCCTCCAGATAGGAGTTCTGACGGTCGGAGTTTCGGCAGGCGTTGAGAAATGCTTCATCCTTGGAAAGCGCGTTGCCCACGCTCAGGCGGTATCTCTCGAACAGCTCCTGCACCGTGGGCTGAGCCTGCTCTGCGGCGGGGTCGCGGAACACCCTCGTGCCATCTGCACCGAACTCCGCTTCCTGCGCGTCGATGGCGGCCTCCGCTTCATGGTCAACGGAACGCAGGGTATAGACGCGGCGCTCACCTCTAAAGTCCGGCGCTTCGGCAATCGTCACATCATACTTATCGCACAATTTCTCCACATACATTTCTAAATTGTGAGACGGTACACCGCACATCTCCACACGGCCAGCACCGGGGATATTGCGGGTGGTCAGGTTCATATTCAGCAGCTCCGCCGCCTGTTTTGCGTCCTCACCGTACAGCTCAAAGAAATCCCCCACCTGAAACAGCACGAGGTCGTCCGGGTGGGCTTCCTTTACGGCGTTGTAGTCATTCCATGCTGCGCTTCGCGCTGCGGTCTGCCGCTGAAGCTGCTCGTACTGTGTCTTTTCCTCCGGGGTCAGGAAACGGTCTTTGCGGATCAGCTCGGAGATACGCTTGGCGACGTTCGCCCAGTTCAGTTGAATTTCCGGGCAGTCCTGCTTTTTCAAGCTGACGCCCTTGCCGCTGTGATCCTCGCCGCTGTGGGACGCGCCGGATACCGCGTGGGAGCTGCCTCCAATGCCGTATTCATCTTTCAGGAAGTCCGCCTGCTCCCTGGGGGTATGCTTTTCTTTGAAATAGGCGTAGATGCGCCCCTTGCTCCCTTCAATATTGCTGCCGCGGGTCAGGGTCGCGGCGATCTCGTCCTCGGTAATAAACCGCTGCACGGCGGGGATCTCCGCCATTTCGGTGCGGTATTCCCTGCGGGACAGGGACAGCTCCCGTAAACCCTGCTCGATATTGTCCGGCTTGTGGTAGTGAAAGCGCAGCAGGCTCCTGTCCTCCCGGTAGTCGGATCGGAGCTGTGAAAAATCATCCATGAGGACTTCACGGAACGCAGGGTCTCTCAGCCGCTCGGCAAGCCGCGCCGTTTCCTCCGGGAAACCGCCGCCCCGCATATCCGACAGGCAGGAGAGGTAGCCCTGCGCCCGCGCCTTTTCACTTAAATCCTGCCGTAGATACCAGATAGACTGCGCCAGCTCCGTGCACTCGTGCCCCGGCGCTTCCGCAAGCTCTACGTTGGTTGCGTATTCGCCCTGCTCCAAAAGCTGCCCGATGCGCTCCGCCGCCTCCTGCCAGCTTACGACCTTTGCGGAGGTCAGATATCTTGCCGCGTCCCCATTGGCGATGTGGATGCCGTCCTCGGCGTACCACGCGGAATATCTGCCGTTTTCGGTGACAACGCCGTTGCCGCCGTGGAAGCTGCTTTGAAGAAACGCCGCGATTTCTTCCACGCTCTTGCCCTTGGAGAACTCCGTGGCGATCTTCATGCGGGCATAGTCGGCGTTGCCCTCCATACGCAGAATGTGGTCGATATCCGCCTGCGGGATGGACATGGAAAAAGCGGAGGGCATGTAGCTCTCCGCTTCTGCGATATATGCGATTTGTTCTTCCTCCGTGGGGAACAGGCTCAGTTGGTATGCCTGCGGTATCGGAGGCTGCGCCGGTTCCGCTTCCGGCGCGTCATTGGTCAGTTGTACACCAGCTCGCTGAGGATGATCTCCTCGGCCTGCGCTTTCAGGCTGTTCATCAGCCCCACCCATTTCATCTGGTCGCGGGCTTTCAGCTCCTCCGTCACGCCCGCCGACTTCATCAGCTCCGGCATCATCTGCTCCAGTCTCCGGTTCGCCGTCTCGTCGATCTCCCGCAGGTGCGGGAACAGCTTCTCCGACAGCACCAGACGGCTGTACAGCCCCGGTCTGTGCTCCTGAAGGTAGCTCCTGCGCAGTCTCCCGTACTTGCCCAGGGGTCTCGCGTCCTCCGGCGTCTCGCTCAGCGTCAGGTCGGGAATCAGGTAGTCCCCGTTCTTGGTGTAGGTCAGCTCTGTCATGGCTATGGCTCCTTTCCGCGAGTTTCTCGCGCTCGTAATTCTTGATGGTGACTTCGATCTGCCGCAGCACCTCTCCGTTGATCCTGCTCACCGCCGTGCCCAGCTCGGCGGCTGCTTCCGGGGTGTTGAAATCGAAGATGCTCAGGAAATCCTCATGCTCGAAGCGGTCGTCCGCTTCAAGCCCGCAGCGGGACATGAGCGAGTAGGCGATGCTGACGGCGGCGGCGCTTTGAAAAGCCGCTCCTACGTTGAACTCATCATACCCGTAAAGAAAGGAATCGTCAACGATGGCGAGGATATCCCGCTTATAGTCTCTCCAGTATTCCTCCGCAAGCTGAGACGCGATGCGCTCAAGCTGGTCTGGCAGCCCTCCTTTTCCGTCCACACCGTAGCGGCTCTCCAGCATGGCGCTTACCGCATCCGCGTGTTCCTCCCGGTATTCCCACAGGTAGCGGCTCTTGGGAAATTCTCTGCCGCCCGTGTCCGACACGTCGAACACATACCGAAGCCTCGGCCTTTCGCCGCTGCTGTCGATGAGGGCGATGCCCTTGGAGCCCCTGCGGACATACCGGCCCATCCTTTCATTCCAGAAGTCGTACTCCGCGCAGGCGGTGGCGTCCGGACGCTGGGCGTGGATCATGACCTGCTCGGCGTAGGGGTATTTGTACAGCCTTGCGGCGGTGGTGAGAAAGCCCGTCCAGCCCCGGTAGCTGCCGGTGATCTGCCGCTGCGCCTCGTCCGCCATCTGCATATACGTTTGTAGCTTGCTCGGCATATTGCTCCTCCTTCATGGCATAAATTTAGAGCGCCCGGAACGGACGCTCTATGTAAGGGCGGTATTCGGTTTTCAGTCGGGGACTATACCGCAGTCAGTCCCTCCGTGATTTGTTTGAAAAAGTCTGCGCTCCAGATATTCAGCACGGAGGAATCGTGAATGAACGGCTCCACATCCTGCCTTGCCTGTGCGTAATCGATGCTGTCGAAGCGTTCCGCCAGCATCTCTTTGATTTCCGGCAAGGAACAGTCCGCATCGGCGGAAATGTACCCGGAGTCGATCAGCCGCGCTCGGAGATGCTGTTGATTGACCGCCGCACCCCTTGAAAGATAGAATACATAGTCGTAAAGATCCCTGCCCTTGATGCGGCTTTGCCACGCACGGCAGATGACCGCATGGATTTTTCCTGCGAACAGGGAGGGCATATCATACATTTTCACCTCATACGGAACGGGCAGCAGCCGGTATTTGTGCTCGAATGAGGCGAAGGCGGGCGGGTTAACGTCCACCTCGAACTTAATCTTGACCGCTTCATTCTTCGCTACGCTTCCCGCCACCTTTTCATCCGCGTAGAACAGCAGGAGATGTTCCTTCGTGTTCCCCTTCAGAAAGGCGGAGCGGATGGTGCTTTCTTTTGTCTTTTCCTTTTCCTGAATCTCCACGTTCAGCCCAAAGGCTTTCACTTCCTTCTCCAGCACGGGAAAGTAGGCGGTCAGGTCAAAGTCCAAATCCTCCGCTTCCAGCGAAAAATCCAAATCCTCGGAAAAGCGGTCGAGACCGTAGAAGATTCGTAGGGCGGTTCCGCCGTAGAACGCCGCCTTTTTGAAAAAGCTCGCACGGGACAAGCCGCACAGCACGATCTCCTGCATGATCTCCTTCATGGCGTTCTTTCTGTCGTAGATGTTCTCTACATGGTAGCCTTTCAGCATCTGTTCAATGGCGCTGTTCATGTCAAAGCCTCCTTAAAAGCGAGCAGAGCTTTTTGATGTTCGTGGTATGGTACGCTCCGCTATATTCGCAAATCTTATTTCCGTCCAGCTTCCCAAGCTCCGATTCCTCAATCCGCAAATCCTCCGTCAGCAGCCGGAAAAGCTCCTGTGTGTTCGGCACGGGCGGCATAGTATAGAGCTGGTCGCACAGAGCCTTTTCCGGCTCTGCGATCCGATAGAAATAATCGCCCTCCTGCACGAGCCGAATCCCCAGCGGAAACGCCTCGGACGGCACATCCCGATAGGTGAAGGTTCCGAAGGGCGTTTCGTACTTCTTTTTCTTTTTCTTTTCAAAGGTGGCGCAGGTAACGGCATATACCGCTTCGGGAATCAGCCCGTAGCGGCTGAGGGCATATTCAAAGGAAATGTATGAAGGCCCGTAAATACTGCCCGCAAGCAGGTACGCAGGAGCGTTCCGGTCAGTTTCATATAGTCCCCTTGTAATGGGAAAGCATTCGCCCCGCTCCGCCATACGCGCGAGCTTTGACTTCGGAGAACCGTATCCCTTCAATTCTTCCAGTAGCATTGCTGTTGTCTTTATCATATTTTCACCTCGCAGTCTTATTATACGCAACTATCCGGTGAAAATCAAGTGATTTCAAAAAATAGTGCGGATTCTTTCCTGCTCATTCTGTGCGTTTTCCGGGGATGTTACGCACTCGAACGGACATTTTTGTAAAGAGAAGGGCAAACCGCATCTATTGAACATTTTTGCGGATACACGCATTTTGTCCAACAATGCGGCAGTGCAGACAAGTGAAGCATCACCATCTATTTCCCGAAATTAAAACTTTTTCGATTTTGGGAAATAGAATCGTGAAAGCAAAACGGGAGCGACCCGAAAGCCGCTCCCGCCGCATCCGCCTTATTCGTCCGTGTCGAAGTCCGGCACCAGCTCCAGCTCCGCGAAGTCCTCGTCGGTGATTTCGCCCAGCTTTTGCAGGGCGCTGTCGGTCAGATTCCGCAGCTGGGCTTCGTCCTCGTCCAGGTATCCGCGCATTTCGGTGAGGGCGGAGATGAGTCCTTGGCGGTCGCCGGTCTGGTAGATGCACATGAGGTTCATTTCATCGTTGGTAAAATTTATCATAGCAGCTCTCTTTCCGCGCGCTTTGAACGCGCTGTCTTTTTCGGCTCGTTGACGGGAGGACAGAGCTTTGCCAGCACGGAGGGCTTCTTCTCCTGCCGTGCCGCCTGCGCCTGTTCCCGGCGCGCCGCCTGCGCCAGCTCCATGAGGGAGATGGGCTTGCCGGACTTTGCCTGTTCCTCCAGCTCTGCCACGGTCTGCTTCGGTCCGTTGTTGATAACGCCGTCGATCATGCCGTAATCGTCCTCCATGGCCATCTCCGCGTTTTTGAGATAGTTTTCCGGCTTGAGGAAGTCGGGCAGCGCCTTGAAGCCCCGGGAATCCACATAATGACAGGATACCACGCCGTTCTGCTTCAGCGCCACGATGTCGCTGACGGACAGACTGTGGCCGCGAAAATCCTCCGGGCGGCGGAGGTTGAAGTTCTCATACAGCTCGTCCAACCTGTCCTGCGTATCGCCCCTGCGGTCGAGGCTGCCCGCATAGACGGCGGCGTAATTCTCCTTTTCAATGGAAAGCCCCTTCTGCGCCAGATACTCGGCGTTCATAAAGCGGAGCTGCGCCGTATTATCATTATCCCGAAGCTGATAGATGGCAAAGCTGTCGGCGGGGTTGTCGAGGAACGCCTTTTCATAGTCCGGCGGTGCGAGGCGGTCTTTGACCGTCTCCCATTCGGAGGCTTCCACGCCGAAGATACCGTCAAAGCTGCGGACTTCCTCTGCATCGAAGGCCATGGCCTCGGTGTTGTCCGTGTGAAGCATATACACGCTTACATCCCGTTCCATGAGCTCCAGCGCACGCTCCTTTGTCAGCGGCAGCATATTGGAATCGGTGTAGCCGTAGGCGTTCATGCTCTCAGCAGAAATCGCAGGGTCGGGGACGCAGCCGTTGTCCGGCGCTGTGACCGGCTCCGGCTCCTGCACGGCGATCTCCTGCACCGGCTGGGCGGCAAGGCTCTCCGTCTCCTTATCCAGCCCGCGCTCCTTGCAGATTTCCGCGTAATGGCGGTCGATATCCGTAATCAGGGAGGATGAGGTTCGGTTGATGGTCTCCAGCGATGCGCGAAGCTCGGTCAGTTCCCTGTCCTTTGCCCAGGTCGCCAGATACCCGAAGCTGTTTTCGCCTGTCTCAATGCCGTAATAGGCGCAGACGGCGAAGGAAATGCTCTCCGCCTGAATCTCCTCGGCGGCGCGGGAGAGCTTTGCCTTTTCCGGGTACTGTGCGTGCCAAAACTCCTTCACGGTCTGCTCGCCGCCCGTGAAGTTCAGCCCGTCCTCGCCCAGATACAAAAAGCCCTGCTCCGGCAGCTCAATGGGCGCTGCTGTGATGACGGTTGCCGCGTGGTTCACCACAACGTGCTCCTGAATGGTCACGGGCAACCCCGGATCATCATCCGAGCCGCGCAGGTCATACGCATACAAGCCCTCCGGCAGCTTATCCCGGTCGATGCGCCCGTTGGAGAACAGCGCGGGCTTGCCGAACAGCTCGACCGCCTGATATTTTTCTCCGATTTCGTCCTTATTGTGGAGCCTGGAGTGGGCGATCTCATGGACGGCGGCGCAGACCGTCTGTACCTCGCTCATGCCTTCGCGGATAGCGATGCGCTGCTTGTCCACGGAGAAGTAACCGTCCATATTCTCCGCCAGCTTCTCAAAGCAGATGGGGACGGGCGCGCTGCGGCGCAGAGCTTCCATAAACACCTCGTAATTCTGCACATCCCCCGTAAGGTTCGCCGCCAGCTCCGGCAGGGGCTTGCCTGCGGTCTGCTGCACGTCGAACACCACCACGGGCTTGTACATGGGGATCTGCACCGTCTTTTCCTCCGTGATAATATCGCCGTTCTCGTCCCGCAGGGGGAGCTTGGTGTCGGGGTCTAATTTCTGCTGCTCGATTTTCTTCTTGAAGGGCGTGGGGGCGATGATCTTAATGCCCTTTTCGCCCTTTTTAACGCTTCTTCCAAACTGGTCGCGCCATTTGTTGAAGCCCGCCACATGGGTGGCGGCGGGACGCTGCATATAGATGAGCATGGTGTTGTTGACGCTGTAGCGGTGAAAGCGGCTCATGGTGGCAAGGTACTGCCTGTATCTGTCGCTCTCAAACAGCTCCTTTATGCCCGTCTCGATGCTGTCGGTGATGTCCTTGAGCCGTTCCTTGTTGGTCTGTTTTTCAGCCATTTCATGCATACCTCCTTTGGATCATGGTAAAAACAGCGGCTCCCGCAGGGGAACGAAACGCCCGTGCGGGAGCCTGCGAGGGTCATTTGGTGAAGTCCAGCTTATAGGAGGAACGCGCGCCGTCGTCCTCCAGCACGATGAATGCGTCGTAGGTCTTGCCGGTTTTCTCGGAGTAGATACCGCTGGCGTAGGCGCGTCCCTGCGTCAGGAGCGAGGAAGCCATCTTCTTTGTCAGGCTGATCTTCTTGGCGGCAAGGAAGCGGTTGTCCCGCCACAGCCCGAACTTGCAGCTCCGTCTCTCGCAGAAATAGCCGTTTTTGCTCTCCGTGACCTCTGCGCCGCAGCGGGGGCATTTGCCCACAACGGGTCTGCCGGAGGGGAACAGTACCTCCGCGCCGTCCACAGGCGCAGCGTCCCGTACCAGCGCTGCGACCATATCGCGGATGCCGGCAAGGAACTCGTCTGCGCCCAGCTCGCCGCACTCGATCTCCTTGAGGCGGTGCTCCCATTCGGCGGTCAACAGCGGGGACTGGAGCTGTTCGGGCAGCACGGTAATGAGGGACACGCCCGCTTCGGTGGGAACGAGGCGTACAGATTTCTTCGCCTTTCTGCGCTCCGCAAAGCCCGTGGCCACCAGCTTTTCAATGACCGCCGCCCGGGTCGCGGGGGTTCCCAGACCCTTTCTCTCGGCATCTTCCGGCATATCCTCTTTGCCCGCCGTCTCCATGGCGGATAGCAACGTATCCTCAGTGAAGTGTTTGGGCGGGGTCGTTCTGCCCTCTTTGACCGCGCAGGAGGAAACGGAAAGCAACTGTCCCTCGGAAAGCTCCGGGAGGGTGCTGTCCTGCTTGCCTTTTTCCGTGTATGCCCTCCAACCCATATGAAGGATTGTTTTCCCCTTGGCGGCAAAGGCGTTCCCGCCGCAGTCCAGCCTTGCCTCGGTCTCCAGACAGACGAAGGGTACGCTGACCGCCATAAGCACCTGACGGGAAACAAGGCGCAGGATCTCCCGTTCGCCTGCGGGCAGCGCATCCAAGTCCGTTTCGCCCGCTGCCATGGTGGGAACGACGGCGTGGTGGTCGCTGACCTTTTTGCTGCTGCACACCTGCCCCGAACAGACGGCTGCGGGCGGCTCCGTGCCGCAGATGCCCGCACAGCACAGCGCCAGCGCGTTTACGCCGCTCTCCATATCGTCGGTGAGATAGCGGCTGTCGGTGCGGGGGTAAGTGCAGAGCTTCTTTTCATACAGGCTTTGCAGATAGTCCAGCGTCTGCTGCGCCGTGTATCCAAGTAGGCGGTTCGCATCCCGCTGGAGCGTGGTCAGGTCGTAGAGTGCCGGTGCTTTCTCCGTCTTTTTTGTCTGCATGATAGAGGTTACAGCGGCGGCTTTGCCGTTGCAGTCCCCGGCAAGCCGCTCCGCCTCTGCCTGCTCCTTCATGCGCCCGCCTGCGGCAGAGAAGCCGTTAAAGTCCAGATGGACGGTGTAGAAGCTCTCCGGCTGAAAGGCATTGATCTCCGCTTCCCGCTGCACCAGCAGCGCAAGGGTAGGCGATACCACGCGCCCCACGTTCAGGGTGCGGTGGTACATCACAGAAAACAGGCGGGTGGCGTTGATACCCACCAGCCAGTCCGCCTTGCTGCGGCAGAGGGCGGAGGCGTAGAGGTTGTCGTACTCCGCACCGTCGCGGAGATTGTCAAAGCCCTGAAGAATCGCCGCATCCTCCATGGAGGAGATCCAGAGCCGCTTTACGCGCTTGCGGCAGTTGTTGAGATTATACGCCGTGCGGAAGATCAGCTCGCCCTCGCGCCCGGCGTCGCAGGCGTTGACGACCTCGCAAACGTCCTCTCTGTGCATGAGGGTGCGCAGTGTGTTCATCTGCTTCTGCTTGTCCCTCGCCACGGTGTACTGCCAGCTATCCGGCAGGATGGGCAAGTCCTCCCTTCGCCATTTGCCGTACTTTTCATCGTAGGCGTCCGCATCCGAAAGCTCCGCAAGATGCCCGAAGCACCAGGAGACGAGATAGCCGCCGCCTGAAAGAAAACCGTCCTCGCGCCTGCCTGCGCCAAGAACGGCGGCAATGCTCCTTGCCACGGAGGGCTTTTCACACACAACCAATCGGTATTCGTTCATATTCCTTTATTCCTCCTCATCGTTGATATCGAAATCATCCGGCGCGTCCCAGCCCTTTGCCCGCAGGAACTCCTTGCGCAGGGTGTTGTTCCCGCAGTCCTCGATGGCCTTCTCCACATACAGGTCGCAGTTTGCGTAGCTGTATTCGTCGAAATAGTATTTGAAGTCGTAGTAGATGGATTTGACGGGCTTGGGGGTGCGGAGCAGCGCCTCCGCGTCCCCGCAGCCCGCCTCCACAGCTTTTACGATCTTCTGCCGGATGAAGTATTCAAAGGCTTTCTTGCCGCCCCGGTATCCGGGCTTTTGGGAGAGCGTCTGCCGAATGAAAAGCGCCTGCTCGCGCTTCATGATCTGAATAAGCTGCTCGCGGGGAGACGGCTCCATGGGCGATTCTGTGCTGACTGTCTGTGTCACTTTTCTTCATCCTCCCCGGCGTCCGTCTCGTCCTCGGCTTCAAACTCGTAATCCTCATCTTCCTCGTCCTCGCCGTAGTCGTAATCGTCCAGATCGTCCGCCCCACGGGTGTCGGCCTTGGGCTTGCGGAGCTTGAACCAGTACAGCGCACCGCCGCCGCCCAGCAGAAGCAGGAGGACGATCACAATGAGCCCCGCGCCGCCGGTACTCTTTTCGGGCGCGGTCTCCGCAGGCTCGGCGGGCTGTGGCGTAATTTCTGCTGTTTGCTCCTTGCCCGCGCACTCACTCATATTGGTTCTGCACACCTTGCAGCCCGTGTTGATCTTGCCCACGGCGCATTTGTCCGTGCAGGAGCAGGCGGGGACGATGCTCTCGCCGTCCTTGGTCAGCGCCAGCAGGTCGGCCTCGTCCACAAGATTCAGGAAATGGACGTTCTCATTGCCCTTATCGTCCCGGTCGATGATGAGATAAAAGGTGTTGCCGCCCTTGGTCGTCACGGTGATGAACTGCTTGCCTGCGCCGAAAGCGGAGCCGATATCGTCCATGAGCGTCAGGTTGCCGTCCGGGGTCAGGGGCGCGGAACCTCCGGCAGCGGCGTAATATTGCAGCAGTATCTCCAGAAGTCCCGCCATATCCGTATCGCTTCCGCTGTTTTCTGTCGGCGCGTTCATGACGTCAAGGTATTTGCCGCAGACGTAGCCTGTCTGCTCCGGCACGACCACCTTGTACCAGCCGTTGCTTTCCTCCAGCACCTTCACCTCCGCGCCGTTGAGCAGACGCCCAATCACAGTGTAGTCCGTGCCGGGGCCGGTGCGCAGGTTCAAATAGGTGCGGACGTTGACCACCTTTCCGGACTGCTCCCGTTTGGCGGGAAGCGTCCAGCTCCGATCCCCGATGGTCACGGTGCGGCTTCTGTCCGCGTTCTCAGTCACGTTCACCGTCAGGGTCTGTTCGATGTCGGTCAACTCACAGCCCTGTACGCAGATCTCCGCATCCTCCGGCTGCATGGTATCGGTCGGCTCATCCATATCGCCGCCGCCTGCATAGGCCGTAACGGAAAAGACCGTCATGCAGAGCACGACGGCCAGCGTCACGGCAAAAAATCTCCATTTATTCTTCATCTGTAAATTCCTCCGTTTTTCTGTATTCGTCGGGCAGCGCCGCCGTGGGACTCTTTTCCAGCATCGCCATCAGTGCCGCGAGCTGCTCGATGGTCAGCCCGTTCTCGCGGACGATGCCCACAATATCCGTGTTTTCCAGCTTCAGAATCTGCTCGTCCAGAGCTTTGAGCCGTGCGGTCAGCGATGCGAGCTTTTCCGCCAGCTTCTCGCGCTCCTGACGCAGCTTTTCAAGTCGCGGGTTCATAACATCCTCCTTTTTGCGTTGATATGGTTGCTGTTAAGGTGTTGTTAAGGCAATCTGCCGAACTGGAGAAAATGGCTTCGCCAGTAGCTCGTGTCGATGGAAGCGTAGTGAATGGGGTCGCCGCAGTGGAGCATCCTGTTATTGCCCACATAGATGCCCACATGGGACGCGCCTGCGGTGTCGTAGGTCTTTTCAAAGAATATCAGGTCGCCGGGACGGGCGCTCTCCGGGGAAACATAGGCGCACATGCCCCGCAGCCCCTCCGCGCCCAGCCTGCCGAAGTGCCAATGCAGGCCGCAGTTGTTGTAGACATACGAAACGAAGCCGGAGCAGTCGAAGGAGGTGGCGGGCGAGCTGCCGCCCCAGACGTAGGGGTAGCCCAGATACTTCTCCGCTTCCTTGATAATGGCGGCGAACCGCTCGTCCGCCAGCGCTTCCGGGGGTATCTCGTACTTCTCATACTGGGTGTGGTAGTACCGGTTCACATACGGGGAGCCGGGGAACAGGTCGGGGCGGTTGCCCAGCACGCTCATATACACGGCGTACATGGAGAGCTGATCGTGGGACATGATATGCACCGGTACATGGGAGAGGTTGAAGTTTTCCAGCTCCACATGGCAGATATAGTAGGTGTAGGGAACCTCCACCTCGTACTCGTAGCTTTGCAGATTGCCGTTTTCGTCGGTGTAATAGCCGATATGCGTTTCGGTGCGGTATCTGGTTTCTGTGGCGACGGTTTCCGTTAAGATATACTGCTTTTCAAACAGCGTCTCCAGAATCCCGCCTATTTCGTCAATCGTCCATTCTCCGCCCTTGAGGGCGGTAATCATGGAAATGAGCACATAGGGGTCGTGCTCAATCTCGTCCAGGTCGAAGTGGTACTCGTCGTAATCGTGGGTGCTTTCGTAGCTGTTCAGGTATTCCCGCAGCTCGTCCTCCATGGCGCAGTAGGCGGCTTCCGCCGCCAGCATATCCGCATCCTCCAGCGGATAGGTGGAGGCCGCAATGCCGGACACCCCGCCCTGAAACAGCGTGGAGCAGGAGGAAATGCAGGTCATGAGCAGCAGTATCGCGGCGGCGACGCCGCCCGCGATGAGGAAGCCCTTCTTGTGCCGGACAAAAAAGCTGCCGGTCTTTTTGCTCCCCTCGGCGGCGCGCTTTGCCGCCTTTGCGGTGGTCTCGGACGCTTTGACGGTATTCCTCGCGCCGTTCCCCGCTTTTGCGGCGGCGTATTCCTTTTTAATGGCCTGCTTCTGCTGCCAGCGGGAATAGGGGTTGGAAGCCCTGCCGTATTCCTGCTCGTACTGTTTGTTCAGCGCCTTGAGATTAGCTTTGTCTGCGGCGGCTTCCGCCTTGTCCGCTTTGCGGTAGGGCTTTTCCGCATGGGAGCGGTGCGCCGATTCCGCAATGCGCCAGGTGCGCTCCGCCGTCTCGGTCAGGGTGTTCGCCGCCTCCGTGCCGGGGTTGTCATCGCCCTCCTCCCGGAGCTTGCGGTGGACTGCGCTGCGGACGGTATCCAGCGGCGCTTTCCTTGCGGCGTGGGCCAGCTTGGAGGGCGGACGCTTTTTGTCCGCCTCCTCAAAGAAAAGGCGCGTCGTGACCTTGCCGCTCTCACTGTCCACAACGCGCTTTTTGACCTTAACGGTTTTCTTGGGAATTTTCGCTTCGGCCTTTTCCAGCTTAACCGCCGCCCTGTCCGCCTTGCGGACAGCTCGTTCCAGCTCCGGCAGGGCGCGTTCTTCCTCGGTGAAAATCAGCCTTGGCGAGCGTTTTGCCATATTCATCACCTCCTGATGGGACTGCTGATGGGTTAAAAGCGTTATTCAAACAGAATTTCATCCGTTCTCTCCAGAAAATGCCGCTTGCCCGCCGGGGTGATGAGGGTATAGTGTCCCAGCTTGCCGCGCTCGGTGTAGAAGTCCCTCACCAGAAACAGACCGGCGCTCTTTTTGACCGCACGGGGAAAGAGCTTGCGGTTCTTGTCCCGGAACAGATACTTCTTTTCCTCCAGATACCGGGTAAACTGCTTTTCGGGAACGCCCAGCTCCTTGGCGGTGGTGCGGATGTTGGTGCAGTCCGCAGGGTCAACAAAGGCGTCGTAATACTCCGCTTTGGGGAGGGCAAGCCGGAGACGGCGGGTCAGCTCCCGGTTTCGGGCGTTTTCGCTGCGCAGGCGGTTCAGGTACTCCGGCACGGCCTCGGGGTGCGCCTCCAGCGCATCCAACAGGCTGTCCGTCATATACGCGCCGTGCTTGCGGATGGAGGGCAGCACCTCGGCTGTCACCCAGCGCTTGAACTTCTTTGCGCGCTCCAGCTTGCTGGAGAGGATGAGACTGTAAAGGCCGGATTCGCTAATAAAGATAGGTTTCTGACCTCTGCCGATGGGGTCACGAATCGTTACCCCATCCAATTTGTCCTCCCCATCAACATGGTCGAGCAAGGCTTTTCGGTGGTTGCTGTAACCAAGGCTGGAAGCCACGTCTTTACCGACAAACCACGGTTCGCCGTCGATCAGGATGCTGCGTACAGCTCCGAACTCCGGGTTTTCAAAGATCATCAGGTTGTTTTCCATATTCTCACGTCCTTTCTCAGGTTGATTCTGTCTGCACCTGCTCAGATAACTTGGTCGTGATGATTTTGTACAGCTCCGTATCCTTGGGGAAGCGGTCTACAAAGGGCAGGATCACGCTGCCGTAGAACAAAAGCCCCTCGCCCTCGGCGGATTGGGTCACATACGAGAGCTGGTGGGGCGAGATGTTGAGCTGTTTCGCCAGAATCTGCCGGTCGCCGGAAGCCTGGTTGAGCATATACACATAGTCGGAGTTTTCAAAGATGTTCTCCACCTCACGGCTGGAGAGCAGGTCTTTGACGTTCTGGGTGATGCCCGTGGGAACGCCGCCCCACTTGCGGAAGCGCTTCCATATCTCCACCGTATACGCGGCGGTCTGCTCCTCCTTCAAAAGAAGGTGCATTTCGTCGATATAGTAGCGGGTGGACTTGCGCTGTTCCCGGTTAATTGTGACGCGGTTCCACACCGCGTCCTGCACCACCAGCATCCCGATCTTTTTGAGCTGCTTGCCCAGCTCCTTGATATCGAAGCTGACCACGCGGTTTTCGATATTCACGTTGCTGCGGTGGTTGAACACGTTGAGTGAGCCGGTGACGTAGATTTCCAGCGCCGTGGCGATATATTGCGCTTCCTTTTCATCCTGCCTGCGAAGCTCGTTGTACAAGTCCTCCAGAATCGGCATCTTTTCCGGGCGTGGGTCGCTCAGGTATTCCCGGTAAACAGAGCGCACACAGCGGTCGATGATAGTCTTTTCCACCGGCATGAGGCCGTCCTTGCCGCCCACGATCAGCTCGCACAGGG
>ENA-OZHQ01000187-OZHQ01000187.1-human-gut-metagenome-genome-assembly--contig:-NODE-187-length-14910-cov-4.259037_pt1 | contig 14910 bp, 10 predicted proteins | sample MGYA00244044_ERZ653682 | MGnify/ENA primary metagenome ERZ653682 (study PRJEB26926, sample SAMN06165288) | human gut metagenome | biome: ENVO:00009003; feature: ENVO:2100002; material: ENVO:00002003...
CGAGATACTGATCGGTCTCGTGGGCTCGGAGATGTGTATAAGAGACAGCCTGTAGGCAGGGATCGGGTTTTAGCGGTCTAAAAGTAATATTTGAAACCGACCGTCGGGCTGATTCCGAGCTGGAAAGAGACCCCGTTCACACCCGTTCCCGAATACGACAGATAGCTGTAGTCCAATGTCAGGAGACCGATTGACAATCCGATATGGGACGACGGCCTGATTTCGAACGCTCCGAGCGACAACCCTGCATCGAAGCCGTATCCGCTGGTTCCGTCCGTCGATGCGAACGCGAATCCCACCGCCAGCTGCGGCGTGTAGTAGAAGCGGTCGCATAGTCTGACGTAATAGGCAAGGCTGGGGCCTGCCGTCAGCCCGTGAGTCGTTTCGCCGTTGGCTGAAATCAGTTGGTATCCGATCGAGCCGCCGATACGCAGCTTGTCGGATGCGAAATAACCGAATTCGGGCGCAAATCCGAATGTCGTCTGCGATGCGGAGGAGCCGTCGATGCCGATCGACGTCGTCGTTATTCCGATTATTCCGCCGACATATTTGTCTCCCTTGCTTTGGGCGGAGAGGGTCGGAATACATAGCATTAGGGCCAGAACCGGAAAGAGAAGTTTTTTCATACTTGTCGATTTGAAGGTTAGTGGTTTTGTGGTGTTTGCGGTTCTAAGTTAGAAAAAAAAGCAAAATCCGCGTTTTTTTGCTGTAAAAAAAGTTGTTTCTCACTTCTGGACGACCGCCCGACCGGAACTTCTCGCCCCGAAAAGACTGCCGTTGCGGCTGCGCAATGTGAAGCCTGCGTTAAATTATCTTCCCGTGCGGAACCAATCGCCCCGATTTTTCGTACCTTTGGCTCCATGGTTATTTAGTTTGCACTAATCCCAATTTAACATGAAAGCATTGAAAATCGGAAATTTGCTCGCTCCCGTCCCCATCGTGCAGGGCGGTATGGGCGTAGGCATATCGCTCGCAGGGCTGGCTTCGGCCGTCGCCGACCAGGGCGGCATCGGCGTCATTTCGTCGGCCGGCCTGGGAGTGATTTACAAAGACTATTCGAAAGATTACCGTACGGCCTCGATCTGGGGGCTGAAACAGGAACTGAAAAAGGCACGCGAGGCCACGAAAGGCATCGTCGGCGTGAACGTCATGGTCGCCATGTCCAATTTCGCCGACATGGTCAGAACCGCCATCGCCGAGAAGGCGGACATCATCTTCTCGGGCGCCGGGCTGCCGCTCAACCTGCCGTCGTTCCTTACCGAAGGAGCCAAAACCAAACTGGCACCCATCGTATCGTCGGCGCGCGCCGCGAAACTGCTGTGCCAGAAATGGTTTGCAGAATATAAGTACATTCCCGACGCCATCGTGGTCGAAGGCCCCAAGGCGGGCGGCCACCTCGGCTATAAGGAGGAGCAGCTTGTCGACGAGCACTATGCGCTCGAGAGCATCGTTCCCGAAATCGTCGCCGAAGTACATGCGTTCGAGGCCGAGCACGGCTGCCATATCCCCGTCATCGCCGGCGGCGGTATCTATACCGGCGAGGATATCTACCGCATCATGTCGCTGGGCGCCGAGGGCGTGCAGATGGGCACCCGCTTCGTCACGACCGACGAGTGCGATGCCGACCCGGCCTTCAAGCAGAGCTACCTCGACGCCACGCAGCAGGATATCGAGATCATCAAGAGCCCCGTGGGCATGCCGGGCCGGGCCATCCACAGCTCGTTCCTCGACCGGGTGAAAGAGGGGCTGAAGCGTCCTAAGAACTGCCCGTTCGACTGCATCAAGACGTGCGACGTGACGCACAGCCCCTACTGCATCATGCTGGCGCTCTACAACGCCTTCAAGGGGAAATTGCAGAACGGTTATGCTTTTTGCGGCGCCAACGCATGGCGGGCCGAAAAGATCCAGTCGGTACGCGATCTGATGGCTTCGCTCAAGGCCGAGTATGACAATTTTTCGCTGAAAGGGAAACTCTTCGGCGTAAAATAATCCGCTCCCGGGAAAGCCCTCCCTTCCGACTTTTTCAGGGGTGGGGCGAAAAGATGTGACGACCTGATAAATCGGGTCGTCACATCTTTTTTTGAAGGAGAATGGGGGACGGGGGCAACGGTTTTGTTTCCGGTTTCCTGCACGAAAAAACACGCTTCAATTCGACCCGCAGCGAGTTGTGTGCGCTGCGGTCGTGTTGTATATTAGGTGCAGGGCTGCCGAATCGGCAGCCCTGCTTTTTTACGCTTGATCCTGCCCTGCCACCCCGATCAGCCTGGAGCAAAGCTTAACAGATCCAATTTTGGTTGTTATGATAAGGAATGCTGTCTGAACCGTATGCGGTAACGCAGACTGCATACCGGCGCCGCACGAAGCCGCACAAGGCCGTGCGCCCGGAAACCGGGATTTTCGCTTTGCCGGGACAGCCTAAAAGGTGCCGAACCGGAAGACGATCTTCTGGCAATAGAGTTCGCCGGGTCTGAGCAGCGGCGACGGGAAATCGGGGTGGTTCACGGCGTCGGGGTAGTTCTGGCATTCGATCGCCACGCCGTCGTAGTCGTCGTAACGTCCGCCGGTCTTGGTTTCGGGGCATCCGCCTGCGAGCCAGTTGCCGGTGTAGACCATCACGCTGGGCTGCGACGAAAGTACCTTTACGCAGCGTCCCGAACTTTTTTCGCGCAGTTCGCCGACCTCGCCCAGGATGTTGGGCTGCCACCCGTCGATGACGAAAGGATGGTCGTACCCCTTGAAATCGCGGATGTGGTTGAACTCCGAGCCGATGCCGGGGCGGAAGGGCCTGAATTGGCGGAAGTCCTGCGGGGTGCCCGCTGCGTCGAGCAATTTCCCGGTCGGGATTTGCTTGTCGTTCATTTCGAGCACCTTCGAGCTGTTCAGGCGCAGTTCGTGGTCGAGGATCGAACCGCTTCCGTCGCCCGCAAGATTGAAATAGACGTGGTTCGTGAGGTTCACGACCGTCGTCTTGTTCGTCTTGGCAAGGTAGGTGATTTCCAGGGCATTGTCGTCGTCGAAATCGAATACGGCTTCGACGTTCAGCTCGCCGGGGTAATTCTGGTCGCCGTCCTCCGACAGGAGCGACATGACGACGCGGTTGGTCTCGACACGGCTTTCCCAAAGACGGTTGGCGAAATTTTTCGTGCCGCCGTGCAGGTGGTTGGGGCCGTTGTTGACCTCCAGCGAGTATTCTTTGCCTTCGATGGTCATGCGTCCCGATGCGATGCGGTTGGCGCAGCGGCCGACGCTCTTGCCCGAGGCGGCCCCGTCGAAGAAGTAGCCTTCGGGGTGTTTGTAACCGAGCACCACGTCGGCCATGCGGCCTTCGCGGTCGGGCATCGTCACGGAGACGATCGCCGCCCCGAAATTCGAGAGCTTCACTTCGGCGCCCTTGTCGTTGCGCATCGTGTAGAGGATGATCGCCTCTCCTTCGGGCGTCATGCCCCATACGTGTTGTTCGATAGTTACCATATTATTCTGCGGGTTTTAAGGTTGCCAGGATATGGTCGATGCGGCGCAGGGTCTCCTCCTTGCCGATGAACGACGTCACGTCGTACATGCCGGGGCCCTTGCCGGCGCCGACCAGGGCCAGGCGCAGCGTGTTCATCACCTGCCCCATGCCGTAGCCTTTCTGCTCGATCCAGCCGTGTACGATCCGCTCGGTATTTTCCAGCGAGAAATCGTCGATCGCGGCCAGTACGCTGCGCAGTTCGCGCAGGATTTCGGGGTTCTGCCCCTTCCAGTATTTCCTGGTCTGCTTCTCCTCGTATTCGGCCGGGGCCACGAAAAAGAACGACGTCAGATCCCACAGGTCGGTGATGAACGTGGCGCGCTCCTTCATGATGCCGGCGGCGCGGCCTGCGACCTCGTCCGCGACCTCGATGCCGTGCCCGCGCAGGATCGGCTGGTAGAGCGCGGCCAGTTCGGCGTCGCTCTTATGGTGCATGTACTGTGCATTGAACCATTTTGCCTTGTCGGGCTGGAAGCGTGCGCCCGACTTGGAAACGCGTTCCAGCGAGAAATTGTCGATCAGCTCCTGCATCGAGAAAATCTCCTGCTCGGTGCCGGGGTTCCACCCCAGCAGCGCTAGCATGTTGATGAATGCCTCGGGGAAATAGCCGTCCTCGCGGTATCCGTGCGCGGTCTCGCCCGTCGTGGGGGATTTCCAGAAGAGCGGGAATACGGGGAATCCCATCTTGTCGCCGTCGCGTTTCGAGAGCTTGCCGCCGCCCGTGGGTTTGAGCAGCAGGGGCAGGTGGGCGAACGCGGGCTGCGTCGCCGTCCATCCGAATGCCTTGTATAGCAGGTAGTGCAGCGGCAGCGAAGGAAGCCACTCCTCGCCGCGGATGACGTGCGAGACCTCCATCAGGTGGTCGTCGACGATGTTGGCGAGGTGGTAGGTGGGCAGTGCGTCGGCCGATTTGTAGAGCACCTTGTCGTCGAGCGTCGAGGTGTTGACCTCCACGTGGCCGCGGATCAGGTCGTCCATTTCGACGACTTCGTTTTCAGGCATTCTGAAACGGATCACCCACTGGTCGCCGCGGTCGATACGCGCCCTGACCTCTTCGGCGGGCAGCGCCAGCGAGGTGGCCAGCTTTTCGCGCACGGTGTAATTGTAGGCGAATGCCTCGCCGCGTCCTTCGGCCTCCCTGCGCAGGGCGTCCAGCTCTTCGGCCGTGTCGAACGCATAGTACGCCCACCCGGCTTCGACCAGCTGCAGGGCGTATTTGAGGTATATCTCACGCCGTTCGCTCTGGCGGTAGGGGGCGTGGGGGCCGCCCGCGCCGACGCCTTCGTCGATCCGGATGCCGCACCACTCGAGCGATTCGAGGATATACTCTTCGGCGCCCGGTACGAAACGCTGCGAGTCGGTGTCCTCGATGCGGAGGATCATTGTGCCGCCCATCTTGCGGGCGAATAGGTAGTTGTAAAGGGCCGTGCGGACGCCGCCGATATGCAGCGGCCCCGTGGGGCTCGGTGCAAAGCGCACTCTTACGGGTCTTGCCATGTTATGATTCTATTTTGTTTTTGTCGTTTCGTTTCAGTTCGTCTTCCCTGTGCCGGGCGTAGGCGTCGTATTCGGGCGTATCCGGGAAATCGCGCCACGCCCTGCCGCACCTGCGCAGCCCGGCGGCCGCGACGATTGTCATGCCCGCGCAGGCTGTTCCCACGATTGCCGCCGTGATAATCCACATCGTGCGGTTACGCAGGATCGCAGCGGCGAGGATCAGGCCGAAAAGCACTCCCTGCGTCCGGCGGGAGAACAGTATGCTGCACAACGTGTCCATGTCCGGGGTGTCCTTATTGCGGGTGTCCGCTGCGTTTCGGTGTGCCGGATGGGGACGTCAGACGTTGAACAGGAAGTGCATGATGTCGCCGTCCTGCACGACGTATTCCTTGCCCTCGATGCCTATTTTACCGGCGTCGCGGCACGCTTTCTCCGAGCCCAGCGCCACGTAGTCGTCGTACTTGATGACTTCGGCGCGGATGAATCCTTTTTCGAAGTCGGTGTGGATGATACCTGCCGTCTGCGGGGCTTTCATGCCGCGCACGTATGTCCAGGCCCGCGACTCGTCGGCGCCCGTGGTGAAGAACGTTTCGAGGTTCAGCAATTTGTAGGCCGATTTTATCAGGCGTGCCACGCCCGATTCCTCGAGGCCGAGGTCTTCGAGGAACATCTGCCTCTCCTCGTAGCTTTCCAGTTCGGCGATGTCGGCCTCCGTCGCTGCTGCGACGACGAGCATTTCGGCTTTCTCGCCGGCGATGGCCGCCTTCACTGCTTCGGTATAGGCATTGCCCGTCACGGCGCTTTTCTCGTCTACGTTGCAGACGTAGAGCACCGGTTTGTCGGTCAGCAGGTTGAGGTCGGCGACCAGCTTGCGGTCTTCCTTCTCCAGTTCCACCGTGCGGGCGCTGTTCCCCTGTTCGAGTGCGGCTTTGTATTGCAGCAGCAGCTCCACGGCACGCCTGGCGTTCTTGTCGCCGCCCGAGGTGGCCTGCTTCTGCGTTTTGGCGAGGCGGTTTTCGATGGTTTCGAGGTCTTTGAGCTGCAACTCCGTGTCGATGATGCCCTTGTCGCGCACGGGGTCGATCGACCCGTCCACATGGGTGATGTTGCCGTTGTCGAAGCAGCGCAATACATGGATGATGGCGTGCGTGTTGCGGATGTTGGCCAGGAATTTGTTGCCGAGCCCTTCGCCTTTCGACGCCCCTTTTACCAGTCCGGCGATGTCCACGATCTCGATCGTGGTCGGGATCACCCGTTTGGGATTGTCGATCTCCGCCAGTTTGACGAGCCGTTGGTCGGGAACCGTGATGACGCCCACATTGGGCTCGATGGTACAGAAAGGAAAGTTCGCCGCCTGCGCCTTCGCATTGGACAGGCAGTTGAAAAGGGTCGATTTACCCACGTTGGGCAAACCTACGATGCCGCATTGTAAAGCCATTCTATTTATTTGTCGTTAGATTTCGATAACGCCTGCAAAGATACGAAATTCTTTTCATATTGTCATCGCAGGCAGGGTGTTTCGCACGGTTCCGCCTGCGATTTCCCGCTTTGCCGGGAATCGCCCGACGGATCGCCCGCAATGAAAAGGCAGCGACCTGCGCAGGCCGCTGCCTTTTCATTGCGGGCAGGCTGGTTTATCGTGCGTAGATGCGGGCCGCATAGCCCCCGCCCGGGGCCATCCGGATCTTCAGCCTGCGATCCTGCGGCAGCTCCGATACGGCCTTTTTGAAATCGCGGGCTGCCCGGTCGGCGTTGATGCCGTCGGCGAAACTCTCGACGTCGTAGTTGCCGCTGCCGATGAACGACAGATCCAGCTCCAGTTCGCGGGGTGTCCAGTCGGTCATGGCGCCGATGTACCACGTGTCGCCCGAGCGGCGTGCGATGGCGATATATTCGCCTACCGAGCCCGTGAGGGCCACCGTTTCATCCCATACGGTCGGGACTGAGGCCATGAAAGCGAAGCACTCGGGTTCCTTCATGTAGTTCGACGGCGAATCGCAGAGCATCGTGATCGGCGACTCGAAGACCACGTACTCGGCCAGCTGGCGGCAGCGGGTGCCCTGGCTCATGGGTTCGCTGTGCACCGGGCGGTAGTTGCCGCGCGAGGCATTGCGCATGGCTCCCTGCGTGTAGTCCATCGGCCCGGCGACCATGCGGATGAACGGCATCGTGACGTCGTATTTCACCATGTCGGTCGATTCGGCCGACCATTTCAGCTGTTCGAGGCCGAACACGCCCTCGTAATTGAGTACGTTGGGCCATGTGCGGTTGAGCCCCGTGGGCTTGAATACGCCGTGGAAATCGAGCAGCATCTTATGTTCGGCGCAGACTTCGGCGGCGCGGTGCAGGAAATCGACCATCCGCTGGTCGTCACGATCCATGAAATCGACCTTGAAACCCTTGACGCCCATGTCGGCGTAATGTTTCACGACGCGTTCCATGTCGCGCTCGAAGGCGTAGTAGCCCGCCCAAAGGATGATGCCCACATTGCGCTCGCGGCCGTATTCGACCAGTTCTTCCAGGTCGATCTCCGGCACTACCTGCATCAGGTCTGCCTGTTTGTTCACGGCCCATCCCTCGTCGAGGATCACGTATTCGATCCCGTGCTGCGAGGCGAACCAGATATAATACTTATAGGTTTCGTTGTTGATGCCCGCCTTGAAATCGACGTCGTAGAGGTTCGAGGCGTTCCACCACTCCCAGGCCACTTTGCCGGGTTTGATCCACGAGGTGTCGGCGATCTTCGAGGCCGGGGCGAGGCGGTAGACCAGGTCGTTGTCGAGCAGCTGGCTGTCGTCCTTCGATACGGCCATTACGCGCCACGGGAACGACCGGGTGCCTTCGGTCGCGGCGATGTAGGGTTCGCGCTCCGTGACCAGCATCTGCAACTGGTTGTGGCCGCCCTGTTCCTCTTTTTTGGGATAGGGAGCGAACACGCCCTTCAGCACGGGGGCCTCCGTCGAGTTGTTGAGGAAGAGGCCCGGATAACCCTGCAGGTCGGCCTCGGTGATGACCATCTTGCGGCCGCCGGGAAGTTCCACCAGCACGGGCAGGAAGATCAGTTTGCGGGGGTCGAGCTGCGTCAGCGGGAGACGGGTGTAGGTGTTCTCGAACGAATTGCGGAACTGCCCTTCGAAATCGAGCAGCCGCTTGTGTCCGACATAGGGGGCGTACGCCGTATAATCGCCCGGGAAGGTATAGGCGACCTGCTCGTTCTCGACCAGGATGCCGTCCTTTTTCCGGGTCGTGAAACGGTAGGCCAGCCCGTCGTCGTAAAGGCGGACTACCAGCCCGTAATCGCCGCGCATCGTAAGCTCGAGTTCGTTGTAGTGGTCGCGGACGCTGCTCTTCTTGTAGAACGGCGAGGCGATCCGTGCGTCGGCCGTATTTTTCCTGGCCCTGGTGACTTTGGGGTTGCTGCCCAGCACTTCGCCGCCGCCGAGCGTCATCGAGACGGGCGACGGGGCGAGCAGCGTTTCGCCGTCGGCCGAGAGCGAGATCCGGAGGTCGGAGCCGGTGGCGACGGTGGCCTGCAGCGTGCCGTCGGGCGAGGTGAGCGTGTAGTTTTTCTGTGCCATGAGCGGCAGCGCGCACAGGGTGCATGCGAATAGGAATAGCGGTTTTAAGGACATAAATTCAGTTTGAACGGTTAATTTGCCCCGAAGATAGTAAATCCTCCGCAAAAAACGGCCGATATGCCTGAATTTTGATCTCCGTGCGCAATGCCCGGGGCGGGACACCTGTTTGCGGGACGGTGCTAACGCCTTTTCGGGGCGACCTGGCTGCGGTATTCCGACGGGGTGAGGCCTTTGAGCTGGCGGAACGTGCGCGAGACGTTCTTGATGTCGGAGAAACCCAGCTCGGCGGCCGCCTCGGATACGCTCAGCCCTTCGCACAGCAGCTGCATCATCTTTTCGATGCGTGTCTGGATGATGTAATCGTAGATCGAGGTGCCCATGCCCTTCTTGAAGCGGGTTTCGAGCAGGCGGCGCGACAGGGGCACCAGTTTCACCAGGTCGTCCACCGTGATCTTCTGGCTGATATTCTCATGGATGTAGCGCAATACTTCGGCGATGTGCGGATCGTTGTTGGCATAGATGTCCGTCGATTGCCGGGTGATGATGTTGAGCGGCATCACCATGACGTCTTCCCATTCCGCTTCGGGGTTGCGGATCAGCCGGTCGATCAGCCGTGCCACGTCGTAGCCGCCCTGCTCGACGCCCTGGCTGAGCGACGAAAGGTTCGGGGCGGAGAGCTTGCAGATCGTCTCGTCGTTGTCTACCCCCAGGATGGCTATGTCGTTGGGAATGCGCGAATTTCCCCCCCCCCTCGATCTGGAGGCACGCTTCGGTGATATGGTACGCCTGGTTGTCGTCACAGGCCATGATAGCCACCGGTTTGGGCAGCGATTGCAGCCACGTGATGAGCTGCGCCGTGTCGTAGTACCACAGGTCGTTCTGGGCTCCGCTGCGCAGCGACGAGAAGGTGAAATCGGGGTTCGCCTGCTCGATGGTGTCGCGGAAACCCTGGCAGCGTTCGTCCGAGAAGTCGATGCCCCGCGTCCCGTAGAAGGCGAAGTTGCGGAACCCCTTTTTCAAGAAATACTCCGCGGCCATGCGGCCGGCAAGGTGGTGCGGCCCGGTGATGTTGGGGATCGTCGTGAAACGCTTCTTGAAATCCTGCGCGATGGCGATGATGCCGTTTTCGCGGAACAGACCGACGTTGTCCGTGTTGTAGAACTGCCCGATCACGGCGTCGGCCTTCATCCGCACGGCCCATTCGACCACCGCCTCTATGCCGAACTTGTCGCGTATCGACAACGGCAGCCGGCAAAGGCTCCACGCCTGCGCCGTGTCGTGCGCATAGCGGGCCATGCCGAGCAGCAGTTCGCGGGCATAGGCTTCGGAAAAATCGGTCAGGAAAATTACGCGTGCCATGGTCTGGTTGGGTCTCTTCGAGGGTAAAGATAGCTTTTTTTCGGGAATTTTCTGCCCCAGGACGGAATTTCGGGCGAAAAGGCACTCCTGCCGGGGTTTCGGCGCCGGATAGGAAGGTTCTGCGCGATGTGAGGATGTAAAAGCGCAAATAGCCACGGACGGGACGCTTCTCTTCTCTTATATTTGTATAACCTAAACTGCGACCGGTTCCGATGCTGCGCAGATACGGCTGCCGGGGTTTGCAATACCGCCCCGGAATCCTTATCTTTGATGGAACGCTTTACGGACGGGGCGCATACACCGAAACTGCCATGACCAAAAAACTTACCTTCGCCTTGCTGGCCCTCGGGCTCCTTGCGTGCGCGCCGCGACCGGCCGGCCCGGTCGATTATGTAGACCCGTTCATCGGCACGGGCTACCACGGGCATACCTACCCGGGCGCAACGACGCCGTTCGGCATGGTGCAGCTCAGCCCCGACACGCGTGCCGGGGACTGGGACGCCTGCGCCGGATACCATTACGACGATACGACCATCGACGGTTTTTCGCATACGCACCTCAGCGGTACGGGGTGTGCCGACCTGGCCGACATCCTGTTCCATCCCACCACGCGCGAAATCGTGTTGCACGACGGCGCCTGCGTCCTGCAGCCCTATTTCTTTTCGCACGGGGACGAGAAGGCCTCCTGCGGCTATTATGCCGTGGAGTTACCCGGTGAAAATATCCGGGTGGAGCTTACGGCGGCGCCCCGTACGGGCGTGCACCGCTATACCTTTACGGGCAAGGGGCCGCGGCAGGTGGTCGTCGACCTGATGCACACGATCGCCGAGGAGCAGGTCGACATGCGCGAATTGCGGACGACGGCGCCCGATGAGATCGCCGGGATGCGCCGCACGCAGGGGTGGGTGCCCGACCAGTATGTCTTTTTCTCCGCCCGTTTTTCGGAGCCTTTCGCCGACGTGCGGCTGCTGGGCGACAAACAGGCCGTGCTGACCTTTGCGCCGGACACCGAAACGCTTACGATAGCCGTCGGGTTGTCGTCGGTCAGCGCTGAGAATGCCCGTCTCAACAGCGTCGCCGAGGTGCCGGAGCTGGATTTCGATGCCGTGCATGCGCGTGCCGCCGCGCTGTGGCGCGAAGCGCTGGACGACATCGTCGTCGAGGGCGGTTCGCGCGACGAAATGGTCAATTTCTATACGGCGCAGTACCATACCAAGCTAACGCCCAATCTGATGAGCGATGTCAACGGCGAGTACCGCCGTCACGACCAGCGCATCGCGCGTATGCCGCAGGGCGGGGCCTACTATTCGACATTCTCGCTGTGGGACACTTTCCGCGCGTGGAACCCGTTGCAGACGCTGGTGGATACGACGTTAGTCAACGACATGATCCGCAGTATGCTCGACATGTACGACATAACGGGCGAGCTTCCGATCTGGCCGCTCGCGTCGGGCGAGACGGGGACGATGATCGGCTACCATGCCGCGTCGGTCATTGCCGACGCCTACCTGAAAGGTATCCGCGGATACGATGCCGAAAAGGCGCTCGATGCGATGATCCGCTCGTCGAACATCAATAAGAAAGGTTCCGATTACTATGTGGCACAGGGGTTTATACCCTCCAATATCAAGCGCGAGTCGGTCTCCTGCACGCTGGAATATGCTTACGACGACTGGGCGATCTCCCGCATGGCCGGGGCCATGGGCCGGGACGACGTCGCCCGGGAGTATGCGCAGCGGGCGCTCAACTACGCCAATGTCTTCGACGGGTCGACCTGTTTCTTCCGCGGCCGCGAGACGGACGGCAACTGGTCTGAGCCGTTCGAAGAGTTCGCCACGGGGCGCGACTATACCGAGGCCACGCCGTGGCACTACCGTTTCTTCGTGCCGCACGACGTGAACGGGCTCGCCGGGCTTTTCGGCAGCCGCGAGGCGTTCGTCCGTGAACTGGATCGGCTCTTTACGCTCGAATCGGACGAGATGCAGCTCGACGTAAGCGACGTGACGGGGCTCATGGGGCAGTATGCCCACGGCAACGAACCCAGCCATCACATGGCCTACCTCTACAATTATGTCGGGCAGCCGTGGCGGACACAGGAGCTCACGCGCAGCCTGCTGCACGGGATGTACGCCCCGACGCCCGCGGGGATCATCGGCAACGAGGACTGCGGCCAGATGTCGGCGTGGTACATCTTCTCCAGCCTGGGCTTCTATCCCGTCTGCCCCGGCTCGAACCAGTTTGCGCTGACCGCACCCCAATTCCCGAAGGCCGTCGTGCGCCTGGCCAACGGCCGCACGCTGACCGTTACGGCAAACAACCCCCGCCGCAATACCTATATCGCTTCGGTGACGCTCGACGGAGTGCCCGTGACCGAAAATTTCATCACCTACGAACAACTGATGCAGGGTGGGGAACTGCATTTCGAACTCCGTGCGGAACCCGATTACGCCCGTGGAACGGATGCCGCAGCAGAGCCCTATTCGCTTACGCGCGGCCAGGTCGTTTCGATTCCCTATACCACGCAGAACGTGAGCCTCTTCACCGAGCCTGTGCCCGTCGCCCTGGCCACGACGACGGCCGGAGCCGAAATCCGCTATACGCTCGACGGCTCGGAGCCGGACGAAACCTCGGTGCTCTATGCCGGGCCCGTCGTTGTCGACCGCTCGCTGACGCTCAAAGCGCGGGGATTCAAACCCAGAGCCGCACCGAGCCGTACGCTGACGCTCCAAGCCGAGAAGGCCGTATTCCGCAAGGGACTGCCCGGAGCGGGCGCGGCCATGCGTCCGGGTGTCGCCTATGCCTGTTACGAAGGCGTGTTCTCGCATGTGGACGAGATTCGCCGGGGAAAGCTCGTGGCGTCCGGGACAATGCCCGAGCCGTCGATTGCCGATGCCCCGCAGGAAGACCATTTCGGATATATTTTCAACGGCTGGATCCGTATTCCCGAACGGGGCGTGTGGGAGTTCATGACCAAGAGCGATGACGGCAGCGTGCTCGTGATCGGCGACCGGAAGGTGGTCGACAACGATGGGTCGCACGCTTCGGTCATGGCGACCGGGCGCGTGGCGCTCGAAGCGGGTCTGCATCCCTATACGCTCATGTATTTCGAGGATTACGAGGGGCAGGATCTCTCCTGGGGCTGGAGGGCGCCCGGAGCGGCTCTCTTCGAGCAGATCCCCGCGGAGCGTTTGTACGTTGAATTTCCCGATTGTCCCGCTGATTAAACTATAAAGTTATGAAACGATTGTTCTATCTTCTTGCGGCAGCGGCGTTCACTGCCTGCGGTTCGGCCACGACGCTCAGCGTCATGACCTTCAACATGCGTTACGACAACCCCGAAGACGGGGCGGACAACTGGCGTTTCCGCCGCGGGCGGGTCGCCGAGGTGATCGCTTCGCACGGCGTCGACGTTTTCGGCACGCAGGAGCTGCTTGCCAACCAGCTCGGCGACCTGAAGCGTTTGCTGCCCGGCTATGCTGCGGTGGGCGTCGGCCGTGAGGACGGTGCCGAGGCGGGCGAGTTCAGTGCCGTATTTTACCGGCGGGATCGTTTTACGCCCCTCGAATCCGGGACTTTCTGGCTGAGCGAAACCCCCGACGTCGCAGGCTCGAAAGGGTGGGACGGCGCCTGCGAGCGCGTGGCAACCTGGGTCGTACTGCATGACAGGGAAGGGGGCCGGGAGTTCCTCTTCGTCAACACCCACCTCGACCATGTAGGGCAGGTCGCCCGCGACGAAGGCGTGAACCTGCTCAGGGAGCGCATCGAAGCGCTGCGCGGGGATCGGCCTGTGATCCTGACGGGCGATTTCAATTCCGAGCCCGGCTCGTCGGTCGTGGCGCACGTGCAGAAAGACGGCGTACTGCATGACGTGAAGCAGGTCGCCGCCCGTAAATCCGGCACGGAGTGGAGCTTTTCCGACTTCGGGCAGATACCCGAGGCCGAACGCCCGTTGCTCGACTACATCTTCGTGAGCGACGGCATCGCCGCCGACCTTTACGAGGTGCTGCCCGATACGCTCGGTGGCGGTTATGTCTCCGACCATGCCCCCGTGATGGCCATCGTCAAATTCGAAAAATAACATCCCGCAATGAAAAAGATACTCAAAATCTGGCTGCTGTTCGCAGCACTGTGCACCTGCGCCACGGCTGTGGCCGAGCGCCCCATCCTGATCCATTCGCACAACGATTATTGCCGCCGTGCCCCCTTCTGGCAGGCGTACGCCCAGCAGGTCTATTCCATCGAGGCCGACGTGTTCCTGCACGACGGCAAGCTGCTCGTGGGGCACGAGGTCGAAGACCTTTCGCCCGGCATGACCTTCGAGGCGCTCTACGTCGAACCGCTGGTGACGCTCTTCGGGCGTAACGGCGGGCGGGCGTGGAAGGATTCCGGCGAACACCTTCAACTGATGGTCGAGCTCAAGTCTGCTACCGAACCGACTTTGCAGGCCGTTGCGGCATTGCTGGGCCGCTATCCCGAGGTGTTCGACCCGGCGGTGAACCCCGAGGCCGTGCGGATCGTTGTCACGGGGCGTGTCCCGGCACCGGCCGATTTCGGCAAATATCCCTCCTATATCCGTTTCGACGGGGTGTGGGATGCCGACTATACGCCCGCGCAACTGGAGCGCATCGCCCTCGTAAGCGCCGATTTCAGCGACTATTCGCAGTGGAACGGCAAGGGCTCGATCGACATCGATCATCTGAACGCGCTGGGATTGTCGGATCTGGGCCGCATGTGCGCATGGTGCCTGGCGCACGCGCATGCCCGCACCGGCGACAGCGTGGCCATCGCCAACTATCTTGGGGGCACCGACGAGTTCGACCAGGCGATAGCCGCGTTCGCTCAGGCGTATGCGGAGCAGAACGAGGAGGATTACTCCCTGTTCAGGAAGCTCATCAAGAAGGGCGAGCTCCCCTACTCGAAGAAAAGCGGCGCGAAGAAGTGAGCCTGTCTCTTATACACATCTGA
>ENA-OZHQ01000200-OZHQ01000200.1-human-gut-metagenome-genome-assembly--contig:-NODE-200-length-14460-cov-4.898646_pt1 | contig 14460 bp, 15 predicted proteins | sample MGYA00244044_ERZ653682 | MGnify/ENA primary metagenome ERZ653682 (study PRJEB26926, sample SAMN06165288) | human gut metagenome | biome: ENVO:00009003; feature: ENVO:2100002; material: ENVO:00002003...
GGTCTCGTGGGCTCGGAGATGTGTATAAGAGACAGCTACGGTTTTCGCTGCGCCTTTATAGCGCCGCGGCGAGTTCGGCGTAGAACGCCTCCGTCTCCGCCTGCGTCATCAGATTGAATATACGCGTGAGGCCCTCGTCTGTCAATACGACGATGTAGCGGTCCTGCCCCGGGTCGAGGCTTATGCGCACGTTCTCGTAGCCCTCGACCTCGAAACGCCCCTCGCAGAGCGTGTTCATGCCCGTGCCGGCGACGCGCTTCGCGCTAGGCAGGTCGTCCAGGAGCTCCGTGCCGCTTATCTCGCCCAGCGCTATCTCGTACTTCTCCGTGAAGTGCTCGAAGTACAGCGCCCCGTCCTCTATCCGCGCCTCGCGGGGCGTGAAGTCCACAGCTATGAACCAGATGCTGAAACCCGGCAGACAGACGATGAGCAGCAGCGCGCACAGGCCCATCGTTATCTTCCCTGCGGGCCGCGCCAGGTTCATGCTCATGCCCATGCCCGTCCGGTCGTTTATCATCGCGCGCCTGTCGTTCGGGTTGTAGTACACCATGCCCCAGAGCCAGAACTCGTCCTCGTCCACATAGTCCGGGCCGCTCTCCCTTGTCAGCCGCTCCTGCGCCCGCCGCGCCGCGAACTCCGCCCTCAGGCAGATATAAAGTATCAGCAGCGTGTACAGCAGCGTGGAGACCATAAACCCCAGCGCGCTCTCCCGGAATATCCACAGCGACACGGCCAGGAGCGCCGAGAGCCAGGCCAGGGCCATCCACACCTTGCCCCAATTGTAGCGCCGCACGCGGGTCAGCGCCGCGTTCACACGGCTGTCCGAATCCACCACGTCCGGCCTCTGCCGGAACACCAGCGGGTAGAAGAAAATGCTCATGAGACAGCAGAGCGCAAAGGTACCGGCGAGGATAAGCCCGCCCCAGCGCTCGCCCTCGCTTCCCGAGAGCATCGCCAGCACGCAGGGTATGAGCGATATGACGAGCGGCGGGATGAACAGCCAGCGCGAATAGGGCTTTCCCAGCTCCTCCGGCTTTGCGCTTATGTCCAGCACCACCGCGCCCGTGTAGGGCGTCGACCAGCCCTCCTGCTTTTTGAGCGCCCGCAGCCGCCCGTTGCAGCGCGCGAACAGCACGAAAAACGGCACGAGCGCCGCGACCACCCAGAGCATCATCCACGCTAGGCTCAGGGACGTGCGCTCTATGAAAAACGCAGGCAGTATCGCCGCCGTCAGGACGAAAAACCAGAGCCAGACCTGCTTTTTGTACCTGCGGCACAGCTCCTGCACCCTCGGGTCGTGCTGCGCCGTAAACGGCAGGGTGCAGCCGATGACGATGTTCTTCTTCGCCTTCGCCTCGTTCGCCATGACCCCGGCTATGATGGGCAGCAGGGGATAAAAGCAGAGGACCAGTATCACCGTGGCAGTAAAGTCGCTCATTTTTCACCGCCTCCTTCACGGTAAAATTCGCGGCAGAGTTCCAGGAAAGCCGCCTCCGACAGGCCGGAGAGCCGCGCCTCAGCGGCTATCAGCCTCAGACCCTCCAGCGTCTGAGGCCCCAGCTCCCCGGTGTCCGGGGAGCCCGACACGACCGTCCCGCCCCGGCGGTCCGTCGTGATGAGGCCCTCCTGCTTGAGCAGAGTATAGGCCTTGCTGACCGTCATCATGTTGACGCCCGACTGCTCCGCCAGCGCGCGGATGGCCGGCAACTTCTCGCCCGGCGCCAGCTCGCCCGAGGCGATGCCGACCACGATCTGGTCCCGTATCTGCCTGTATATCGGTATCTGCGACGAAAAATCCAGCCTCAGCAGCAAGCCCGCGCGCCTCCTCTCTTTTGTATTAGTTATTATAATACAAACAATGCACTGTGTCAACGAAAAAACGGGGGAGCTTCCGCTCCCCCGACGCTAAGCCAAACTGTTCGGCTATGTAGGTATCCACCCTGTTTTGGATTATCGCGCAGGCGTCCTCCGCGGACTTGTCGCCAGCAAAGTATGCCCCCGCCTCGTCGATGACGATGTCGAGCAGCGTCTCGTCGCAGTCGTAGACCGCCGATGCGGAGTTTATGAGCGCCAGCGCCGCTTCCACCTCCGCCGCGCCGGGTGTGCGGCCTTTGAGCTCGAGCACGCGCTCCGCGCCGTTCTCGTCCGTCAGCACGAGGTTGCTCGTCATCTCTTCCCGGCCGTCCCAGATGCTCAGCCGCTCCTCCAGGGCGCTGCGCAGCTCGGACTCGACCGAGGACGGCGGGCTGCCGTAGGGCAGGTTTTCCAGGGCGTAGCTCAGGAAGGCCTCCGCCGCTTCGCGCTGCGCGGTCGTTGCTGAGACGCCGATGCGGTAGTCGGAGCTGATGGCTATGGTCCCGCCCCCGGCCGAGGGAAAGCCCAGCCTCGCGCAGCCCTCCGGCATGGCCGCGTCCTCCACGCAGAGCGACGCGGGGAGGTCCCTGCCCCCATATTCCAGGGCGCACAGCTGGCGGCCCGCGCATATGCGCGCCATGTCCACGCTCATGTCCGGCTCGAAGCGCTCCGGCAGGGCCGAGGCGTATTCCAGCAGCGCCGCGAACTGGGCGCTGTCGAAGCGCGTCCCACCGTCTATGTATCCGCCGCCGTTGAAGGCAAGGTAGTATTCGAGGAACATCTCGCGGCTCATGTTCGGGTCAAAGACGGGCAGGCCCGTCTCCTCATAGAGTCTCAGCATGTCCTCCGGCGTCCACTCCCCGTCCGGCACGTATTCCCGGGAAATGGCGCAGTATATGAGCTCAAAGCAGGGCGTGAACTCGTATACCCCGCCGTCCGCGCTGGTGCAGGCGTTTATCACGCCCTCGGCAAAGCCCGCGTCACGGACGATATCTCCCAGGTCCGCGAGATAGCCGCGCCGGGCCAGCATCTCCCTCGGCAGGGTGGCGAAGTCGTAGAGGTCCGGCGCGCTGCCCGCGCCCACCTCGGAGGCCAGGCGGGTCATTCCGCTGCCGCCCGTGTAGTATTCGAGCTCGATGACTATGCCCTTCGCGCTGTTCGAGGCGTTGAAGCCCTTCACGAGCTCCGCGATGCCGCTGCCCGTGCCGCCCGCCGCCAGCTTCAGCACACTCAGCTCCAGGCCCTCCGGCAGCTCGCGGCAGACATAGGGCCGGAAGTTGAAGCTCGTGAACCAGCAGTCCTCCGTCAGCCGCAGGCTCGAGCCGAAGCCGCTGGCCTCGGTGTTGATGAGCGGCCTCAGCTCGCCCGTGCGGTAGTCGAGGCCGCAGAGCCAGCCCTCTGAGCCGACATACAGCTCGTCCTCGCCCCAGCCCCACTCGGGCATGTACCAGTCAGTGTCCAGGACCCAGCTCTCGCCCTCCGCGCCGTCAAGGCCGTACTCGGTGACGGTGTAGCCCTCCGGCCTGTTCGCGCAGAAGATGATGCCTCCCTCTGAGTTGTAGGCCAGCACGGTCGGGTGTTCGAAGCGCGTGTCCAGCACCTCGGCCCTGCCCTCGTAGTCCACGAATTGCAGGCTGTTGAACATCGAGACGAGGTAGCCTCCCTCGCAGGGGATGTAGTCAAAGACGGAGGTCTCGTCGTTGAGTTTGAGCCCGGCCAGGTCCACGTCATGTATGAGCCTGCCCCCGCTGTCGTACTCGCGCATGAAGTAATCGGACAAGCTGTAATCCTCGCCGTGCAGAAAGACGCAGCTCACGAGCCCGCCCCCGGGAGTTATGACGCTGGAGTTTATGAGCGCGTCGGGCTCGCAGGGGAAGGGCGTCCGCCTGAAGCCCCCCGTTTCCGCGTCGTACTCGCAGATGATGTCCTCCACCCCGCTGCCGGTGAGCTTGAAGAAGGCCCGGTCGCGGCCCTCGGCGTAGGGCGAGCAGCTGGTATAGCCCTCGGGCATGGGCATCTCCTCACGCCCGAATATCCCGCTGCCCGCCTCGATGACGCGCACCTCCGGCGTCGCCGCGGGCGGCGCGGTCTGCGTATTTTCCACCGGTCCCGCGCCGCAGCCGGACAAAAGCGCGAGCAGTATGAGCATCGCAGTCAGTTTTCTCATTTGGAATGCCCCCTTGTTTGCAGGGTAACATACATTTGTATCCAATTTGCATCGTCCCGCGCACAAATTTTCCGGCGCGTTTCTGTGTATCCTGCCGGAATATTGACACAGAGAATACAAATGTATATCGTAGTATGCATGGGAGGGGTGAGGACATGGACTTTCGTATATTGATAGTCGAGGACGAGGCCAGGCTGCGTGAGGTCGTCTGCGACTACTTCCGCAGCCGGGGCGACACGCCCTTCGAGGCCGAAAACGGCCTGCGTGCGCTGGAGCTTATCGAGGACGCGGAGTTTGACGCCGTGCTGCTGGACATCATGATGCCGGAGCTGGACGGACTTTCCGTCTGCCGCGCCCTGCGCCGGGACAACGACGTGCCGATAATACTTCTCACCGCGCTCTCCGACGAGGAGGACAAGCTGCTCGGCTACGAGCTGGGCGCGGACGACTATGTGACGAAACCCTTCTCGCTCTCGGTGCTCTACGCCAAAACGGCGGCGCTCATAAAGCGCAGCCGCCGTCAGGAGCTCACGGGCGGCCGCATGGAGGCCGGCGGCATCGTGCTCGAGGACTCGACCCGGCGCGTCTGGGCCGGGGGCCGCGAGCTTGCGCTGACGCCGAAGGAATACGCCCTCCTGCGCTGCCTCATGATAAACCGTGGCCTGGTGATGAGCCGCGAGCAGCTGCTGGTGAAGTGCTGGGGCTACGACTACGAGGGCGAGGCCCGCGCCGTGGACACGCACATAAAGCGCCTGCGCGAAAAGCTGGGCGGGAGCGCTGCCTGCATCAAGACCGTTATCAAGGCCGGCTACCGGCTGGAGGGCTGAACATGAAGCGGAAAGAAAAGGCCCCGCCGCGCTCGGCCAAGGCCGTGCCGCTCCTCATCTGCGCCGCCGTGTTCCTCACCTGGGCAGTTTCGATGTTCTGCGCCACGCTCGTGGCCAAGGGCTTTGCGCAGGAGCGCTACGACAGCGCGAACGAAGTCAATGCCAGCCTGATAGCGGACCGGTGCTTTGACAGCACGCCAGGCGCCGGGCTGAGCGGGATGGCGAACTTCGAGGACAGCCGGTTCTGGGAGGCGGCGGCCTATGGCGCACGCATCGGCGGCCTCAGCCCCGGGAGCTTTTACGGCAAGGCCGAAAGCTTGCCGGTATATTCCGCCGCCGCGGTGTACGACGCCGACGGGCAGCTCATAGAGTGCAGCTGGCGGGACTTCATATACTTTCAATATCTCACGCCGGAGCAGCTCATCTCAGGAGACGCGGGCGAGGGCTATGCCCGGGCTTTTATCGACGCCTCCCTGCTCACGGTTGAGGGGGCCGAGGCCATACGCGGCGGCGCCGTCGTCTTTGTGCTGGCCCTGCGCTTCACCGGCGCCTTCGACGGTAAGGAGTTCACGCCCAGCCTCATAGAGTTTTTCGACTACGACGACTACGAAACTCAGACAGCCGTCGCGGACTATGACGCCGCCGAGCTGCTGAGCGCCGAGGACGCCGAGTGGAGCGTCCTGTACTCCGACCCCGACGCGCTCCCCAAAGGCGCGGAGACCGTCACGCTCTACGCACGGCGCGCCGAGGTCTGCATAAACGAGCCCTCGCCTGCCTTCTCATTTGACGGCAAGGACTACAGCGGCCTCGCCGACTTCGTTTCCAAGATAGGCCCGGGCTTCAAGGACGGCTGCGAGCCGATCCTGGACTATCTCGCCTCCGACGAGCTGTGCGTCTCCGTCTGCCACAGCTACAACTTTGACGGCGGGACAGGGTACTCGCCCTACATCTACAGCGAGAACATCAGCTCCGGCGAGGTCGAGGTGGAGCGCTACATCGTGTGTGCGTCTTACTTTTCGCCCTGGGGCAGCGCGCTGCGCGAGCTCTGGCGGCTGTATCTCGTGACTTTCCTGCTCGCGGCGGCGCTGGCGCTCTTTGTTAACAGGCGCATAAGGCGGCGGCTCATCACCCCGGCGCGCTATGTGGGCGACGCGCTCATGTACGGCGGGGCGCCGGACTGGTGGGAAGGCGCGGACTGGCGCTGGCTCGAGGCCGAGCGGCTGCGCGAGGGCTGCTACAAGTGCTCCGACGAGATAAAGCGCCTCGGCACCGCGCTGGACTACGCCAAGACGGCAGAGCAGGACCGGCGGCAGATGGTGTCGAACATCGCGCACGAGCTCAAGACCCCGCTGGCAGTCATACACAGCTACGCCGAGGGCCTGAAGGAACGCATAGCCGAGGACAAGCGGGACAAGTATCTCGGCGTCATCCTCTCCGAGGCCGAGCGCGCGGACGCGATGGTGCTGGAGATGCTGGACCTCTCGCGGCTGGAGGCGGGCAAGGTGAAGATAGAGCGCACGGAGTTTTCGCTCCCGGAGCTGGCGCGGAGCGTGTTCGCGAGGTTCGAGATGGCGGCGCAGGCGAAGGGGCTGGAGGTAGAGTTCAGCTTCCCGGAGGAGCTGAGGGTAGCGGCGGACGAGGGGCGTCTGGCGCAGGTCGTCGAGAACTTCGCCGCGAACGCGGTGAAGTACACGCCCGAGGGCGGGTGCATCATGGTGAGCGCTGAGCGGCGCGGGAGCAGGACGCGCTTTGCTGTGGAAAACGACTGCCAGCCCCTGCCGGATGAAGCGCTCGGGAAGGTCTGGGAGAGCTTCTACCGCGCGGACGAGTCCCGCACGGGCGGCGGCACGGGCCTGGGCCTGGCGATAGCCAAAAGCATCGTCGAGCTGCACGGCGGCGCCTGCGGCGTAAAAAACACCAAAACCGGCGTGGAATTCAGCTTTGAGATATGAAATATGCGGAAAATGTTGTTGACATGGGCCATTCGGCGTGGTATTATACTAAGGCCGCATTGACAGGGTACACAAGCGGGCCTTGCCCCACCCTCTAGAGCGAGTCTCTTACAGAGAGGATGAAACAGAAATGAAGCATGCAGTCATCGAGACCGGCGGTAAGCAGTACCGCGTCGCGGAGGGCGACGTCATCTACGTCGAAAAGCTCGACGCTGAGGCCGGCGCTACCGTCAAGTTCGACCGCGTTCTCGCCGTCATCGACGAGGGCAACGCCGTGTTCGGCACCCCCATCATCGAGGGCGCTTCCGTCACCGCCAATGTCGTCAAGAACGGCCGCGGCAAGAAGGTCCGCGTCTACAAGATGAAGCCCAAGAAGGGCTACCAGCGCACGCAGGGCCATCGTCAGCCCTACACCAAGGTCCAGATAGAGACCATCGCGTGACTATCCCCGCACTTATGACATTGGAGGTGTAACACATGGCACATAAAAAGGGAATGGGCTCCACCAAAAACGGGCGCGACAGCGAGTCCAAGCGCCTCGGCGCCAAGAGGGCCGACGGGCAGTTCGTCCTCGCCGGTAACATCCTCGTCAGGCAGCGCGGCACCAAGATCCACCCCGGCACCAACGTCGGCAAGGGCAAGGACGACACCCTGTTCTCCCTGGTGGACGGCACCGTCCGCTTCGAGCGCTACGGCAAGGACCGCAAAAAGGTCTCCGTCTACGAGCTCAATCAGTAACAAAACAAAAAAGAGACGGACTTTTCGTCCGTCTCTTTTTGATATCGGGAGTTTTTATTATGGCATCACCATTTGTTGACAAGGTGACGATCCAGGTCCGCTCCGGCGACGGCGGGGCCGGGGCCGTCTCCTTCCACCGCGAGAAATACGTCGCGGCGGGCGGTCCGGACGGCGGCGACGGCGGCCGCGGCGGCAGTATCATCTTCACCGTGGACGAGCACATGTCCACGCTCATGGACTTCCGCTACAAGCGTAAGTTCACGGCGGAAAACGGCCAGCCCGGTCAGGGCAAGCGCTGCTCCGGGAAAGACGGCGCGAGCATCGTCCTCAAGGTCCCGCGCGGGACCGTCCTGCGGGACGCGGACAGCGGCGCCATCATGCACGACATGTCCTCGGGAGAGGACTACGTCGCCTGCCGCGGCGGCCGCGGCGGCTGGGGCAACAAGCACTTCGCCACGCCCACCCGCCAGGTACCCCGCTTTGCCAAGCCCGGCCTGCCCGGCGAGGCGCACACGATAACGCTGGAGCTCAAGCTCCTTGCGGACGTGGGCCTCGTCGGCTTCCCGAACGTCGGCAAGAGCACGCTGCTCTCCGTCGTCTCGAACGCGCACCCCAAGATCGCGAACTACCACTTCACCACGCTCTTCCCGAACCTCGGCGTAGTCTACGTGGACGAGGGCGTGTCCTTCGTGCTGGCGGACATCCCCGGCATCATAGAGGGCGCGAGCGGCGGCGCGGGCCTGGGCCACGATTTCCTGCGCCACATTGACCGCTGCCGCCTGCTCATCCACCTCGTGGACGTCTCCGGCAGCGAGGGGCGCGACCCGGTGGAGGACTTTGAGGCGATAAACGCGGAGCTTGAGCAGTACAACCCGGAGCTGGCCTCGCGGCCGCAGCTCGTCGCGGCGAACAAGTGCGACCTGCTCGAGCCGGGCAGCGACAACCTCGAGCGCCTGCGCGCGCATGTGGAGGCGAAGGGCTGCAGGTTCTTCGAGCTCTCGGCCGCGTCCACCGTGGGTACGCGGGAGCTGATGCGGGCCGCGGCAGGCGAGCTTGCGCACCTGCCGCCGGTGACGGTGTATGAGCCGGACTACGTCCCGCCTGAGCCGGAGATAGGCACAGCGGAGGACGTCGTGATAAGGCACGACGGCGACATGTGGATAGTCGAGGGCGACTGGCTTGCGCGTCTGGTGGCGTCTGTGAACTTCTCGGACTACGAGAGCCGGATGTACTTCGACCGCTGCCTGCGCACGGCGGGCATCTTCGAGCGCATGGAGGCCCTGGGCGTCAAGGACGGAGACACCGTCTCGCTCTACGACATCGAGTTTGAATACAAGGACTAACGGCAAAAAGCCGCCCGATACCGGGCGGCTTTCCGCTTTTTTCAGCTTTCGCTTACTTCATGCCGTTCTCGTAGGCCTCGATCATCTTCTTGACCATCTGGCCGCCGACGGAACCGGCCTGGCGGCTCGTGAGGTCGCCGTTGTAGCCCTGCTTCAGATTCACGCCGACCTCACCGGCCGCCTCCATCTTGAAGCGGTTCATGGCCTCGCGGGCGTTCGGGTTTACGAGGTTGTTGCTCCTGGTGGACATCAAATTGCATCTCCTTTTCTCTTCTTTGAGCCTTGGCTCGCTTATATTCTTGCCGCTCCGCCCGCTGATATGCGGCCCTTTTTTATGCAAATTTTGACGTCCGTTCCTCCCATTTTCCCCGTTTATTCGCTCCCGCGCCGCTTGAATATCCGGCTCCTGAACAGTATCACGTTCATTACCACAAAAAACACCACCAGTATCAGCAGCGTCAGCACCGGCCGCACCGGCGCCAGCGTCGCCAGCAGCATCATCGGAAACCCAAAGACTATCGCCGGGAAGTTCTGATACACCAGATTGTCCAGCGCCGGAGTCTTGAAGTCCCCGTCTATCTCACGCAGCAGGATGACGCCCGTGCTCGCCGTCCCCGTCAGCATCCCGTACATCGTCAGGAACTGCTCCTCTGCATACTCCGGAAACAGCTTTTTCGCAACATAATAATTATAAATATAGGTTATTACCAGGCCTACGACGCCCATTATCAGTATTATGCCCCAATAATCCTTCAACACGCTGAAACGTATCGCGGCTATGCCCGCCACTACCATGATGTCAAAGAAAAAGTTGCTCGCGCGCGTCATCAAAAAGCTGTTGGTATATTCCTTTTTTAACACATGCTTCTTTTTGAGCCAGCCCATCAGCAGCTTCACCAGCGTTGCCGTCAGCACGCCCAGCAGAAAGTTGAAGCCGTAGATCACCGATTTCAGCCCCGGCAGCAGCAGGCCCAGCGCCCACATGAGCAGATAGGCCAGCATATAGGCCACTGCTATGAGCGCTATCTGTATCGTCATCTTGTCTATGCTCTCCTGCATCGGGATCTCGTCGTCAGACTGTATCTCCTCAGAGCGCAGCGCCCTGTCCTTCGCGGCGACCAGCTTTATCTTGCCCTTGCGCTTGAGCATATTCAAATGTATAACTCCGCCTATGCTCGCGCTCAGAAAGCCCAGCGCCGCTATCGTCAGCCCGAAGCTCTTGCCTCCCGAAAAGCCGAAGTCATTTTCAAATATACCGCCGTAGTTCAGCGCCTGACCGGTCCCCTGCCCGTAGCCGAAGGGCAGCAGTATGCCAGCCGCCGGGAAAAATCCGCTGACCAGCATCGCCGCGACAATGGATATACCCAGCCCGAACACCGCCTGCAGCAGATAGGTCGAGACCGTCGTCACGCCCGTGTTGAAGATCTCCACCGCCCGCTTTTTCGTCAGCTTCGTCTTGGACGGCTTGAACGCCGAGGCGATAAAGCCCAACGCCAGCGTGTGGTATGTAATAACCTCCAGGTCGTTCGTGCCGCTGCCGCCGAAAAACTCCGTGTCGAACAGGATATCGCCCGTGAACGCCTTGTATACTCCCACTATGAGTATCAGTATCCCGCCGCCCAACACCGAGGCGGGTATGAGCGAAGTCCTCAGAAAGCCCACGCACCTGCGCAGTATGTTCGCCGCCAAAAGGCTCGCAAGCAGCACCGCTATCAGGTTGAAGCCGCTCCACACGCTATAATCCCAAAAATTTTCCACCCTTGTCACCCCTGCTTTTGTTTTTGCTCCGGTGGTAGATGTTCACATACTTGAGCGCGTTGAACCTTTTGCCGCTCTTGAGCTGATACACCTTGCCCCCGTGATATATATTCAGCTTGTTCCTCCCCAAAACCGAAAGCGCCCCCACGCTCTCAAAGGGGAACACAAGCTCGTTTTCACTCCCTTCGTCTATCATCACCCGGTCCCCGTAGAGGCGGACCGCCGCGCCGCGCCGCAGGCGGCGCTTCCGCTCATACACGATGACCTCGTAGAGGTCCGCGCTGTCCGTATACATCGGCTTTTCCGTCCAGTCCCCCGGGTCCAGCGCCAGCACGAAGCTCTCCTGGTAGTCGTACCACTGGGCCACGAACTCAAATGGGAAGCTGAACCCCACTCCGCTCAGCCGCTTATCCGTCCCGTAGCTCACGCGGCGCCGGCAGCGCTTGCACTCTATCTCGTTGCCATGACTCTCAAACTCAGACAGCCCGCACCAGGGGCAGACGTACATCGCCCGCTCCAGATATTCCGCGCGCCTTTCGGACCTGAACTCGCCGTCCGCAACAGCCTCGTCCACTGCGAGGCCGGACTCTATCTGCTCCAGCAGCTCCTGCTTGCTCAGTTTGGCAAGCTCCTCCGGCTCTATCACCCTGGAGACATAGGCCCGCATTTTCCCCCTCCGGACCACATCGCTCCAGCGCGGGTGGACGCCGTAGCCGCCCTCTATCCGGAAAAGCGCCACGGGCAGCTTCAATATCTTCGCAAGAGAGGCTATTGCCGGGTTCATGTAGCCCGTCCTGCCGCTGTAACAGCGGTTCCCCTCCGGCGCTATGGCTATCGTCCCGCCCTCCTTCGCCACCTTGACGCAGTTGAGCACCGCCGATATATCAGAGGTCTGCTTCTTTATCGGTATCGGCGCGACCAGCCAGCGCAGCAGCGAGGATATCCAGCCGTTCGAAAACAGGTCCTCACTCGCCACATAGTACACCGGACCCTTGAAGGCCATGCCCACGAAAAATTGGTCAAAGGCCGTCTGGTGGTTCATGAGTATCAGATACGCCCTGTCCCCCTGCGCCCGGAAGCGCTCTATCTCTATGCCGTATTTTATCCTCGTATACGGATACATCACCGCATATGCGACGTTTCGCACGATGCGGTGACGGTATTTCAACCAAGGCTCCTTCTTTTTGCTCTTTTCTTTTTCCATCACAAACGCCCACCCCCCAGCGTTCTCCGGCTGTGTGCCGGCCCTGCTTCAATGATCTTTATTATTTAATATAATACCACGGCACATCCCTATATTACAAGAAAAAAGCTCAACACGGTGCATATTTAGCCAATACATCGTTGAATATCTGAATAAAACATACTCGTTAATTTAAGCTGTTCGGACGGTTCGCCGTTTTTTGCAGGGATTTTTGCCATTTTGTCCTAACGCGCGGGGCTCCGAAAAATTTTTTATTTTCCGCACAACTATTTTCCGCGCCGGTCTGTCTAATATTACAGAGCGACGGCTCGTCACAATTGTGAAAAGGAAGATTCATAGCATGGACAAATTCGAGTTTGCCCAGAGACTGCAGTCGGATAAGGCAAGGTACTACCGCATAGCTTACTCCTACGTCAAAAACGAGCAGGATGCGCTCGATATAGTCGGGGACGCCACCTACAAGGCGCTGCTGAACCTGAGATCGCTCAAGAATCCGGAGTATTTCGGGACCTGGATGACGCGCATCGTCATAAACTGCGCGCTGGATCAGCTCCGGCGCAGTTCCCGCGTGACGTTCCTGGATGACTCGCGCTTCGGCGTGGTCATTGTGCTGAATCCCGGCTGGAGCTGCGAGGTGTCCGAGTACACGGACCCGGGCGCGCTGATGCTGAGCTTCAAGGAGGATGCGGGGGCCGAAGAGGAAGGCGCGGTCTACTACCTGCGCACGGAGGCCATGCCCTATACGGAGGAGCTGGGCCTGCTCTGCGAGGAGTATCACGCCGAGTCCCCGACACAGCTCAAGACCCTCGGCGGAGAATACATCGTGACCCTCGGCCAGTACGGTTCCGAGAGCGAGGCGCTTGAAGCGCTTGATGCTCTGAACAGCAAATACGGTGATCACGGGCTATTCGTCGCTTCCGGGGCGGAAAACGAGATCCCGGAAAACTGAACGAAACCGCCCGAGACAAATAGAAAGAAAAAGTAACAGGAGAATGAGACGAAATGAAAACGACTATCAAGACAATAATCACGGCCGTCCTGGCCATGGTACTGCTTGCGGCCTGCGGCGTGGAGGATGAGGATACGCCTGAGCCGACGCCTACTGCGCCTGTGGAGACTGCTCCTGTCGAGACCGAACCCGTGGAGCCGGAAGAGACGCCCGAGCCGTCAGACGCCACGGCCGAAAACCTCAGCGAATGCCTTGCGCTGCTCGGTAAGGACGACGAGGCCGCAAAGGATGCCCTGGGCGGAGGAGAGGAAAACATCGCCGGAGACGGCGAGACCCTGATAGGGCGCATCTACAGCGTCGAGCTTTTCGGCGAGCAGACGGAGCCCAGCACGGCATATTCGTGACGACGAGGTTCGTGTCGAGGTCCCAGTTCGGGCATTTGCACATGACCAGCTGCGCCTCGCCTATGCCGACGCCTATCTGTCCCTGGGTCGCGTTGCTCAGGCAGCCGGTATCGACGGTCCACTCGGCCTTCACGGCCTTTACGACGCCGTCCTTGTCCATGCCGATCTTGGCGTGGACCTGGCTGCCGAGGCGCGTCTCAAAGCAGCACATCTGCTCGGCCTTGGTCTGGTAGAACTTCACGGGGCGGCCCGTTTTCATGGAGAGCACCGCCGCCGAGGAGACTATCTGCACCTGGCTCTGCTTGTTGCCGTAGCTGCCGCCCTCCCAGCGCACTATGGCTCCGGGCGGCTCCGGCGAGGCCGGCGCGGCCATCTTGGAGAACTCCACCGTGTCCTCCGCGATGCAGGCACATTCCTCAAAGCCCTTCTCCGGGTCGCCCTTCACGAGGTGCCAGAAGGGGCCGTCCTTCTGGAAGGGCGGGCAGCCGGGTGTAACGATGTTGTTCTTGAACATGCCGGGGTAGAGCTGGGGCGCGCCGTCCTTTATGGCCTCGATGCCGCTCGTGACGGCGGGCAGGACCTCGTATTCGACCTCGATGAGCTCTATGGCCTCGTCGGCTATCTCGCGGGTCTCCGCCGCGACGCCGTTCAGCGCCCTCGCCTTTTCAACGTTGATGCTCTTTATCCTGGCGTGGGCGTGGGGGCTGCGCTTGGCGCGGCCGATGAGCAGCTGCGGCAGGCTGAAGTCGTCCAGGAAGGTGCACTTGCCCGTGACGATCTCGCGCGCGTCCTTGCGCGGGACGTTTACGCGGCCCACATAGCGGTAGTTCTCAGGCGAATAGTTTTCGTTTCCGAAGTGTTTCATCTTCTGCCCTCCCATTTCTCGTCGAGCTCCACGCCCCTGCCCGCGACGGAGGCTATGGCCTCAAAGACGTGGTATTGGCTTATGCAGCGGCAGTAGTTGCCGGAGAGGGCGTCGCGCACTTCCTCTTCGCTGGGGTTGGGGTTCTTGTTGAGCAGCGCCGTGGTGGTCATGATGATGCCCGGCGTGCAGAAGCCGCACTGGAAGGCGTTGTAATCCAAAAATGCCTGCTGTACCTTGGAAAGCTCGCCCGTCACGGGGTCCGCCAGGCCCTCGAGGGTGGTGATCTCCGCGCCGTCGCAGTCGGCGGTGAGCAGCATGCACGAGGGTACGGCCTCGCCGTCCTTGATGACCATGCAGCCTGTCTCTTATACACATCTGACGCTGCCGACGATCTTACGC
>ENA-OZHQ01000203-OZHQ01000203.1-human-gut-metagenome-genome-assembly--contig:-NODE-203-length-14402-cov-4.541577_pt1 | contig 14402 bp, 8 predicted proteins | sample MGYA00244044_ERZ653682 | MGnify/ENA primary metagenome ERZ653682 (study PRJEB26926, sample SAMN06165288) | human gut metagenome | biome: ENVO:00009003; feature: ENVO:2100002; material: ENVO:00002003...
GCGTAAGATCGTCGGCAGCGTCAGATGTGTATAAGAGACAGGAAAGAGACTGACCGTTTTAAAAAACAAGCGCCGGAGGCAGCCGCCCCCGGCGCTTTTCTTAATGCCATGGTGTTTTTGCAAGCGAGCTTTCCTTGTACCCGGCTGCATAATGGAGCTGGTCCTTCTGCGCCGTACTCAGCGGCAGACTGTTGATATAATCCCACACGCGCTGCTGCTTTCCATCTCCGGAGAAGTCGCTTATCGCACGCAGGAAGGCCACATACTCATATGTGTCGATGCCTTTGCTGCGCGCCGCCTGGTACTTCTCGTAGGCGCTGTCGGACATTATCGCCGAAAGCGCGGCGTCCTTGTCCCTCTCGCTCAGCGGCATCTCCGCAATCGCCAAATACCGCTCGACGGTGGAAGCATCCTCAGGCATGGCGTCAAGTGTTTCCGCCGCATCAACGGCCGCATCTGACTTCATTCCGGCACTGTAGAATTCCAGATAGTCGTCAAGCGTCCCGTTCTCCCTCTGCTCAAGCGCGTCGGTCAGGCTGAGCCCGGACTCGATAGCGTCCGTCAATTTGGAGTATTGTGAGGGATTACCGCTCTCTGTGGTCGCGTCCGTTCCCATGATCGTACCTATGGCCGCGAGCTTTTCCTCGTCGGTGAGCCCGTCCAGCTTGTCTATTGCACCGTACTGCTGTACCTGCGACACGCTTTTTTTGCCATCCTCCGGCTCAAGAGAATACAGTGCCTCGGTTATCCGGGCTGCGTTGCCGGGGCTGACGCCCGCATCAACGAGTTTGTTGTACCGCTCAACTCCATATTTGCTGTTGGTGACCACGCCCATGATGCCGTCCCAGTCTACACCGCGCCGCAGCATGTCGTCAATAGACTCGTCATAGTCATCGGTTATGAGGTTGCTGTACAGCGTCGCCTTGAGCTCGTCGGATATATCCAGGGCAGATATCTTCTCGCGTTTTATGTCATTTGCGCTCTGCGTCTCCGTTTTCTCCGTACCCTTGATATCCATTACCACGTCGAAGGCATCATAAGCGTCGATGCCGCCGCCGAGCAGCGCGGCATAGGCGGCGGTTTGCTTGGCTGAGAAGCCTCCAAAGCCCCTGTCTATCCACTCCTGCCCGCCTTTCGTGGAGGTCGTTCCGAAGACCATGGCTGTCAAAGCATCTTTGACATTCCTCTCCACAGGGTACTTGAGCGTAGGATTACCCTCGGCGTCTTCGCCGTATACGCCCCCTTCAGCCACAGCATTCACGCCATTTACGAACTTTGACAGCTGCCCTCCTCCGAACGGCAGCAGCAGGTATGCCAAGGGGTCTTTAAACGCCGACTGTATAGGCAGGCGCCCGCCGTCGAATACAGGTCCGCCTATGAAAGGCAGCTGACCGCCCAGCTCTTTCCCGAAGTTCGCAAGCGCCGTCGCCGCGTCAGTCCTTTCCGTTGCTAAGGAAACGTCATTACCGGTTATCATGTCCACGGCCAGCTCAATGGTGTTCGGCAGCGCATAGCCAAAGAGGTCTCCCGAAAGCTCATTGAGCATATTCAGTGGGTCTAGCGCCGGGCGGCGTCCGACTATTGCCTCATAGAGTTCATCATACAACCAGGCTCCGAGCATGAACTTGAGCAGAGCCACGGCAAGCGACTTTTTGCCCCGTTCCTTGAGATTCCTGGGCAGGTCCCTATACAGGTATGACAGCTGGTTGTTTACCTCGACCTGGAACTGCGTGAATAGCTTTGTAAAGGGATTGCGGGACTCGAATATCGTGGGCAGCGCGCCCTTACTGCGGTCTGCGATGAGGCTGGCCGCAAAGCTGTCCGCCTCCTCCATGGCCGCCGGCTCGCTCATGCCCAGCTTGAGATTAGAATTGTACCGCGCGCGGACCACGGTCTCGGAGGTAAACATGTCTATCCATTCCATTGGCTTCGTGAGGATTTTAGAGGCATCCTGCGTCCAGCTAAGCACGAGAGGATCAGAGCCCATGCGGTTGGTCAGGAAGTCAGATTTGGTTCGGAAGCCGTCGTCCTTGACCATCGCACTCAGCGTGTCGCGCATGCTTGTCAGGATGTCCCCAGCGCTCACCTCGGCCCAGGCCTGAGATATCGGGATGAAGTTCGTAAGCCAGGAGCCGGGGTTTACTGCCACCATGTTCGCGGCCACTCGGTTTTCAAGGGCTTTCGAAAAGTTGTAGAAGTCCCGACCTGCAAAAAACTCTATGCCTCTGTCCGCCGCACTGCGCTTGTTCGCCAGGAGGTTGGTATATTCCTCTATGTTGTTGACATAGTTTGAGAGTTCATACCTTCCCTCCTCCTGCTTCTTTCGTACCGCCTCATCTTTCTGCTCCTCGGTCAACCGGGAATCAGCCCTTATCTCGTCTACCTGCGCCTGTATACCCGGCTCAGAAGTTCGGTATCGTATCTGCGAGGCCAGAGCCCGGAGCCGCTGTATATCGTCGGTGTGATAGATGACATCGCTCACGCCCTCGATATACCGGTCGAAGCCCTGCACCGCGTCAAAGGTGGTGTCGAAGCCCTGTCTCTGCATGATATTCCCGACCCAGCGTATGCCGGGCTTGAAGGTGTGCGTCAGGCCGCTTATGGATGTAGGCAGAGCGTTCACTTCCGTGTTTACGTCCAGCCCCTTGCCGACGAGCGCGGCAAGGCGGTCCTTCAGCGGCACATCCTTCATATTTGCGGCCTTGAAGGCCCGGCCCAGCAGGCTTTCCCCCTTCGCATCATCAAAATGCGGGAAATATCCGTGCCGGTAGTCCACAGGCTCATAGCCGTTTCGTATGCGTACCTGGTTCATCAGCGAGAACAGCTCGTCATAGATTTTCCGGAACTCCTCGACGGCGGCTGTGATTTTCTCCTTGTCCAGGCCCGGGCTTTTGGCCCAGAGGTCGTCCACCAGCGCGCGCCACTCGCTCAGGCTGTGGCCGTTGCGCCAATCGCTGCCCCCTCGTTTGAGTTGCTCCTCTATCATGGAGATGTTGTCCAGGGCCTCGCCGTATATCTGCACAGCCGCGGCCTCGCTCACCGCATCGCCCTTGCGGGCCTTTCTGTCAAGGTCGAGTTCTCTCACTCTGTCGCGCAGCTGCGTCTTGTATACCGTGCGGCGCGCCTCGTTCTTGTGTACCGGCGTGAAATATGTCTCGATGATCTTCTCCGCCGTCGGGCCGTCAAAAACATAGCGGGCGTTCCGCTCCTGTGTCTCGCGCATATAGGACGCGCCGCGGCGCTTGTCCTTCATCCGGCTTGCGCCCGCCAGTATGTCGTCAGCCTGTGCGCGGAGAGCAGCGCGCCGCTTTGTGTTGAATTCCTTCAGAGCGCCGGCGAAGGCCTCATATTCCCGCTTGGCCGCGTATATTTCCGCAATGCCTGCGCGGTTTGCGGTGGACGGGATGTCTTCGGCGCTGATCTCCCCGCGCATGAGCTGGCCAAGCAGCTGCCTGTCCCTGTCGCTCAGGAGGTTGCGCCGCACGGCGCGCTCATAGGCCCGCCGCGCCTTTTTGCCCTCATCCCATAGTCTTTTTACCCTGTCCAGCTCTCCCTCAGTCGGGCCGGTTTCGGCTATCTCCAGTAGTCGCTCAAGCTCCGCCCGCTTGGCGTCCTGCTCAAGTGCTATCTGCCGGACCGTGCGCAGGCTCTCATAGGCGCGGCCAATCTGCTGCTTGAACTCATCATAGGCCCAGCGTTTATATTCCGCAGCGTCGGGGCCGTAATACTCGTCGAGCGTTCGCTCCGAGATACGTATACTGTCGGCGACATCTGCAATACGCTCAAGCTGGTCCGTTGGATTTGTAATATCTTCCGGAAAGAATCCCGGCGCCATCTCGCTCAGTTCACCGTAAACCTGATCCACACCGCGCCCATCTTCACTTATGCGCAGACGTCCGAACTGTCTTTTCCTCCAGTCGTTGAAATCCGCTATGTCGCTTTTAACTGTCTCGCTAACTCTTATTGGTGTGGTCCGGAGGTAGTCAAGTATGGGCTTGTTTTCGAGGTAAAACTCATCGTCTCTTATGATACCGTTGGCATAGGCTTCCTCGAACAGCTCGGCGCCGCTTTCCTCAGATACGGTCCCTTCGCGGAAATATTCGTCCGCTATCTGCTCGGCTATCGGGCGCAGCTCGCTCCGGCCCGCGTGATACGGCACGCCCAGGCTCTTCCCGAGGTCATTCACCAGGCGCGAGACGCTTCTCTTATACTCCGTCTGTGCTTTTTTGGGAAGCGCCAGCAGCGCAGTGTTCGCCCTGACACCAGCCTTGAAGCCGTACTTCTCCGTCAGCCAGCGCTGGTATTCCGCCTCGTCCTCGGGCGAGAGCTCCATACGCTCCACAGCCTCAGGCTCTGACTCAAGCAGCGAAGCGAGCTCGTTCTGCTCCATCTGGTACGCGCCCTGCACAGGCTCGATGTCCGTTTGCTCAAGAGGCACAACGGCGCGCTTGCCGCTGTCCTTGTTCCAGAAGGATACGACAAGTCTGTCCCGCGGAGCGAGGCCAACTACGAAGCCATAGTTTCCCTGCTCTTTGGAGCGCACCCAGGTCTTGTACGGCATTATCTGCACGCCGTCTATCTCGGGATACCCCGCCGCCTTCGCCGCGTGCTCGGTCTCCAGCCAGTAGGGATTCCCCCGGAAGTAGTCAGGTACGACCTCTTTGTCCGTGGTTTCGTCTACACTATACCGCTCCGGCTCCGCCGCGCCCACTACCTCGTCAAACGGCACGCCTTCGATGTTGACGTCATTTCCGCTGTATGTTATACTGCCCATAGAACCATGACGCAGAAGCCGCTGGGACGCTATTGTAAGCCCAGCCGAGCGAAGAAGCGGAATGGTTCTTTTTTCGTCTGCAAACAGGATTTCGCTCCTGCGCAAATAGTTGGCGGCGTTGCTTCTGGTATAAGCGCTGTTTATTTTCTGCATGTCATTTACAAGCAGCCGCCCTTCGATAGGCCGCAAATCCAGCACAGCCATGATCGGCTTACCGTTTTGAGCGCGCAGGCTGCCCATTATTGTCAGGCGCGAATTTCGCCCTCCACGCCCTTCCCCTGCGCTCTTTGCTATAAGCACCGGGTCGTCCAGAATTTCCGGTATGCGCTTTATTTCGCTGAGCGTCATTTCCGGGTGCGCGTCCAGTATGGCATTAATTTTCTCGCTGCGCAGGTAGATATCCTGCTCCATGGCCCCCAGCCCCTGCAGCGCCTCGCCCGTCGAGCCCAGCACAAACACCTCGCCATCCGGCCTGCCGTCCCTGTTCCACAGTTCCAGCTCTGCTGCGTACTCCTCGTCAACGCTGTACCGCTCTGGTTCATCCTCCGAATACCTGTTGTTGACGCTCTCCCCGGCGTCGCTTTCGCCGTCGGCAAGCTCATTCCAGGGAACACCATGTATGTTGACGTAGTCGTCGTCGTATGATATGCTGCCAATAGGACCATACATGGTATCATACGAAGGCAATTGGAGCCGGACTCCCTGTAACCATGTATTGGTTCTTTTTTCTCCCTCTTTGACAGGCAGAGCATTCTCTGCTACACTACTCGTGGAGACGGTTGCAGTGCTGCTGTCGGTTCCCGGCGACGGGTTCTTGGCTTTCACTGCAGTCGTCTCTTTTTCTTCTGTAATATAGCCAACGCCGTTCCGCTCCGCAGGCGGCCCGGTACGGTTGCGCGTGGCCGCCTCAGTTTCTCCTGTGGCCATGCCCGTGCGTTCAGCGACGGTCACGCGCGCTGCATCCGCGAACCGCTCCGCATGAGCTCCGAAGGCGTTGATGCCCGCGTAAGCGTCCGCGTAAATTTCCTGGAGTATCGAGGCGAAGTATTTGTCCATGAGCGCCGGGTCATGCTCCGCGCCATCCGGCACGTCGTATACGCCACGCAGCCGCTCTATGTACACCTGAGCCACACGCCGGAATTCGTCCTCGCCGTACCGCTCGATGATGCGCTGCTTTACATCCGCGTCAAGCCCCGGAGTGTTCGCCGCCAGATCGTGATATACCTCATGTGCGGCTATCTGCGCCGCGGAATAGCCCGCGTTGTCCGCCTGTACATAGATGCCGCCCGGCGTCCAGACGCCGCGCACAGCGCGTGTCTTGCCCGCTGCGCGCACCTGTATGTTCCCGACAACGAAGGTTACCCGCTGGCCCGTCCGCCTGTATACGTCAGCCGAGACCGCTCTCAGCTCATCATCATAGGCCGCTTCCGGGATCACCTGAAGCGAGCGCGCCTCTGTGCCGTTCTCAAGGCCGAGGCTGGCGCTGCTTACTCTTTCGAGCCGTAGAGCTCGGACACGAGCCTGTCGAGCAAGAGCTGTTCCGACCTGCTGAGTGGGGCGGGCGGCTTGCTCTGCGCCTCGAGCCAGCTCTCCAGCTTCGACTCCGGCACGCTGACCAGAAAACCGTCCTCCGTCTCCATCTGATACCTGGTCTCCCCATTGCTGCCATTGTTGTCCCTGCTGTCCATTCTGTATGCCTCCATTCATTATTTCGTCCGCCGTGGGGAGTACGATATTCCCCGCGGCGTTTGTTTCAGGCACCGCCGCGCGCGGAGCTTCCAAGGTTGGTGTTTCCGTTGCCCCGACCTCAACGCGCGGCGAGAAGTCGCCGGCGGTATCAGCCGTCGGTAAAACGATGCCGCCCGCCTCCGCGTAGATCTGGTCCTCTATCTGGGCTCCCGCTGTCTCAGGTGTAGTCTCCTCCGTGGTCCGGCCCGCCGTCAAGCGGCGGATCACGCTGTCTGTGCGCTCCGTGTTCGCGGCCGCCTCCGGCGTCGTGTCTGCCGCCTCGTCTGCCGCAGCCGCCTCGGCCCGACCGCGGAAGAACGCGCGTGCCATCGTGCGCTGGCGGTTGATTTCGGCCATCGTGGCCGCGTCGCCGCCCAAGTCCGGGTGGTATTGCCGCGCGAGCTCACGGTACCGTGCCTCAACCTCCTCGAGAGTGTTCGCGCCTTCAAAATAGTCTACACCATTATCGGCATATCCGTCCATATCCCGGAAGGAAAAACCCGCCGGCCGCCGCGCGTAATCAATGGCCGCCGGTCCCTCTATTATTCCAGCGCTCAGCGCGCCCAGGAGGAACGCATACGCCGCGTCCTCAAAGTCGGCCTCATATTCCTCGTCGAAGATTATGGCCGCAAAGGCGGGCTCCAGCAGCTCCTGCAGGCCCTCCTCCGTGCCCTCGGATATCATGCTGCCCAGCAGCCGTGCTGCCGTGCTGCCGCTCACCGTGCGCGCCACACGGCCCAGTGCATTGTCCAGCCCGGCGATTTTGGCGGCGATGCGTCCGGTGCCGCTCTTGCTCAGGGCGCCAATGCCGCCAAGGAGGTATTGCAGCGCGCCCTCGCTCGCGCCGACGAGTGTCGCATAGTTCTGCGCCGCCTCGGAGCTGTAGCCCTCGTTCAGCTTCTGCGTATAGGCGTTGCCCCCGGCGGAAGCGCCAAGTGTTGCGGCGCCCGTGGCCCTGCCCACGGCTGCTGCCGTTCCTGCTGACAGCCCCGCCGCTCCGAGTGCCCAGCTGCCGAGCGCGCTGGCAAGAATACTCGGAGCCATGTTCGAGAGTGTTGTGCCCAAGGTATAGAGTGTCCCGAGCACCGGGCTCTTCTCCTGTGCTTCCTGCTGTATGAGTTGTGAGGTGATCTGCGTCGACGATACTGGCACGGCCTCACGCTGGAATAGTTGCCGTATGCCGCTGCCGAACTGATCCAGGCCGGCGGGTATCCAGTAGAGCGCCTTCCCCAACGCGCCCAGCTCCTCATATTGAGCCGCACCTTGCCGTTCGGTCAGTGCGGGGCCCATATCTTCAAGGAAGCGATCAGCGGCGTCTTTGCCTTGGGAGGCGTAGAGATAGTTATATATTTTTATCTCATCCTCAGTGAGGTACTGATATCTCCTGAGTGCTACTGGCGCGCCGCTTGGGTCTGTTGTGTGCTCGTTCCTGTAGCGGGCGCTGTCGATGTCGTTGATATAATCATAGCGGGAGTCGCCGGTCACTTTGCCCGGGGCCGAGAGGTCTGCATAGTCCTCCATGAGAGCCAAGGAGCTGTAATACTGCATCTTGTTCCGGCTTTCTTCGGCCTGGAGTTCCTGAATACGCTGGGCATTCTGCTCGATTTGGGCCTCGATAGGCGCAGCCGCCGAGCTTGGGCTCGTCCCGCTCATCTCGTAGATACGGATGAGGTTAGCCTGCCGCTGCAGGCGGCTGTTCTCATCCTCGAGTCTCTTGGCCTCCGCCGCTGCCGTTTCGGCTCTCTCCATGCCCCCGCCGAGGATATCCCGATACCGCTCAACCCCCGCGCTGTACTTGTCCTGCACGCGGTTGAAGTCGTTCACAACGCCGTTGTAGTCAGCTATCATTTTTTCATAGCCGGCATAGAGCTCATCATAGGCGGCTGCATCCTCCGCGGTTTTCGCCGTCGTCTGGAGGCTCTTTAGCCGGTTCTCGGTGTTGGCGATGTCTCCGCTCAGCTCCGTGAGCTTTTTCTCATAGCCGTCCAGCTGACCGCTCCACGCCTTGAGCCCAAGCTCTGCGTCCCCGGCGCTGCTCCAGCTGTCCGGGGACTTTATCGCCTCGATGCCGCCGCGATCGGAAAATTTGCCGAGAATGTTCTCAACACTTTTCCCCCCGCCGCTTGGCGTGGCGAAGCTGGGAAGCAGATCTTTTGTGCTTTCTTTGGATTGTGACGGCCATCGCGCAGCGCTATCTTCATCGTTTTTATTGGCGGCTTGAGGGAGGGAATGGTTTATCATATGGTCAAGCCGCTCCATAACGGAACTACCGGCCCCGCTGCTTGCGGTGCCGGTTCCGTTAATCATGCGGTCGAGTCGTTCTTGTACGCTGGACATGTTAAACTCCTTTTATCAGTTGCCATAGCCCATGGAGCTAATCAGGTAATCCGCTTCGTCCTCAGTTATAAGCCCCTCCAGAAGTGCGTTTTTAATCATGACTCCATATTGCCTGGGCAAGCCTACAGCCGCACCGGGGCTGATATTCTTGAGCGCATTGTTGTAGCTGGCGAGGATATCCTGTGCCGCAGCAGACATATTGTTCGGGTCAAATGTATTACCCGTCTGAGAGGTGGAATAATATCCGCTCGGCGTTGGGAGCTGTATGCCGAGATTCTCCAGCCCGCGGTAATCTCCGTAGCCGGCCGCAAGCTGGGCCATGTCAACGAGCGTGCCGAAGTCGTTGGTCTGGTCGTTAATTTCGTCGAGCAGCTGCCCGTAGTAAAAATCGCGGTCCGTGTTGTACTGCTGCAGCTCCGCCAGATACCGCTCGAGCTCCTGCGCGTCCATGTTCAGCCCCGCCTGCAGGTTGTTCCCGAGCATATTGTAGCGGTCGAGCCACGCGCCGTAGTCGAAGTCGCGATCCGTGTTGTACTGGTTCAGGTCCGTGAGGTACTTATTGTAGTCGCTGGCCTCCTGTCCCTGGACCACACCGAGGTCGGAGAGCAGCATGTTGTAGTCGTTGAGGTACTTCTGATAGGCAAGCTGCTGGAGCTCCGGTATCTTGTCCGTGAGCTGGGCCGCGTAGTAGTTGCCCGCCTGCGAGGCCGCCGTCTGCGCGTAGCTCGAGGGCAGGCCGCCGCTCGCGGCCGCCGCCGCGCCCAGCGCGTCCTCCGCCGCCCGGTCGCCCTCGCGTATGTAGGCCTTGCGGTACTGGCTGTACAGCGGGTCCGTGTCCGGGTCATAGGCGAAGTCCTCGCGCCCGAGTATCTCGTCAATGAGGCCGAGGATGGTGTCGTCCCAGCGGTTCGTGTACTCCGGCGCGGGTCCGTATGTGAAGTCGCCATAGTTAAGCATCTGATCATACAGGTCGCTCACCGTGCCCGCGTTGCTGCCGCCGGAGAAGCTCGGCGCGCTTGGGTACTCAAACATGTCCGGGCTCAGCGGCTCGAGGTAGAAGCTGCCGCCGTCTGCTCCGCCGGCATAGCTGCCATAGCTGCCGCGCACGCTCTCAGCGCCCAGGTTGGCAAGCTGCCGTTCGGCATCCGTCGTCGCATTGTGCCAGTCGCGCTTGTAGCTCAGCAGCGACATGCCTGCGTCCGGGTTGCGCTGTGCCAGCGAGAGGTCGGCGTCCGAGAACTCGCCGAGCAGCCCGCTTTGCTGTGCCGCCTGGCGGAACTGGTCGTAGGTGTACCGGCTTTTGGTCGTCGGTGATTTGAGTGTAGATATAGCCATGTTGCCTCCTTACTGCCGGCCCGGCGTGCTCCTGAGCTCGCTGCCTATCGAGTCCTCGCGTGTCAGGCTGTACAGCCTCCAGCCGCCCGTACCGGTGATCTTGATCTTGTAGTGGTCGCACCTGCGCGGCACCAGTGGGAGATAGTAGCTGCGCAGGACCTGGCTCTCTATGGTGCTTATCTCTTCCCACTCTCCGGAGCTGTCGAACATCATCCAGAAGGTCACGCTCGCCCCGGCGTCGATGGAGATACGCACCTGCAGCTTTGCAATCTGCTTTTTGTTCGGGTCGTTGTCCACGAACTCCCCAAACTCCACCATGCTCTGCACGGGGGCCTCCAGCGTCGCGCCCTCCGGCACCGTTCTCGGCCGCCCGTTGAGCCAGAGCGTCCCGTCCGCGTCGAGGAAATACAGGTCCGAGTCCCAGGCGAAGCCGAGCGCCTGCGTGTCGTCCTCCCGTTCCCATATGCCGAGACGAGTGTCGTAGACGAAGAGGCTCCAGTCTCCCGCCTCATTTTGCATGGAGACATAGTATTTGAGTCCATCGCTGCCGGCCACGGCGTTGTGGTAGCGCTCGACCCCGAAAGCGGAGGCCACGCTCTGCGTCGTCCCCCCGGAGTAGGCCACGATGCCCGCCCGCGTGAGGAAGAAAAGCGTCTCGCCCGCAATGGCCAGCGAGAGGCTGCTGCCGGCCTCCACGCCCAGCGAGGCGCTGCCCATGACCTGAAAATTGGAGGGCGCAGAGCCGTAGACCTTGTAGATCATCTCCTCCTTGAAGAATATCGAGTAGCCGAGGTAGGAGAAGCAGGCCGTGAAGTCCCCGGCGCTGCCCACCTGCACGGCGTAGCTGTCCGTGCTGAGGCCGTCGAACACGTTCCAGTTCGTCGGGTCTCCGAGCTTGCTGGCGTATATCGTGTCGCCCTTGCAGCCCCACAGGCGGTTTTCATTCTCGCAGAGGAAATCTATCTCGGGCATCTCGCGGGAGAGCGTGAGCGCCGCCTCAGAGTCCCCGCCCTCGTTTATGGTGAAGCTGTTCTCATAGAACACAAGGGAGGTCGCCGTGACCTCGCGCACGACGATGGTCTTGTTGTTCTGCGGGTGGAGCGCGGCCCCGCTTATCGTGATGCCGTCGCCCGGCTTGAATAGCGTCGTGAAGTCCGCGCCGGAGGCCGTGATGGTGTTGCTCTTGGCCGTCTCGCCGCCGTAAGTGCCGTCCACGATCTGCGCCGCCCCGGTCCAGGAGGCGTTGAGGCTGCCGAACTCTCCCGTGAGCTTGTTGTAGCAAGCCATGTCGGGCATGATAATGATATAGGCCCCCAGCGCCGCGAAGGTCTTCGGCCCGGCGCTTACCGTGCCGCGCTCTTCTCCGTCGGCGTAGAAGGCCGTCCCATCCACCCAGTACAGCCCGTCGTTGGCGTAAAGGCCGTAGGGCTGTGTGAGCGTTCGAGCTATGTATCGCTGAGGCCGCGGGCTGAGCAGCGGCGCGTAGTCGCTGCTCATGTTCTGCATGTCGTAGATCTGCCCGTCGAGCGCGGCCAGGTTGTGGTTGTAGCCGCCGTAGCTCGTTTGGTTGTACTTCCCTATTCCCGAGCCATAAAGCATGGAAGGCAGGCTCATGTCGCCACCTCCTTGATATCCACATACGGGAACAGCGCCTCCAGCTGCTCAGGCGATATCTGCGCAGGCGGGGAGATGGTCGCCCGGGCTATTTCCTCGCCCAGCTCAACGACGTCGAGCTTGTTGCGTTCCCGCGTGAAAGCCGCCAGATCATCGCCCGTGCGGAATCGCACGCGCCCCGGGCCTTCAAACACCGGGTTGCCCTCAGCGTCCAGCTCCGCATATTTCTTCACCAGCTCCGTCTCCGTCGAGCTGAAATAGCTCACATGCGGCCGCAGGCGCTCCATGAGCAGCACCAGCGCGTGCGCGCTCTTGTAGTCCATGGCCTGCGTTGCAATGGCACGGAGGGCCTGCCAGGCCGCTATGCACTGTTTGAGGTTCGTCATGTATATTCTCCTTACGATATAACTTTATCGTTAACGTAAACCGTGCCATACATTTTGATGGTGCTGCCGGTTATCTGCACGGTACTCGGGGCGTACATCCACAGGCTGTTCCCGCTTGACAGGCTCATGCTGCCCGCGCTCTCCAGCTTGAGCGCGAACGGCACGCCCAGCGCGCTCTTGGTGTACAGGAACATTCTGTACTGTGAATCCCCACTGTCACCCATGTCATCAAGGCGCAGGCCACCTGCAAGATAACTCTCGCTTGTGTTGGAGAGGTAGTAACACTTTATCTCGCCGCCAATGCCACGTGACGTAAGGATCGTTTCAAACGTCGAGCCTGTAATCGACGAGCCGTCTATCGTTACGCTGGATATGTCTATGGCGCTGATAATGCCCGTGGTGATGTTCCCGCCATTTATCGTGGTGCGGCCGCTCGTGCTCAGGTCCGTGAACTTAACCATGCCGGTAATCTCTATCGTCGTGCTCGAAAGCTGCAAGCCGTTGCTCGTGAGACTGAGCACGCTGCTCTGCGTGCCGTTGCTGGCCGTTATCCTCAGCCCGCTCACAGTTTGCTGGAGCGTCGTATAGTTCCCCTCAAGGTCGGAAATATCCGACGTCAGTGAAGTCGCCGTCTGCTGAAGCGTGGAGATGTTCCCTTCCGCGCTCGTCACCCTGCTCGTCAGGCTGTCCGAGGTCTGGAAGAGCGTCGTAATGTTCCCCTCCGCGTCCTCCACGCGCGTGGACAGGCTCTCCGATATCTGATATATGGCCGAGATGTTTCCCTCAGCGTCCTCGAGCTGGGCGCTGAGGCTCGCCGCCGTCTGCTGGAGGCTCGAGATGTTGCCCTCGGCGTCCTTGAGCTGAGTGCTCACCGTGCCGAGATTCACGTTTATCTCCGCCAGGCTGCCGTCCACGCCGTCCAGCCTGAGGATCACAGGCTGATTGATTATCCCGGCGATCTCGATGAAAGAGTTTGCGTTGATGTTGTCGAGCCCGAGGTTCGAGAGCGAGTATGTGAGCTGCTCCTTGAGCATATAGAGGTAATTCATTATCGTGAACACCTGCTGCTCCGTGCTCTTCCCGCTCAGGTTGGGGAACATAATGTCGGTGTTGAGGATGCTGCTCGGCATACCCGCTCTCCACCCCCTTTCTCATATGATCTGCGAAAGCAGCAGCGTGACAGCGCCGGACGTGAGCGCCGTGGCTATGTAGCCCATGAGCTTGCGCCATTTTTCGCCGTCGCGGTCCTCGAGCGCCTGCAGCCGGCGTCCTTGCCGCTCCTGCTCTTCGACCATGCTCTCGAGGCTTTGCGCAAGCCTCTGTACCGATAGAGTCAGCGCGCCGATCTCGCGCACGGTGTTTTCGAGCATCTCCAGGCGCTTGTCCTGCCGCTTCTCCTGCGCGTCGATGCGTTTTGCAAACTCTTCGTGCTCACCGCGCGAAATCGGCTCATCCATAATCAATCCTCCCTGGGCTCGTCGTAGGTCATGGCGAGATCACTATCGCCAAGCCCCGCCGTGGTCGGGTCGGTCACCACGCCGAGTATCGCCAGCACCGCAAACAGCGCGTTCACCACGGCCAGCAGCTTGTCACCCATCTCCGAGAGATCAAGCGAGAACCCGAACACATACGCCACCGCCTGGATCAGCAGCAGCAGCGCCGGGATGAGCGCCAGCCAAAATGCCTTGTTCTTAATGCGCACCTTCCAGTTGATCAATTCAAAAACCCCCTTGTTTTTTTAATCGAGTGTCATTTCCCGAGCGCACGATAGAGCATCGTCCACACCTGCTGCCTCGTACACGCCGTGTCCGGGTTCTCGCCGTCGGAAATGCCCATCGTCGTAACCCACTCCCGCGCCAGCTCGTTTTCAGACTTCGCGGGGGTCTCCGTATCAGGTTCCGGCACAGGCTCCGGTTCGGGCGCGGCTGCGGGCTGGTTGAGGCCGTTGGCCTTGATGATTGCCGGGTAGTCGTAGTAGGCCGCGTCCATGTCCACCCGCCCGGAGATACCGGCAACCGTGCCGGAGTTGGTGTACTGCCAGATGCCGCCCGCCTGCGCCGGTTTCGCCGCCGGGTCGGGGTTCGCGGGCCACTGTGCGAGCCAGATGTCGTAGCTCTTCGGCACATAGCTGTCGTAATACTGGCTGAGATACGCCGGATTGGTGTAGACCATGGCGTAATACTTTGCCCTGTCTCTTATACACATCTGACGCTGCCGACGATCTTACG
>ENA-OZHQ01000212-OZHQ01000212.1-human-gut-metagenome-genome-assembly--contig:-NODE-212-length-14108-cov-4.616310_pt1 | contig 14108 bp, 5 predicted proteins | sample MGYA00244044_ERZ653682 | MGnify/ENA primary metagenome ERZ653682 (study PRJEB26926, sample SAMN06165288) | human gut metagenome | biome: ENVO:00009003; feature: ENVO:2100002; material: ENVO:00002003...
TTTCTACGCCGAACTCGAATATCGGCAGCATCCCACGCGCGAAACGCTGGAAAAATGGCGTGACGTGGTTTTCGAAACCGCCGATTTCATGGCTTCCTATGCGCATTACGATGCGGCGGCGGATCGCTATGTCCTGGGGTACCCGTTGCAGGTCGTAGGCGAGAATGCCGACCCGCGGACGACCGTCAACCCGACATTCGAACTGAGCTATTGGCTCACCGGGCTGCGGATCGCCGGCCTGTGGCGCGAGCGGCTGGGCCTGCCGGCAAAGGCGGAGTACGGACGGGTCTATGATAAATTGTCGCCGCTTCCCGTGCAGGAGGGCGTATACGTTTCGTGGGAGAATATCGAGGATATGTGGACACGCTACAACTGGGAACATCCGGCGCTTATCGGCGCCTACGGCATGCTGCCCGGCGACGGGGTGGATATCCCCACGATGGAGCGGACGCTGATGAAGGTGCACCGCGAATGGAAGCTGCACGAGACCTGGGGCTGGGATTTCCCCATGCTCGCCATGTGCGCCGCCCGGCTCGGGAAACCCGAAATGGCGGTCGATTATCTGTTGGATTACCCGGCTTTCGACTTCGATGCCTGCGGGCTGGTCGGCGGCGGACGTGCGCCGTTCCCCTATTTCCCGGGCAACGGCGGGCTGCTCTATGCCGTGGCGATGATGGCTGCCGGCTGGGACGGTGCGCCGTCGGGCAATGCCCCCGGATTTCCCTCGAAAGGATGGGTGGTCAAACACGAGGGGTTGCACAAGGCCCTCTGACAGACGGATGAGCCATAACCTGAAATTACCGATGATATGCGTTTTTTACCGATTGTTTTTTTCCTCTCCCTGATTGCCGGGCAGCGTGCCGCTGCGCAGGCCGATTTCAGCCTGGCGCCCGTAACGAAGGTTTCGCCCGGGGAACTGGCCGAAAAATTCGCTTCGCCTCCCGGCGAGGCCGGGATGTCGTGTTACTGGTGGTGGCTCAACGGGGTCGCCACCGAGGCGTCGATCACCCGCGACCTCGAAGAGATGAAGGCCAAAGGCTACGGGTCGGCCTCGCTGATCGACGCCGGGGGATTCAACCAGGTGACCGGAAAGCCCGGGCCGGGCAACGTGTTCCTCTCGCCCGGCTGGATGGCGCTTTACCGCCATGCGGTGCGCGAGGCCGACCGGCTGGGGATCGCCCTCGCCGTCAACGTGACCAGCGGCTGGAATCCCGGCGGGCCGTATATCACGCCCGAACTGGCCTTGAAAAAACTGACCTGGTCGGAAACCGACGTCGCCGGAGGACGCCGGGTCGAATTGGAACTGCCGCAGCCGCCGACATGGTATATGTATGAGGATGTCCGTGTGCAGGCCGTGAAAAAGGCTCCGGAGGGCACTCCGATGCGCGATGAGGCCATCCCGAACTGGTCGGCCAAGGCGTTTTTCAGCGGACTGGGTTTCCAGGAGATGTTTCCGCTCGAAAGATTGAGCGCCGACTTTTATTACGATTCCGGTGCCGAGCCCTTCCCCCGGGAGGAGATACTCGACCTGACGGCGCTTTACGACGGCAAGACGCTCGAATGGGACGCCCCGGCAGGGGAGTGGACGGTGATCCGCTACGGCTGGACATGCACCGGAGCCCATACCTCGACTTCGAGCGACGGATGGGCGGGCTTGTCGCTCGACCACCTGAATCCCGACGCCTTCGATGCGTTCCGCGAGCATGTGCTGCAACCGCTGGTCGGGGCTGCGCGGGAAGAAGGCAACAGCGTCAGGTTCCTGCTGACCGACAGCTGGGAAATGGGGCTCGTCAACTGGACGAACCGTTTTCCCGAAGAGTTCCGGAAATTCCGGGGCTACGATCTCTGGGCCTACCTGCCGGTGATGACCGGCCGTGTCGTCGACAGCCCCGAGGTGTCGAACCGTTTTCTGCAGGACATCCGCCGGACGGTCAGCGACTGCATCCTCAATTACCACTATAAGCCTTTCCGGGAGTTCGCCAACGCGAACGGCATGCTGATAGACCCCGAGGCCGGGGGGCCCTGTTACACGCCGGTCGACGCTCTGGAGGTCATGGGCGCATGCGATATTCCCCACGGTGAATACTGGGCGCGCTCCACTTCGCACGTCGCCTCCGAGCAGGCGCGCCTGTCGGTGCGGCAAAGCGCCTGTGCGGCGCATACCAACGGCAAGCGGTTCGTCGAAGCCGAAGGCCCGACCAGTATCGGCCCGCACTGGGAACGGTCGCCCCGCGACCTGAAAGGGCTGATCGACCGGATATTCTGTTCGGGCGTCAACCGCCTGGTATGGCACACCTTCACTACTTCGCCCGGGGAGTACGGCAAGCCCGGCATCGAGTATTTCGCCGGTACGCATCTCAACCCCAACGTGACGTGGTGGGAGCAGGCCGGGGATTTCGTGGGGTATATCGGCCGCTGTTCGTACCTGCTCCAACAAGGGCTGTTCGTCGCCGATGCGCTCTATTACAACGGCGATGACGTCCCCAATATGGTCTTCCTGAAAGAGGAGGTGACCGACCTGGGCCCCGGTTACGACTGGGACAAATGTTCGAAGGACGTGATCCTGAACCGCCTTTCGGTCGAAGACGGGCGCCTCGTGCTGCCCGACGGCATGTCGTACCGGGTGCTGGTGCTGCCCCGCCTCGAACAGATCGACCTCGAGGTGATGCGCAGGATCGAGCGTCTGGTGCTGGACGGCATGGTGCTCGTCGGCGAGCCGCCCCGGCGGACGACGGGCCTGTCGCACTATCCGGAGGGGGACAGGGAGCTGAACGACATCGTGAACCGCATGTGGCGCTGCAATGCGGGCAGCTGGCTGGACGGCGTCAACCGCACCGAGAACCTCTACGGCAAGGGGCGCGTCATCCGCGGGCAGAAGTTGAGCCATGTGCTCAGGTCGCTTTCGGCACCACCCGATTTTTCGTATGTCTCCGATAACCCGGCGACGAAGCTCGACTATATCCACCGTGCCACGGATCGGCAGGATATCTATTTCGTGGCAAATCGTTTCGCCCTGAACGGCATAGACGACTATTACTACCGTTACACGCCCGTCGCTTACGACCGCTTCGAGGATGTCGAATGCCGCTTCCGGGTGACGGGCCGGACGCCCGAGTTCTGGGATCCGCTCACGGGCAGGATCAGCCCGGTGCCCTATTATTACGAGAAGGACGGATACACGCATATCCCGATGCACTTTGCCCCCGAAGGAGCCGTGTTCGTCGTGTTCACCGAAGGCGGCGGGCAGGCGGGGCACATCGTGCGGGTCGACCGCAGCGGTTCTCCGCTTTCCGCGGCGCAGTCCTCCTCGCCCCGCTATCCGCAGGTCGGGTTCGAATATGCGGGGACGGATGTCTATGCCGCCGTTTACGACCCGGGACACTACACGGTGTACTGGTCGAACGGAAGCACCTCGGTCGCGGAGGCGAAACGCCTGCCGTCGGAAATCACCGTCGGCGGCGACTGGAGCGTGCGCTTCGACCCTGACTGGGGCCCGAAAGAGGCCGTTGTCTTCCCGGAACTGATCTCGTGGACGGAATCCCCGGAGCCCCTGATCCGCTATTATTCCGGAAAGGCGGTCTATGAAAACGCTTTCGACCTGGATAAAGATCAGATCCGGGGGCGGAAGGTGCTGCTCGACCTGGGAAATGTGCAGGATGTGGCCGTAATCCGGGTGAACGGACATGAATTCCCCGTTTCGTGGTGCTCGCCCTATGAGGTTGACATCACCCCGTATGTCCGTGCCGGGCGCAACCGCCTGTCGGTCGATGTGGTCAACCTCTGGCCCAACCGGCTCATCGGGGACGGCAAACTGCCTGCCGGGGAGCGGATGACCCGGAGCAACATCAGCAAATACGACGCCCCGGATGCTGAGAAATATATGCGCGTTTCCGGGCTGTTGGGGCCGGTGCGGATCAAATTATTCGAACAGGTGAAAATTACGCCGCAGGATAAAAATTGACAAGATATGAAGTGTTTGAAAATCGTTACAATGCTGGCGTTTGTCCTTGTGCCTGCCGCCTCTCTGGCAGCAGGCGGAGGTTCCGCGGCGCCCTTTGCGTACAACCGCGCGCCGTTGGCGCCCAAAGCTTATGCCGAGCTGCCGCTGGGGGCGATCCGGGCGCAGGGCTGGCTGCTCGAGATGCTGGAACGCCAGCGTTCCGGGGCGACCGGACAGATGGACAGGCTCTATCCCGAGGTCATGGGCCCGCGTAACGGCTGGCTGGGCGGCGACGGCGACCAGTGGGAGCGCGGCCCCTATTGGATCGACGGGCTGCTGCCGCTGGCCTATATCCTCGACGACGAACAACTCAAGGCCAAGGTGCAGCCCTGGGTCGAATGGGCGTTGCAGAGCCAGCGCGAGGACGGCTATTTCGGCCCCGCGCAGGACTATCCCTACGAGGCGGGGCTGCAACGCGACAACTCGGCCGACTGGTGGCCGAGGATGGTGGTGCTGAAGATACTCCAGCAGTACTATTCCGCGACGGGCGACCGGCGCGTCGTCGATTTCATGACCCGCTATTTCCGGTACCAGTTGAAAACCCTGCCCGAAAAACCGCTGGGCCACTGGACATTTTGGGCACGCTACCGGGTGTGCGACAATTTGCAGGCCGTCTATTGGCTTTACAACCTGACCGGTGACGGATTCCTGCTGGAACTGGGCGACCTGCTGCACGCCCAGGGACATGATTTCACCGGGATGTTCCTTCGCTCGGACGATCTCAAACGCTTCGGCTCCATCCACTGCGTAAACCTGGCGCAGGGGCTCAAGGAGCCGGTAATCTACTACCAGCAGCACCCCGACAGGGAGTATATCGACGCCGTGAAAAAGGGGCTGTCCGATATCCGGCTGCTGCACGGCCAGCCCCAGGGAATGTTCGGCGGGGACGAGGGGCTGCACGGGAATAACCCTACGCAGGGCTCGGAGCTGTGTTCGGCCGTCGAACTGATGTATTCGCTCGAAAAGATGACCGAAATCACGGGCGACGTCGCCTTTGCCGACCACCTCGAACGCATCGCGTTCAATGCCCTGCCGACGCAGGTCACCGACGACTTCATGCACAAGCAGTATTTCCAGCAGCCCAATCAGGTGATGGCGACCCGCCATACGCATAATTTCTACGAGGACGCCAACCACGCCCGCACGGACATCGTTTTCGGGACGCTTTCGGGATACCCCTGCTGTTTCTCGAACATGCACCAGGGATGGCCCAAGTTCACGCAGAACCTGTGGTATGCCGCGCCCGGCGGCGGTGTGGCGGCGATGCTCTATTCGCCTTCCGAAGTTTCGCTGAAGGTCGGCGGCGGGCATGCGGTCACGATCGGCGAAGATACGGCCTATCCCATGGAGGACGAAATCCGCTTCACGATCCGGATGTCCGGTAAAAAAACCTGTAAATTCCCGTTCCACCTGCGCATTCCCGCCTGGTGCCGCAACGCCGAGGTCTGCCTGAACGGGACGGTGATCGGGAATCCCCGCGGCGGGAGCATGGCCGTCTTCGACCGGGAGTGGCGCGACGGCGACCGGCTCGTGCTGCGCCTGCCGATGGAAGTGACCACGAGCCGCTGGTACGAAAACTCCGTGGCCGTCGAGCGCGGCCCGCTGGTGTATGCCCTCGCCATGCGGGAGACTTGGGAGAAAAAACCGTTCGGCGACGGCGAGACAGCCCAGTTCGGCGACGAATATTACGAGGTGACCTCCGCCGACAAGTGGAATTACGGGATACTTGCGCGTGCCGCGGAACAACCCGAAAAACATTTTTCCGTATCTTTGGACAAGGAAAAACAGCAGGGACGCTTTTTCTGGAATCCCGAAAATGCACCCGTCAGGATACGGGTCAGGGCGCGCGAGATCCCGACTTGGACGCTGTATAACGAAATGGCCGGGCCCCTGCCGTACTCGGTTTGCGCAAGCCCCTGCCCCGAGGAGGAGATCGAACTGATACCCTACGGTTGTACGACGCTGCGCATCTCGGAATTCCCCCTGGCACGCTAACCCTTCCGTAACGTGTTGTTTGCTAATACCCGGACTTATGAGAATCATCTATAAAACCTGCTTTTTATTGCTCTCCGTCATGGCCGCCCGCGCGGCCTTCGGCCAGGTGGCGGCCGTGCCCGATGCGGAAGAGCTGCGCCGTCCCTTCGGGGCGGACGATATTTCCAATTTCCGGACGCCGCCCCGGATCAACTATCCTCAGACGTGGTTCCATTTCATCGGCGGCAACGTATCGGCCGAGGGAATTACCGAAGACCTCGAGGCGATTGCCGTAGCGGGGATTTCGGGCGTGCAGCTGTTCCACGGGCAGTTCGGCGGCCCGTGGCCGGGCGTCGAACCCCAGATCACGGCGCTGAGCCCGATGTGGGACGACGTGGTGAAGCATGCCGCAAAAGAGGCGCATCGGCTGGGGCTGCGCTTTACGATGCAGAACTGCTCGGGATGGGCGACCTCGGGCGGCCCGTGGATCGAACCGTCGAATGCGATGCGCCATCTGGCCTGGAGCCGCACGGATGCTTCGGCAGGGGACAGGGGCGTGGTGCTGCCCCTTCCGCAGACGGGGCGGGAGGCATGGCGCGATTACCGCGACATTGCCGTGCTGGCCTTTCCCACGCCGCTGGACGATACCGGCGATTTCCTGAAGCCCCTCTCGGCCGAAGGGAACCGCGACCTGCCGTGGAAGGAGGTGCTCTCCGGTACGAACCGCAGCCCGGTGCACCTGCCGCCGTGCGGCGGGGGCGAACCCGTGCGGATCGAGGTCACGTTCCCCGAGGCAGTCACGATCCGCACCATCGAACTGCCGAGCATGAACAGCATCAACCATCCCCGCTGTTACGAGCCTGGCATCACCCTCAGCGTCGAAGCCATAGCCCCTGACGGGCATGCCACGCGGGTCATGCACGGTGCGGTGCCCTCGGCCAATTCGCAGGATAATACCCCGGTCTCGTTCGCCTGTGCCGACGGCGGTGCAACCGCCAGGTACCGTATTACGATCGAAAACAAATACGACATGACGCTCTGGTCGCTCAAACTGTATACGGCAGCCCGGAAAAACTGCTGGGAGTCCGAGGCGGGATGGACGCTCCGCAACCTGGAGCGGGCGAACGCCCACCCGCAGCAGAACCCTGCCGCATATGTTGCCCGGGATCGGATCGTGGACATCACGGATGCGATGCGCGAAGACGGTACGCTGGAGTGGACGGTGCCCGAGGGGCGCTGGACGATCCTGCGCATCGGCCATGTCAATACCGGCCGGCGGAATTCACCGGCCCCTCCCGAAGGAACCGGGTGGGAGTGCAATAAATTGTCGCCCGACGGGGCCCGGGCGCAGTTCGCCGGCTACATCGGACGCCTGCACGACGGCCCTTTGTCCGGCGGGCTGCTCGATGGCATGCTGCTCGACAGCTGGGAATGCGAGACCCAGACCTGGACGGACGATATGGAGGCCGAGTTCGCCGGGCGTAACGACTATGCGCTGCGCAGCTGGCTTCCGGCCGTCATGGGCTTCGTGGTCGACGACCAGGAGACCACGGCGCGGTTCCTGCGCGACTGGCGTGCGACGATTTCGAAACTTTTTTCCGAGAATTTCTACGGGACGATGGCTGCGCTCGCCCGGGAGAAGGGCCTGACTATTTCGTATGAAACGGCCGCCGGCGACGTTTTCCCGGCCGACATCCTCGAATATTACAAATATGCCGATGTCCCGATGTGCGAATTCTGGCAGCCTTTCACCGACGGCTTCGTCGGGTCGCTGAATTTCAAGCCCATAAAACCGGCCGCTTCGGCCGCCCGTTTCTACGGCAAGCCGCGGGTTTCGGCCGAAGCCTTTACCTCGTTCACCCATACGTGGGACGAACAGTGGAGTATGCTCAAGGAGGTCGCCAATACCAACCTGGCCGAGGGCGTCACGCACCTCATATACCATACCTATACGCATAACCCGCAACGGCCGTTCCTGCCGCCCGGGACATCGTTCGGCGGGCCGGGTATCGGCACCCCTTTCCTGCGCGGGCAGACCTGGTGGAAACACATGCCTGTCATCAACGATTATTTTGCCCGTTGCAGCTATATGATGGAGCGGGGGCGGCCCGTTTCCGATATCATCTGGTACCTGGGTGACGAACTGAGCCCCAAGCCCGACCAGGATCCCGCCTTCCTGCAAGGATACAAATACGACTATTGCAATCCCGATATCCTGATGAACCGCCTCCGCGTGGAGGAGGGAATGTTCGTGACGCCCGATGGTATCCGTTACAGCGTGCTGTGGCTGCCCGACAACTGCCGGATGCTGCCCGCAACACTCGAGAAGATCCTCGCCTTCGTCCGGGCAGGCGCCACCGTTATCGGCGAGGCCCCCGAGGGGTTGGCGACGCTCAGCGGCGGAATGCAGGCGCAACGGCGTTTCGACAAAGCCGTAAAGGCGATTTGGGGAAGGCGTACCGCAGGCGTGCGGAAAGTTGGCAGGGGGCGTGTGATTTCGGGGCTGGCGATTCCTGAGGCGCTCGCTGCCGCCGGCATAACGCCCGACGTCCGGGGCGATGTGCTTTGGGCGCACCGCCGTACGGAAGGGGCGGACTGGTATTTCGTGTGTCCTCCGAAAGGTGCGGGCTTCGCCGGAACGCTGGATTTCCGTTGCAGCGGCATCGTCGAAGTGTGGGATCCCGCGACGGGCGGCAGAACGCGGGCACAGGCCGTCGCCTGCGGGGATCGCATCCGCGTGTCGCTCGAACTGCCGCAGTCGGGATCGTGCTACGTCGTATTCCGGAGGGATGTCCCGGAGTCCGATCTGCCGCAGCCGCACGTCGCCGCGGGGGCGCAAGCCGCCGCGATCCCCCTGCGGGATTGGACGCTTCGTTTCCCGGCGGGTTGGGGTGCCCCCGAAAGGCTGGAACTGTCGGAACTGAAGCCCTGGAAAGACCTCGGCCTGTCCGAAGAGGGGCGGGCGTTCTCCGGCACGGCGGTTTACGAAACGACGTTCGAAGCCCGGGAGCCGGGTGCCACATATACGCTCGACCTGGGGCGTGTCGGGATGATTGCGGCGGTGACGGTGAACGGCTGCCCTGTGCAGACGCTTTGGGCGCCGCCTTACCGTACGGACATCAGCGATTATGTCCGCCCCGGAACCAATACCGTTGTGGTCGAAGTGACCGGGAGCTGGTTCAATAGGTTGGTCTACGATGCGGCGCAGAAGCCCGCGGTGCGCAAAACCTGGGTGATCCGCTGGCCTTCGGCCGATGAACCGCTGCGGGAAAGCGGACTTCTCGGGCCTGTGCATATAAACGTCGGAAAGGAATTGTAACCAGTGCTTTGTGCAATTTTGGGCGTGGCGCGAGCCGGCCGATTGTGCGGAAATATCTGACAATATAATGGAAAGGTTCCGGCAGCTATGGCTGCCGGAACCTTTTTTCCGTATTTGCCGGGGAGGGTTATTCGAGCCGAATGATGAGGCCTGTATTTTTCGTTTCGTCCCATAGCCAGACCTTGCCCTGAGATATTTTCAGGACTAAGGCTTGCAATTCCTGCGAGGGGATACTCGATATTCCCTGTGTTTCCACCGTCACCTTGACGTATCGGTCGACCACGGGGGCCGTTTCCAGCATGCACGCCATGTAACGGCTTTGGGAGGTATTCTGTATCCGGAAACTGTGCCGGCTGGTGTTGTAGGCGTATTGGTAGAGGTCGTTGTCGTAGATGAACAGGCTGTTTTCGTTTTCGTATACACCCGGCACATCCTTTTGTAACAGGGCGTACGAATGGCCCGATTTGCCGGTGTCGCTCTTGCTGCAGGCCGTAACCACGGCGAAGAGCATGGTGAGGATGAGGATTCTTCTGAGCATGGCCGTCTCTTTTTATTTCGTGATTTCCAATTCTTTGATTAATACGTCGGTCGTGCCGTCATCGAACGTGACCTCGGCACGCAACTCGCAGGTGCCGGGTTCTGCGAATACGTGTTCGTCCCCGTCGAGCGTCGTGCCGTTCAGTTTCCAGGTGATTGTGTAGTCGTCGCAGGCGATGTTCGAGACGACCAGCGGTGCGGCCTCCCCGACGGCAAACCTTTTTTTGTCGAGGGCGATTACGGCATACTTCGATGTTAGAGGCTTCGTCGAGAATACAAACTTGACGGGCGTGGCTTCCTCGCTGTCGGAGGATGAGATGCTCCCTTCGTACTCTGTGTCGGGTTGCAGCCCTCTGATATAGAGCGAGGTCTCGGTCTGCGCGGGTGCCGAGGCGTAATCTTCGCCTCCTTTCTGCCGCCAGCTTACCAGCCATCGGTAGTCGGGGTTGTAGCCCGGCCAGGATAATTTCACTTCCCGCTGGTAGGGAATGATGTCGACCATGTCGGAACTCATTTTCACATGAACCCGGCACTCGCCGTATACCTCGGGGTTTTGTACCGAGGTCGCCGTGATGACGGCATTGCCCGTGGCAAGCGCCTTTAGTTTCCCGGTCGCATCGACCGATACGACGGCCTCGTCGCTGCTCTCCCAGGTCACTTTGCGGTTGGCGACTTCGAGGGGCCGGACGTTTGCATGCAGGGTCATTTCATCACCCACGGCCAGTTCGATCTCGGGTTCATCGAATCCGACGCTTTCCACGGGAACGTCGACCTCTTCGTGCAGGACGATCGAGATTACCCAATTGACCCCAAGGTCGTTCGACAGGTACCAGGTCTTGCCATTGTCGGTCGAGATAAGGCCGCCCTTGCCGTCAACCTGCGGGCCGCCGTCGGCCGTCGAAGGCCAGTCCGCGGCAGAATGCAGCAGGTAGCCCGTCTTGAGGCTTCGGCCCGCTTCGATGACGATATTTTCGGCCGAGAGGTCTATGGTCGTCACGCCATTCGCGACGATATTTTCCATGGGTTTGCAGTATACGATCTGGTCATCGACGAAGACGTACAGATCGGCGACATTGTTGTCTCCGCCCAGCTGGATATTTACTTTCCGGAGGGTCTGTCCCACATACGGGGCCAGATCGCTGCTGTCCCAGCCCGCCGCCCGGATCTGTCCCGGGACGAAAAATATGCCTTGCAGGTTTTGTCCCGTATGCCATTTGAGCTCCGTCCCGCCGGCCTCCTCGACTGCCTGCAAAGTGATTTCGCAGGTATTGTCACCCTGCATTACCTCTACGTATCCGGAGTATATCAGGTAGCCTTCCTTGTCCGCTTCGATCCGGTATTTGCCTGTGGGTATCTCTGCAAACAGGCATATCCCGCTCAGTCCCGTGTCTCCGGTTATTTTCTTTCCGGAGGCTACCAGGCTCCGGGTGACCATGACCGATTGACGCTCGACCTCGTCGACGGGCGTGAGGCTGATGTAGGTGTTGGTTTGCAATTTCCCTGCGCTGTTTTTTACTGTCACGCTGAGCGATGCCGCGTCGGATTTCTTCACCGTGAAAGTGATGTTGCCGTCGGCTTGCTGCCGGATGTCGTCGATTTCGATCCCGACCGGAAGCCCGGCCCAGGTCTTGAATTCCGCATGAGTCTGTGAACTGAGCTTTGTGACCTGCCGGGTACCCGGGAAATACATGCCGGCGCGGTAGGATGACGGGTTGTTGTCGTTGTCCGCCTCTATCAGCTCGTGGCAGGGGTGTGAAGGCGAGCCGTTCGGGGCGTTCATGCCCCACATGCCCATGGCGGTATTCGAGTGTGTGCCGCTGCCGTCCGACCAGGTCACGATGTTTTGGGAGCGGTCGATGTGCCACACCAGCATTCCCCCGTATTCGAAATAGGAGTCCCACGGGGTGATGTCGCCGCTGTTGCTCCGGTTCTCGAAGAGGAAATATTCGTCCGGGTTGTTGGTCTTCAGCAGTAACCCCTTGTTTTTAGCCAGCGGTTCGAGCGTATATTCGCCCTCCCGGTCGATCACCTCGTAGTCGAGCCAGCCGAGCATCAATCGCTCCATGGCGTTGAAGTTGACCGGGATGATCCCGCCGTTGAACGTTCCGTCACAGTAGATCGAGAAGCGTCCCAGGCGCCCCGAATAATCGTCCGTGAGCCCTAACGTATGTCCGAATTCATGGAGGAAGGTGGTATAACCGCCCCGGATCGTTTCGGACGCCATCTCTTGCGAGATCGCATAACTGTCGACCAGCTTTCCATCGAGCACCAGGCCGCCACCGGCTACGCCCGACGCATGCGGCCACGGGGTGGGAATCGTGGTATCGTTGGGCCCCGAGTAGAAGAGGTATACGTTGTCGACTTTGTTGTCGTTGTTGTAGTCGAACTGGGAGAAGTCTATGCCGTGCAGTTCCTTGGCCATCTTGCACGCTTCGATGACCATCTTGCCTACGTCGCCGTCGTTTCCCTCGCCGGGCTGGGGCTTCCCTCCGTAATATCCCATGGATTTCGACAGCGTGAGGGGGCCTACGACGATGAATTCAGGGCTGAATTTCCCGCCGGAGTTGTCGATCAGGAACTGCCGCGCGCTGCCTGCGCAGCCGAGGCCCGTATAGTTCTCGCCGTTGAGCATCCGGTCGTACTCTTCATTGGCGTTGGGTGTGTAAAACGGCCTCTCTTTCGTTTCCACGAGCAGGATGAGCCGTTTGGCGTTCCCTTGCCAGACCACCTGGTTGATGGTCGGTTCCCAGGGAACGGCGGGGCATGTTTGCCCGATGCCGAGGAAAAATAGCAGCAGGACGAGGATTCTGCCTGTCAAGTCGATGATTTTCATGTTGGTTGATGGTTTGGGTGAATCTGAAATGAGGTGGGACGATAAATCGTCATGCCGTCGGGGAATTCCGACGGCTGTCCGGCAGCGCTCCGTTGGTCTGAGGCAAATTTAGAGGCTAAATCCATTATGGATAGCATAGAATTTGGGATTAACTTATAGTAAATTGATATTCGCGCGCCTTTTTAAAATATCATTTTCTTATTCATTACGATCATTTGACCTGCGTGGCCGCCGGGCATTTGGATTTAATTTTGTATACAACAACCAACTACTTTAAAATCAGATGCCTATGACCTATTACCTATTATAATGAGCTTTGTTCCCGGAAGCGTTCCCGGTTGTGTCTGTCTGTTTTACAACTAACCTATTTAATTACTAACCCTTATCAATGTTATGTTTAAAAATCGCATTTATGGTGAAAGGTTTACGAATATTGGTATGATTTTCCGCCCGGCAGATTGTGCCTGGGGCAAACGGGCACTCCTATTGTTTGCCTCGTTCGCTTTTGGCCTGACCGCTGCGTTCGCGGCCGCCACCCCGTTTGAAAAAATGTCTGCAAACCCGCTTCCCGACATTTCCGGTGCGGGTTTCGCAAATGCACCTTCCCCGCAAAAGGGGTTTCCCATTTCGGGCTCGGTCGTGGATGAAGACGGCAACCCGGTTTCTGGTGTGACCGTTATCGAGAAGGCGAACCCGGCCAACGGCACCGTTTCGAACAGTAACGGTGAGTTTTCGATCCATGTTCCCGACCAGAATTCCGTGCTCGCATTCTCGTTCCTGGGCTACGAACCCCAGGAACTGGTCGTCGGAGACCGCCGTATCCTTTCCATTATGCTCAAAACGGCTGCACAGGAGATGGAGGATGTCGTGGTTGTAGGCTTCGGCACCCAGAAGAAGGAGAGTCTCGTCAGTGCCATCGCCACGGTCAAGCCTTCGGAGCTGAAAGGCCCGACGAGCAACCTTACGACGATGATCGGCGGTCAGGTCGCCGGTATGATCTCCTATCAGCGCAGCGGTGAACCCGGGCAGGACAATGCCGAGTTCTTCATTCGTGGCGTCGGTTCGTTCGGTGCCGGTAAGGTCAATCCGCTGATCCTGATCGACGGCATCGAATCGTCATCGACCGACCTGGCCCGTCTCCAGCCGGACGACATCGCCGACTTCTCGGTGCTGAAGGATGCAACGGCCTCGGCGGTTTACGGTGCCCGGGGTGCCAACGGCGTGGTGCTGGTCAATACCAAGAGCGGCCGCGAGGGGAAGACGCAGTTCAACTTCCGCGCCGAGAACTCCATTTCGACCAATACCCGCAATTTCCGTTTCGCCGACAACATTACCTACATGCAACTGGCCAACGAGGCCGTGCTGACGCGTAACCCGCAGTCGCCGCTGACCTATTCCTGTCTCTTATACACATCTCCGAGCCCACGAGACCGATCAGTATCTCG
>ENA-OZHQ01000228-OZHQ01000228.1-human-gut-metagenome-genome-assembly--contig:-NODE-228-length-13656-cov-5.188001_pt1 | contig 13656 bp, 11 predicted proteins | sample MGYA00244044_ERZ653682 | MGnify/ENA primary metagenome ERZ653682 (study PRJEB26926, sample SAMN06165288) | human gut metagenome | biome: ENVO:00009003; feature: ENVO:2100002; material: ENVO:00002003...
TCGTCGGCAGCGTCAGATGTGTATAAGAGACAGGACACGGCGGGCCTTGACTTCCAGGCTGGGCATAATGTTTTCCATGGCCTGGGTGAACACTTCCAGAGGCTCCTTCTCGGTCTTTTCCTTGATGATATCAAAGGCACCGTAGACAACCTTCTGGGCAACGCCCTTCTTACCGTCCAACATGATGCTGTTGACCAGCTTGGTCACCAGCACGGAGTTGTACATAGGATCGGGCAGAATTTCTCTCTTGGGAACATTACCTCTTCTGGGCACTATGCTTCCCTCCTTCATAAAAATATGATTTCATAGGTACTCAACAGCCGGAGAGGCTGTTGTACGGCCTGCCAAAGAGGTACATACGATATATATAAACCTTTTCGGCAAAGCTCATTTCATGCGGGGATTACTTGCTCTTGGGACGCTTGGCGCCGTACTTGGAGCGCGCCTGCATACGGCCCTGAACGCCCTGGGTATCCAGAGTGCCGCGGATGATGTGGTAACGAACACCGGGCAGGTCCTTGACACGGCCGCCGCGGATCATGACCACAGAGTGCTCCTGCAGAGAATGACCGACACCAGGAATGTAGGCGGTGACCTCGTAGCCGTTGGTCAGGCGGACACGGGCGATCTTACGCAGAGCGGAGTTAGGCTTCTTGGGGGTGGCAGTTCTCACTGCGGTGCAGACGCCGCGCTTCTGAGGGGAGGACAGATCGGTCTCCTTGTTCTTCAGCGTATTCAGGCCCTTCTGCATAGCGGGGGAATTGGACTTGTAGGTAGCCTGTTTCCGGCCCTGCTTGACCAGCTGATTAAAAGTAGGCATGCAATGAACTCCTTTCTAAAGATTTGTGGGATAACTCCCTATATTTTCCACGGAACAGAAAATTTTATTCCGTTGGAAGCGGTTTTTCCTTTGCCAGCAGCGCCGCTGCGGCCGTGGGTACGTCGATGCCGCAGGCACGACCCAGCTGGGCCATGGTGTGCGCCCCGGACACGGGAACGCCCCGTTCCCGGCAGCGGCCCTCCAGCGGCCGGGTCAGCCGGGAATCGGCGTCGCAGGCCAGAAACACCCGGCCTGCCCGGCCGGCGCTTACTGCCCGCTGCACCTGTTTCAGGCCCACCACCTTGTCTTTGGATGACAGCTCTTCCAGCACGTGGGAACCTCCTCGGCACAGTGTGTCTGCCGCATGGCAAAATTCGCGGAATCCATATCCGCGCAGTTTGAAATTATAGCACAGTCCCCCGGGATACGTCAAGAGGAATCCGGGTAAAACTTTTCATTTTCCTTTGTGCATTCGTCCATACTTTGTGCACATATTAGCAAAATTTGTGTCAAATCTGCAAATAAGGCTGGAAACCGGTGCGGGGGTATGATAGAATGAAAATACCTGTGGGGCGGGAAGCTCCGGGAGAAATTAAAGGAGGTAATAGCTTGATGAAAACACCTGTTCGCACCAGACTTCTGTCTGCGCTGCTGTCACTGGTCATGCTGGTTTCCCTGCTGCCGGTGTCGGTATTCGCGGCAGAGCCTGCGTCCGGGACCTGGGAAAAGGTCACCGAGGCACAGGAGGACTGGTCCGGTCAATACCTGATCGTCTATGAAAAAGGCAGTCTGATCATGGACGGCTCCCTGTCCGCCCTGGACAAGGAGGGCAACAAGGTGGACGTGACCATCACCGACGGCAAGATCGTTGGTGATTACGCCAAGTACGCGTTCACCATCGCGCCCATGACCGGCGGCTGGTCCGTACAGTCCGCCAGCGGAAAGTACATTTCCGGCAAGTCCGGCAGCAACAAGATCATCACCGGCTCCACTCCGGAGCTCAACACCATCACCTTCGCTGATGGTAATGTGAAGATCGCCAGCAACAACACCACGCTGCAGTATAACGCAGCCGCCACCAACGGCACCCGGTTCCGCTATTATAAGAGCGAGAATCAGCAGCCCGTGGCCCTGTATAAGCTCAGCACCGCCCCCGCCCGCCAGAGCGGCATCGTCACCGATCTGACCACCCTGCAGAACGGCGACAAGGTGGTGGTGTTCAACCCCGCCAACAAAAAGGCTCTGTCCTCCGTGTACAACGGCTTCTATAACACGGGCGTGGATGTGGAGCTGACCGGTGGCAAGCTCACCGGCTACACGGATGCAGAGCTGTGGACCGTGAACCGCACCGAGAGCGGCGCCTATACCTTCTCCACCGCCGAGGGCAAGAAGCTGTCCATGGACACCAGCTACAGCAGCACCCCCCTGGACAAGGCCAATGTGGATTGGGAGCTCAGCGCTGCCGCCACGGCGGACTGCTTCTACATCAAGAACGTGGGCCGCGGCAGCTATCTGGAGTGGTATGCCGAGAAGAACAACTGGAGCTCCTACGGAACCATCGGCAGCAACGAGGCTCTGTTTGCCCAGCAGCTTTATCTGGTGGCAGACACCCAGGAGCCTGGCCAGCCCGGCCAGCCGGAGGATCCCTCCGCTCCTCTGAAGAACGGCGACCAGGTGGTCATCTACAACCCCGCAAACCTCAAGTCCCTGTCCAGCGAGTACACCGGCTTCTATAACAAGGGCACCGACGTGACCCTCACCGGCGGCAAGCTGGCCGGCTTCACCGAGGCCGACATCTGGACCGTGGGCGTCAACGACGATGGCAGCTATACCTTCTCCACCGCCGACGGCAAGAAGCTGTCCATGGACGAAAAATACTCCAGCACTCCCCTGGACAAGGCCCACACCGGCTGGACACTGGAGCAGGCTGCCACCGAGGGCTGCTACTACATCAAGAACGTGGGCCGCAGCAGCTATCTGGAGTGGTATGCCGAGAAGAACAACTGGAGTGCCTTCGGCACCATCGGCAGCAACGAGGCTCTGTTTGCCCAGCAGCTCTATCTGGTAGGCGACGAGACGGACCAGCCCGCCGGCAGTCTGCCCCAGGAGGGCGCGCAGGTGGTGCTGTTCAACCAGAATGCCCAGGGCGTCCTGGCCGGGCAGAATGACAACACCGACAGCCCCGCCGTCAACAACGTCTCCGCCCAGGTGGCCAACGGCAAGGCCATTCCCGGCAACGGCGGCGTGGTGTTCACCGTGGAGCGCAGCGGCGAATACTATCGCTTCCGCAACGAGACCTATGGCTACCTGTGCTCCAACGGCACCGGCAACAACGCCTTCTATTCCCAGACCGCCGGCGAGGACGCCGACTGGACCGTGGAGCCCTGCTCCGGCGGCGTGGGCGGCTATCAGCTGGAGAGCCGCACCGCCAAGTTCAACGGCAGTTACAGCCAGTTCCTGGAGTATTACAGCGACAGCTATAAGACCTATAGCATGTACAACGTCACGGACTACACCATCTACTCCTTCTTCTTCTATGGCGTAGCCGACAGCGTGAAGCTGGACGGCGGCGTGGTCAACGATCCCGCCGTGGTGTTCACCTCCGCCGACACCGTGAAGGCCGGTCAGGACTATACCCTGACCTTCACCGTCAACGATGTCAAGGCCGTTTCCAAGCTGGAGATCCTGGTGGACGGCAAGACCGCCGGTGTCATCACCGACTACACCGCCGACGGCAAGAACTACACCGCCAACGTCTCCGCCGCCATGCTGGCCGGTGCCGACAAGGTGACCTTCACCGTCCGCGTGACCAATGTCTCCGGCGTCAGCTACAGCGGCAGCCTGGTGGTCACCGTGGTGGACGAGCCCTCCATTGGGGCTGTGACCCCCCTGAAGGGCAGCCAGACCGGCAGCGACAAGCGGCCCGTGATCTCCGCCGAGCTCATCAACGCCGGTGAGAATCCCACCCTGGAGATGACCGTCAACGGCCAGAAGGTCAACGCCGTGTACGCCGGCGGCAAGCTCACCTATACCCCCGCCGCCGACATGACCGACGGCCGCACCAATGTTACCGTCACCGTCACCCGCGCCGACGGCAAGTCCGCTTCCTTCAGCTGGTTCTTCACCGTGGGCGAGTCCCGGTATCAGCTGTACTTCGGTCAGCTGCACAGCCACACCCAGTATTCCGACGGCGCAGGCTCTCTGGAGTCCGCTCTGAGCTATGTGAAGAACCTGCCCGACAGCGCCAACGTGCAGTTTGTGGCCTTCACCGACCACTCCAACTACTTCGACAAGAGCGGCGCGGCCAACCCCGAGGGCGCCCTGTATGACATGAGCCTGGCCACCCCCTACAGCCAGGAGACCTGGAACAGCTACCGTTCCGCCGTGGCCGCCTTCAACGAGGCCAACGCCGGCTCCCTGGTGGCTCTGGCCGGCTTCGAGATGACCTGGTCCGGCGGTCCCGGCCACATCAACACCTTCAATACCCCCGGTATCGTCTCCCGCAACAACACCACCCTGAACAACAAGACCGACTATGCCGGTATGCGCGCCTACTATGCCCTGCTGAGCCAGCAGGAGGGCGCAGACAGCCTCAGCCAGTTCAACCACCCCGGCAACACCTTCGGCACCTTCGGTGACTTCGCCTTCTGGGATCCCGTCATCGACAGCCGCATGTACATGGTGGAGGCCGGCAACGGCGAGGGCCAGATCGGCGCCGGCGGCTATTATCCCAGCTATGAGTACTACACCATGGCGCTGGATAAGGGCTGGCACCTGGCTCCCACCAACAACCAGGATAACCACAAGGGCCGCTGGGGCAACGCCAACGACGCCCGCGACGTGATCCTCACCGACGACTTCTCCGAGGAGGGCATCTACGACGCGCTGCGCGCCATGCGTATGTACGCCACCGAGGACAAGAACCTGGAGATCGGCTACACCGTCAACGGCATGCTCCTGGGCAGCAGCCTCACCGAGGTCCCCGAGAAGCTGGACATCCATGTTACCGTCAACGACCCCGACGCCAGCGATTCCATCTCCAAGGTGGAGGTCATTGTCAACTCCGGCAAGACCGCCTATACCTGGGACGATCCCGCTGTCCTGGCCACCGGCGACCTGTCCGTGACCCTGGACCCCGACTACAGCTACTACTACATCCGCGTCACCCAGGGTGACGGCGACCTGGCGGTCACCGCTCCCGTGTGGGTGGGCGAGACCCTGAAGCTGGGCATCTCCGATGTGACCTGCGGCACCTCCACTCCCGTCACCGGCGAGAAGATGACCGTTACCACCACCCTGTTCAACAGCGAGAGCACCGACGCCAGGATCAAGTCCATCACCTATGCCGTGGGCAGCCAGGTGCTGGCCTCCGCCACCGACGCGGGCACCGTTCCCGCCAGCGGCACCCTGGACCTGAGCTATGATATCTCCTTCGATACCGCCCGGGTCTATAAGGTCACCGCCACCGTGGTGCTGGAGCAGGACGGCAAGGGGTATGTGTTCACCAAGGACATTACCCTGGACGTGCTGAACGCCGACGACCTGGTGTATATCGGCATCGACGCCTCCCACTACAACGAGTATGTGGCCGGTAACTACAAGGATTCCATGGGCAACTTCGGCAACCTGGCGGGCAAGTACAACGTCCGCACCGTGGAGCTGAAGACCAGCGACGATCTGATCGCCGCCTGCTCCAATCCCAAGTTCAAGGCCCTGATCCTCACCGCCCCCTCCCGCCGCCTGGCGGACGCCCAGACCGATCCCCGGACCTACAGCGCCGCGGAGCTGGCGGCCATTACCGCCTTCAACGCCGGCGGCGGCACCGTGATCCTGGCCGGCTGGAGCGACAACTACGAGAACTATGACGTGATCCAGAGCAATCCCACCATCAAGCACATGGCCGCTACCCAGAACGAGGTGCTCCAGGCCCTGGGCTCCAGCCTGCGTATTGCGGACGATGCCACCTATGACGATGTCCGCAGCGCAGCCGACGGCGTGGACAAGTGGCGTCTGTACTTCAACACCTACGGTCAGAGCTTCCTGACCGACGGCGTGGAGGTGGACCCCGCTCACCCCTATGACCGCCTGTACACCGAGGTATTCAGCCACTATGGCGGCGCCTCCGTGTATGCCGTGGATGCAGACGGCAACCCCACCTCTGCCCTGCCCGCTACGGTGACTCCGGTGGTGTACACCCATCCCACCACCTATTCCGTGGACGTGGATAAGGACGGCCTGGGCGGCGCCAACGTGCCCAAGTACGCCTATGCCGAAAACGACAGCCGTCTGCTGGCCATGGCCAGTGAGCAGCTGGAGGGCAAGGGTCTGATCATCGTGTCCGGCGCGGCCTTCATGTCCAACTTCGAGGTCCAGGCCACCATCAGCGACAACGGCTCCGAGAAGAACTACTCCAACTATAAGATCTGCGAGAACCTGCTGCGGGCCATCAACCCCGTGAAGGTCACCGACATCGCCACCGTCCAGGCCCAGACCGAGGCCGGTCACAAGTACACCATTGAGGGTGTCGTGACCTCCAACGCCTCCGGCTATGACAAGGCCACCGCCTTCTTCGACTGCATCTATGTTCAGGATGAGACCGGCGGCATCAACTGCTTCCCCGTGGCCGGCGACTTCAAGATCGGCGACGTGGTCCGCGTCACCGGCGTGACGGAGACCTATCAGGGCGAGAACGAGCTGCAGGTTTCCTCCATCGAGAAGATCGGCGAGACCACCCCCGTCACCCCCAAGGTCGTCACCTCCACTCAGATCAACGACGGCTCCGTCCTGGGCCAGCTGGTGACCCTGAACGGCTACGTCACCGGCTATGAGATGGCCGACGGCCTGGTCCAGACCATCCTGGTCCGCGACAGCGAGGGCAAGATCGCCCGCGTGTTCATCGACGGCTATATCACCACCTCCTACGATGTGGCGAACCTGTCCGTGGGCTGCCAGATCTCCGCCACGGGCCTGGCCTCCTATGACAACACCTTCGTCCTGGCCGACGGCACCCCCATGGCTCCCCGCATCCGCGTCCGCGACCGCAACGACGTGGTCTGCACCGCCCATGAGCATACCTTCGGCGAGTGGATCGTCACCACCCAGCCCACCTGCACCGAGCCCGGCGAAAAGACCCGCACCTGCACCGGCTGCGGTGAGGTGGAGACCCGGGTCATCCCCGCTGCCGGTCACGACTATAAGGACGGCAAGTGCACCGTCTGCGGCGAGACCGATCCCAACTACAAGCCCGATCAGCCCACCCAGCCCGGCGTCAAGACCGGCGACGAGAGCAACACCACCATGTGGATCATCGTCCTGGTGTGCGCTGCCGCTCTGGCTGTGGTGCTGGTCATCGTGTCCCGCAAAAAGCGCAACAGCTAATACTGATTCTTGATTCAAAAATTGAATCAAGAATCCCGTGCGCTACGCGCACGCACAGCGTGCGAAAACACGCTGTGACGTCTCATACAAAACCTGACGCACCTTCGGCGCTATAAAAAGCTTTTCAAGCTTTTTAACAGGTTTTGGTATAAGCGGACCACCCCATAGCAAGCCATAGCACAACAGCAAAGGCCCCCGCCAGATGGCGGGGGCCTTTGAGATTGTCAAAAAGTCTCACAGAGTTTGCCGTCCGCAGGCGGCAAATTAAATGCAATCCGTTTTTTGCGGCGGCGTGTACGTCGCAAAAAACACTTCTCAGTCTGCAAGTGTGGAATTGGTTCGCCCACGGCGAACCAATTATGCGCGCAGCAGACTGCAAGTCTTTTGCGCAAAAAGAGCTTTGCTCTTTTTGCGCAAGTATCAGAATACGCTCAGGTCCAGCCGGGCGGACAGCAGCTCCAGCGCCCGGATACCGGCCAGGCTGTTGCCCTTTTCGTCCAGGGCCGGGCTGAACAGGCCCACCCCCATGCGGCCGGGGACCACCGCCATGATGCCGCCGCCTACGCCGCTTTTGGCCGGGACTCCCACCCGGATGGCGAAGTCTCCGGACCCGTCGTACATGCCGCAGGTCATCAGGTTGGCGTTGACGAACCGGCCATAGGCCGCCGGGAACAGCCGCTGGCCGTCCGGCAGCTGGCCGTGGCAGGCCAGCACGCAGCCGATGCGGGCCAGGTCCGCCGCGCTGACCCGGATGGAGCAGGCCCGGAAATAGCAGTCCAGCAGCTCCTCCGCGTCCCCGTGGAGCAGGCCGTGGGCCTTCAGCAGATAGGCCAGGGCCCGGTTTTTGGAGCCGGTGGCCTTTTCAGAGTGATAGACCTCCTCGTCCAGGTCGATTTTCTCGTTGGCGGCCAGGCGGCGGATAAAGCCCAGCAGCCGGGCAAACCGCTGGTCATAGGTCTCGCCCCCCACCAGCTGGCACATGAGGATGGCCCCGGCGTTGACCATGGGGTTCAGGTGCTTGGCCAGCAGGGCGTTGTCCGCCACGTTGATGGCGTCAAAGGGCTTGCCGGTGGCCTCCACCCCCACATGGGCCCGGACGGTCTCCCGGCCGTTGTCCTGCAGGGCCAGCAGAAGCAAAAGGGGCTTCATGACGCTCTGGATGGTGAAGCAGCGGCGGCTGTCGCCGGCCTCCACCATGTTGCCGTCCTTGTCGAACACGGCGATACCCAGACGGTCCGGGTCCTGCCGGGCCAGCTCCGGGATATAGGAGGCCAGGGCCCCCTGCCCGGTGTACGGGCGGCACTCCTGTAGGATCTGTTGCAGCAATTCTTCCATATCGGCTCCTTCACCCGCGCGAAGGCGGGATTTTTTGATACAATAGGTAATTTTTCTGTCGGATATTACGGTCAGTAGTCGACTTTCATCAGGCACAGGCCCTCCGGCGGGGCGGTGGGGCCCGCCAGGCGGCGGTCCCGGGCCTCCAGCAGGGCGGGCATATCCTCCGGCTGCCGGGTCCCCCGGCCCACCTCCAGCAGCGTGCCCACCAGGATGCGCACCATATTCTGCAGGAAGCCGGTGCCGTGGAAGGTGAACACGATGCGGTCCTTCTGCCGCACCACGGTGATGCTGTCCACCAGCCGGACGGTGGATTTTTTCATCCGGGGGTTGCCGCAGAAGCTGGCGAAGTCGTGCTGTCCCTGCAAATACGCCGCAGCCTGCTGCATCCGCTCCAGGTCCGGGTGAAAGTCCAGCAGGGTGACATACTTCCGGTCGAACACCGGCTTCACCGGCCCGTCGAAGCACACATAGCGATAGGTTTTGCCCAGGGCCTTATACCGGGCGTGGAACCGGGGGGCAGCCTCCTTCACCTCCCGGACGGCAATGGCATCGGGGAGATAGCGGTTCATATAGTCCCGGATCTCCTCCGGGGACAGGTCCACGTCCAGCTGGGCGTTGGCCGCCATGGCCCGGGCATGGACTCCGGCGTCGGTGCGTCCGGCGCCGGTGATCTCCACGGGACTGCCCTGGAGCCGGGTCAGCACGCTCTCCAGTTTCCCCTGGATGGTGTCCCGCCCCGGCTGGCGCTCCCAGCCGAAAAAGCGGGTGCCGTCATAGGCGATGATGAATTTATAGTTGCGCAGCATATAGAATCACTCCGTCATGATCTTCAGGATCACCCGGTCCGTCTCCTTCATGCCCTGAGAGGCCAGGATGCCCACATTGCGGATGGTCTCCTCCACGTCCCGGCCCACGATGCCGTCGCCAGGCCGGAAGCTGTTGCCCCGCAGGTACATGTTATAGCCCAGAATGCCAGTTTCCACACCCATAGCGATCTTGCTGGCGCAGCTGGCCTTGGCCCCGTCGCAGATGCACCCGGAGATCATGGCCGCGGCGTTGGTGATGGTCTGGCAGATGCCCTCATAGTCCGCGCCCCGGAGCCAGGCAATGCCGCAGCCTGCCCCCACGCCGGCGGACACCGCCCCGCAGTAGGCGGACAGGCGGCCGATGCCGGTTTTCTGGTGGATGGTGATCAGGTCCGACAGGCACACAGCCCGCAGGATGGTCTCCCGGTCCCGGCCGGTCTGCACGCCGTAGCGCCACACGGGGACGGAGGCCGTGATGCCCTGGTTGCCGGAGCCGGAGCAGATCACCACCGGCATCTCGCAGCCGTTCATCCGGGCGTCGGACCCGGCGGCGGCCCAGGCCCGGGCCTGGGTCTCCACGTCGCCGCCGGACAGCAGCAGGGTGGAGCCGATGTTGGCCCCCCAGTCCCCCCGCAGGCCCTCCCGGGCGATGGCGGTGTTGCAGTCGATCTGGCGGCCCACGGAGTCCTCGATGCGGGAGACGTCCACCGTCTCGGCAAAGGTCAGGATATCCCGGACGTTCAGCACGCTCTTGTCCTGCAGGTTGTCCTCGGCGGAGTCGGAGTGGGGCTTTTCCAGCAGGACCTCCCCGTCCCGCTCCACATAGATGATGTTGGTGTGGTTGTTGGCCACATGGACCACGGCCCGGTGTCCGTCGCCGGTCCAGCCTGTCAGCCGGATGTCCAGCATCCGGGGGGTGGGCGGGCAGTCGATGCGGATCTCCGTCCGGTCCAGATAGTCCCCGATGGCGGGGGCGTCCGCCTCCGTCACATGGGCGATGACCTGAAGCCGGGCCTCCGGATCCCCGGCCACCATGCCCACGGCGATGGCCGCCGGAAGGCCCCGGCGGCCCCCGGTGTTGGGCACCACCACGGATTTGACATTTTTCAGGATGTTGCCGCTGACCTCCGCCAGAATACGGCAGGGCCTCTGCCCCAGCACCTGGCGCAGCCGGGCCGCGCAATAGGCCACGGCGATGGGCTCCGTGCAGCCGGTGGCCAGTTGAAGCTCCTCACGCAGGATGGTACAGAATGCCTCCTCTTTTCTCTCGTCCAACATGATCGCAATTCCCTTTCGTCCCATATATTTTCCCGGCACACGCCGGTGAATTCCCGTTTTGTCTCACGCCTGGGGCACGTCGTCCTCGCTGTCGATCCAGTCCTGCACGTCCACCACCTGAAACTCCGTGGGGGTGCGGCGGATCACCACCCGCTCCAGGCCCGCGTTGATGATGTGGCGGCGGCACATGGGGCAGGAGGTGGCGTCCGGCAGCAGCTCCCCGGTCTGGGCGTTGCGGCCCACCAGGTACAGGGTGCCGCCCACCATGTCCCGGCGGCTGGCGGAGATGATGGCGTTGGCCTCGGCGTGGACGCTGCGGCACAGCTCGTACCGCTCCCCCCGGGGAACCTGCAGCCGCTCCCGGGTGCAGTAGCCCATGTCCACGCAGTTGCGCCGCCCCCGGGGCGCGCCGTTGTAGCCGGTGGAGATGATCTCGTCATTCTTCACGATGATGGCCCCGTACACCCGGCGCAGACAGGTGGCCCGCTCCAGCACCGTCTGGGCAATGTCCAGGTAATAGTTTTCCTTGCTGATGCGCTGCATGACAGCACCTCCCGGTATGAAAGCTCGTTGTTCCCTATTATAAACGATTTTCCTGCTCAGAGCAACAAATTCTTCCGAAAAAAGCATTGACTTCCCGGCAGGGGCTGTGGTATCATGAACGAACTGAAAACTCTATGAGGGAGTAGCAAGCGGGCGATTGTCCGCAGCACGTCAACATACTGGCCGCCTGGCGGCCTGGCTTGCTTTAATTTGCGAGACTCATGTATCACTGCCGCGGGATGCATGGGACTCGTCTGTCTGTTCGCCTTCGAGCCCGGACATGGCCCCCGGCCATGTCCGGGTTTTTTCATGGAATTTTCACGAAAAAAGGAGAAACGAACATGCAGTGGAATATCCTGTTCTTTTTCAACAGCGTGCTGCTGGGGGTGGGGCTGGCTATGGACGCGTTTTCCGTGTCCCTGGCCAACGGCCTCAACGAGCCCCACATGTCCCGGCGGCGGATGCTGGGCATTGCCGGGGTGTTTGCCGCCTTCCAGGCCCTGATGCCCATGACGGGGTGGATCTGCGTCCACACCATCGTGCAGTATTTCCGGGCCTTTGAAAAGCTGATCCCCTGGATCGCCCTGGCCCTGCTGGGCTTCATCGGCGGGAAAATGCTCATCGAGGGCATCCGGGGCGGCGGAGACGATGACGCCGCCCCCAGGCTGGGCCTGGGCGCTCTGTTGGTGCAGGGGGTAGCCACATCCATCGACGCTCTGTCCGTGGGCTTCACCATTGCCGAATATGACTGGCTCATGGCCCTGGTCTGTTCCCTGATCATCGCGGCGGTAACGCTGTGCATCTGTCTGGGCGGCCTGGTGCTGGGCCGGAGATTCGGCACCCGTCTTGCCGGCCGGGCCCAGATTCTGGGCGGAGCCATCCTCATCTTTATCGGTCTGGAAATATTCATCAGCAGCTTTCTAAGCTAAGGAGGAACTTATCATGCTCGTACCCATTCTTCTGTTCATCGTGGGCCTGGTGCTGCTCATCAAGGGCGGCGACTGGTTCGTGGACGGCGCCACGGGCCTGGCCCACCGTTTCCATGTGCCGGAGATCCTCATCGGCGCCACGGTGGTGTCCATCGGCACCACCCTGCCGGAGGTGATGGTATCCGCCACCTCCGCCGTCAGCGGTCACGGCGAGATCGCCTACGGCAACGCCATCGGCTCCGTCATCTGCAACACCGCCCTGATCGCGGCTCTGACCATCGCCATCCGCCCCTCGGAGGCAGACCGCAAAAGTCTGCGGACCCCGGTGATCTTCTTTTTCGTCGCCGCTGCGTTCTACGCCGCCATCGCCTACACCAACGGCTCGTTCACCCGCCTGGCGGGCATCGTCCTGCTGGTGATGTTCGCGGTGTACATGGTCCTCACCGTGCGCCAGAGCTTCCGGGACACCGTGCAGGCCGGCGGCGCGGACGAGGCCATTGACGGCACCCCCTCCATGGGCAAGGACATCCTGCTGCTGGTCATCGGCGCGGCCTTCATCGCCGTGGGGGCCAACCTGCTGGTGAACAACGGCACTCTCATCGCCCAGGGGCTGGGCGTGCCGGAGTCCGTCATTGCCCTGACCTTCGTGGCCCTGGGCACCTCCCTGCCGGAGCTGGTCACCGCCATCACCTCCCTGGTAAAGGGTCACAGCGCCCTGTCCCTGGGCAACATCGTGGGGGCGAACCTGTTTAACCTGGTGCTGGTCAGCGGCCTGTCCACCACCCTGTCCCCCTTCCAGGTGCCTCAGGAAAAGACCATCGCCGGGTACAACGCCTCCCTGGTGGTGGACATCCCCCTGATGATGCTGGTAATGCTGCTGCTGACGGTGCCCGCCCTGGCCAGGGGCAGGCTGTCCCGCTGGCAGGGCATCGTGCTGCTGGTGCTGTACGCCGGCTTCTGCGCGTTCCAGTTCTGCTTCTGAGACTTGAATAAACCAACGCACCCCCGGTGGAATCCGCCGGGGGTGCGTCAGTGTATCAAAATGCCTCGCAGCGTTTGCCGCCTGCGGGCGGCAAATGACTTGCAAGCCTTTTATCCCAAAAGTGCTTTGCCCTTTTGGGATGTTGTTTAGCCCCACAAAGCGGACAGCATGGGAATGACCTGCTTTTTCCGGCTCATAACGCCGGGGAGGAACAGGGCGTTGTCCTTGGGCTCGGCGGAGAAGGCGTTGCGGATGGCCTCATCGCTGCCCACATACAGCAGCTGCGTGCCCTCCAGCAGCACGTCGGTAAGCATGAGAATCACCATGTTATAGTGGCGCTCCTCCTGGAGGCGGCGCATCACCGCCAGGAACTCCTCCTTGCGCTCCAGCATCTCCATGGAGTCCAGGCAGGTGACCTGGCCCACCCCCAGGTTCTGCTCGCCGATGTGGAACTCCTTGAAGTCGCTGCTCACCAGCTCCTCCACAGATTTGCCTCCGGCGGTGGAGAACAGCTGGCGGCCCAGCTCCTTTATGTCTGTCTCTTATACACATCTGACGCTGCCGACGATCTTACGCGTGTAG
>ENA-OZHQ01000247-OZHQ01000247.1-human-gut-metagenome-genome-assembly--contig:-NODE-247-length-13109-cov-5.034549_pt1 | contig 13109 bp, 10 predicted proteins | sample MGYA00244044_ERZ653682 | MGnify/ENA primary metagenome ERZ653682 (study PRJEB26926, sample SAMN06165288) | human gut metagenome | biome: ENVO:00009003; feature: ENVO:2100002; material: ENVO:00002003...
ACCGGCGAGGCGCTCTGGCAGGCAAAACAGAAATGCCCGGAGCTGCACATCGTGCCGCCGCACTTTGACCGCTACCTGCGCTTCTCCCGCATGGCGCGCGAGATCTACGCCGACTACACCGACCTCGTTGAGCCCTTCGGCCTCGACGAAGTCTGGTGCGACGTCACCGGGACGCAGAAACTCCGCGAGCGCGGGATGGAGGCGCTTGCAAATGAGATACGCGAGCGCGTCAAGTTCGAGCTGGGCATCACCGTCTCCGTCGGCGCGTCCTGGAACAAAATCTTCGCCAAGCTCGGCTCGGACTACAAAAAGCCCGACGCCGTCACCGTGTTCACGCCGGAGAACTACCGCGACAAGGTCTGGCCGCTGCCCGCAGCAGATTTGCTCGGCGTGGGCCGTGCGACGGAGCGCAAGCTGGCCTTGCGCGGCATCCACACCATAGGCGACATCGCCGCGGCCCCGCCCTCGATGCTGCGCGGTTTTCTCGGCAAGTGGGGCCTCATCCTCCACGACTTTGCCGCGGGCTATGACAGCTCTCCCGTCGCCCGCGCCGGAGACGAGGCGGTCATCAAGAGCATAGGCAACAGCACGACCACGCCGCGGGACCTCTGCTGCGACGAGGACGCGGGCATCGTCTACTGGATGCTCTGCGAGAGCGTGGCCGAGCGCATGAGGGAGTCCGGCTTCCTCTGCCGGGGCGTGCAGGTGCATATCCGGGACAACGAGCTCGCGTCCTTCGAGCGTCAGCTGAAACTCGAATCACCTACCTGCCTCGCCTCAACGCTGCACGAGGCTGCGATGCGGCTGCTGCGCGAGAATTGGGACTGGCACAAGCCACTGCGCTCCATCGGCGTGAGGGCGACGGACCTGCTCCCGGCCTCGACGCCGGTGCAGTGCAGCATCTTCGAGGACAGCGAGCGCCAGGAAAAGCGTGAGCGGCTGGAGCGCTCGGTGGACGACCTGCGCCGCCGCTTCGGGCATTACTGCGTGGGCCGGGCCGTGTGCGTGAGCGACCCCACGCTGCGGAACATCAGCCCGAAGGACGAGCACGTCATACACCCGGTCGGGTATTTCAAAGCGGTCTGAGGTGAGGTATAATGTCCGAAAACAGGGCAAAGGTATATGTGGGCGTGGACGCGCGTTTCGACACGGAGGGGCGCATCATGCCGCTGTCAATAACCTGGGAGGACGGACGGGTCTACGGCATAGACCGCGTGCTGGACATGCGCCGGGCCGCGAGCCTCAAGGCCGGCGGGGCCGGGACGAGGTACACGGTGAGGATAGGCCGCAGCGAGACTTACCTGTTCAACGAGGACGGGCGCTGGTTTGTGGAAAGGCGGGAGAGCTGATGTGCGGGAGATACTATGTGGAGCCTGAGAGCGACATTGAGGAGCTGGCGGAGCTCATAGCCGAGGCGAAGCGTAAATCCGATGAGGTCAAGACCGGCGAGGTCTTCCCCACGGACACGGCGGCGGTCATTGCGAACAACCGGCAGCTGAAGCCGGCGGTGTTCCCCATGCGCTGGGGCTTTGAGCGCCGTGGCGGCGGCCTCGTCATAAACGCGCGGAGCGAGACGGCGGGGGAGAAGCAGCTTTTCCGCGAGAGCGCACAGCTGCGCCGCTGCCTCATCCCGGCGAGCTGCTACTTCGAGTGGGAGCGCCGCGCGGACGGCAAGGTGAAGTACGCTATCCGGCCCCGGGGCAAGGAGCTGCTCTATCTCGGCGGCCTCTACACAAAGCCCGAACCGGGAGCCCTGCCGCGCTTCACCATCCTTACCCGCAAGGCCGCCGACGGCATCAGCTTCATCCACGACCGCATGCCGGTCATCGTGCCGAAGGAAAAGGAGGCCGACTGGCTCTCGCATCAGCTGACGCTCGACGAACTGCTGGGAGCTGCGGAGACGGATATGGAGTTTAGCGAGGCGTAAAAAACAACAGGGGTCAGGGACTGCTTGCAGACCCTGACCCCTGTTTTGCCCGGTCAAGTGTAATTTACTCCCCAGGTGTATACCGGCGTATCAATGGTGCCGGCCGGGCTGCTGGAGGAGGTGATGACCCTGTTCTCGCAGCTTTCCCAGGTAACATTTCCGTTTGCATCCTTCTTAATGAATTTGAACGAGAAAGTTGTGTCCGCGGGTACGCTGACGTGCAGGAACCACTCCGGGTAATTCGGACACATCATGGCTTCGGTGCATTTATCGGTATCCCAGCTTCCAAGTTCGGGTATGGAGCCGACTATATGAATGGTCTCACCAAAGTTAGTGCTTGCGTTTACATGGAAGATGACCTGATTCGGGTCGCCAGAGAGTACTGTGTAAGTAAAACCGTTACTTACGCTCGAACCTTTGGTCACGGTTATCGTGTTCTCACCGGCGGCGGCATTGGCGGGAACGATGGCCTCTATCATTTCATCGGAAGCAGAAACGACAGTGGCTGTCGCGTCACCGAATTTGACTGTTGGTGTTCCACCAAGACCTGTGCCGTAAATGTATACGGTATTGCCAGCTCGCCCCATGGTCGAGATAACGTTGCCTATTCTGGGAGTGTCGGTGCCGAGATCGGGGTTATACGACCACACGCAGACCTCGCCGCCGCCGAGAGTGAAGCTCTGGAGGCTACCGGAGCTGACAGTCGCGCTCTCGCCGTACAGCAAGCCGTTGAGTACGTCGTTGTAAGTGCCGTTGGGCAGCGTGGTGTTGAGCGCGGGTACGGTAAAGCTCTGGTCGGGCTGACGGTTTATTGCAACTATCACCTGTTTGGAGTAAAACTGCCTGGAGTAGACCACCACGTCGTTTGAGGAATACAGGATGTCAGTCGTGCCGTAGGCCAGCGCGTCGTTCTCCTGCCGAAGATCGGACAGCGCTTTTATGAGCTGGGTGGCGGTAGTAGACTCGAAATCGGAGACTGCGCCCATGTAAATGCGACCCGCTCCGCTGTCGGGAGCACTCAGGTATTGCTCGGTGCCGTAGTATATGTTGGGAGTGCCCCTGCACGTAAGCAGCGCGGCGATGGCGGCGTGGAAGGGCTTGTCGTTTGACTGCACGTATCTGAACCTGGTGACGTCGTGGTTGTCGATGAAGGTGACGAACTGATTTTCGTATGTATAGTCGCCGTCAGTGTATTCGAGCATATTCGCAAAGTCTGTCATGGACTGCGAGAAATTGCCGAAGGTCTGGTTTACAGAGTTGTAAAATTCAAAGTCCAGATTGGTGACGCCCGTCCTGTCCGGGAAACTGGCGTACTCGCTGTATTTGCTGTCCGGCCTGCCTATGAAGAACTCGCCAAAGTGGGTGATTGGCGCATTCTCGGAGTCGACAGCATCCTTTGCATTCTTGACAAAAGCAGGGTTCATATGGAGCGTAGCATCATGGCGGATGCCGCTGATGCCTTTCTCTGCCCAGAAGTTGAGCGCATCTTCCATATATTCTGCTACGGCAGCATTTTCTTGGGAATAGTCAGCGAGATAGGCCAGCTCCTTGAAGCGGTAGCCAAAGGTGGAATTGTCCGTGCCACGGTCGCCGAGGTGGTGGAACCAACCGTTCGTGTCATTGTTGGGGTCGGCCACGAGGTTTTCTGTTGTGCCGTCGTTGTTGTAGTCAACAGGCTCACCGGCGGAGTCAAAGGCAAACTCGCCGGAAGCGTTCCGGTCGGGCTCGTATATCTTGCCGTCGTAGCGGCTGTCGCTGGAGTGGTTGGTCACAAAATCTATGACTAGTTTAATGCCGGCGTCAGTCAGCTCCTGCTGGAGCTCGTCGAACTCCGCCATGGTCCCGAAGTGCTTGTTGGTCGTAAAGTAGTTCCTCGCGTGATAGCCGTGGTAGCTCGTCCAGCCGTCATGGGTCGCCTGGTCGCGGTTGGCATAGGGCGCGGAGATCCAGACAGCGGTGACGCCCATGCTCTTAAGATAGGGTATCTTGTCGATTATGCCCTGCCAGTCGCCGCCCTGGTAGAGGCGGATATCGGTGCCGGTGCCGTCAAACAGGTCCGGGTCGAAACCGGCGGGAATGTTGTTCGTGGGGTCGCCGTCGTAGAAACGGTCTGTGATGATCTGATAAATGACGTCCTTCGGCGTGACAGGCCCGAGATAGTCGTCCGTGATCGTGCCCTGCGCTCCGGCAGGGGTGAGGAGCAGCGCGGTGATAAGAAGCAGGGACAGCAGCAGAGATAGAATGCGCTTTTTCTCTTTCATAGTTCTCCTTTCCGTCGATAGGCACTGATAACATTTTCCCTCAAACAAGCGCGCTGGGCCGGTAGCTCTACTTTTTCCGCACCTCCGTTTCGTTTGCATGACTGACGACGCTGTACTTTACGGCGCGCGGCGGGGGCGTTATGCGCACAGCGCCGCCGTCATGGGATATCTCGGTCACAAGGCAGTCCGACTCTCCCTCGCGCAGCTCAAAGTGGCCCTGACCGGGCCAAAGGTGCAAAATTATACGCTCCGGCAAATCATCCGTGCAGTCCGGCTCCTGCATTGGGACTATCCCTCCTGAGCGGACGAAAACGGGTATACGCTCGAGCGGACAGCGCAGGGTGAGCCTTTGCCCGCCCTCGTACTCTTCGTCGGTGAAGAAGTCGTACCACAGGCCCTCTGGCAGCCACAGGCACACCTCGGCGGAGCGCGTCCGCGCGTCGCAGGGGGTGGTCACGGGGGCGACGATCAGCTGAGAGCCGAACTCATACACGTTGGGATACTCGTAGGCTTCTGGACTATCAGGCCATGCGTGATAAAGCGGCCTGACCGGCGGCATACCTTCAAGGTGACTGCGCCAGTTCATGGAGTGCAGATAGGGCAGCAGCCTGTGCCGCAGGGCGAGAAAGCGGCGCATTATCTCTGCGATCTCAGGGGAGTAACGCCAGGGCTCCTTGCCTGCGTCCGGGATGCAGGTGCTGTGCAGACGGCAGATGGGCGAGAACACGCCGAATTGCAGCCAGCGGCAGGCGAGCTCTTCGTCCCTGAGCCCATCGCCCATATGCCCGCCTATGTCGTGGCTCCACCAGCCGAAGCCTATGTCCGCCGCGGCGGCGGTGAAGCGCGGCTGGAAGTCCAGAGAGGCCCAGCTCGCTATCGTGTCCCCGGAGAAGCCGACGGGGTACCTGTGCGAGCCTGCCCCGGCATAGCGCGAGAGGATGAGCGGCCTGCGCCCCCTGCGGGCGGCGTCGAGAAAGTGCCAGTGGTTGAGCAGCCAGAGCGGGTCAAGGCCCTCGACCGTCGAGCGCGTACCCTGCTGCCAGTCTATCCACCAGAAGTCCACGCCCATGTCCTCCAACGGATGTAGCAGCAGTTCAAAATAGGCGTGTCGGAAGCGGCGGTCGTTGAGGTCGAAGGGTATGGTCTCGCCGCCGGTGACGCCCATAAACTCTGCGACTTCATCGTAACGTTCCTCAAAAGGCTGCACCCCATCCGCCGGATGCAGGTTCAGCGAGACGTGCAGGCCCATCCCGTGCAGACGCGCCAGCAGCTTGTCCGGCTCCGGGATGAGCTCCCGGTTCCAGGTGTAACCTGTCCAGCCGCTGTATCCCTCCGGCACGCGAGTGAGGTGCCAGTCCATATCCAGCACGGCCACGGAAAAGGGCGTTCCCTCGGCGGCAAAGCGCTCCATGAGCTCAAGGTATTCCTCCGTTGTATAAGGCCAGAAGCGGCTCCACCAGTTGCCGAGGGCGAAGCGGGGAAGAAGCGGTGGACGGCCGCTGAGGCGGTAAAGATCCCGCAGGCCGCGCTCAAACTGCCTGCCGTACAGGAACAGATATAGATCCCGCGTCCCCGGCCGCCTCGGCTGGAGCTCGCCGTCCGCGCCGAAGAGCAGACCGTCGTCCGAAAGGAGCCCGACGCCTTCCCTTGAGAAGAGGCCGGGCTCAAGTTCTATGGCCCCATCGGCATTGTCGAGCGTCCGGGCCGTGCCGCCAAGGCAATTTAGTTTCTGCCCGCTGCGCCAGCTCAGGCCGTCCGTAAGGGCCTCCAACTCCAGCCCGCCGCCGATAATGACATGGCAGCCGTCGGAGCGCAGTTCGAGGCGGCCACCCCGGAGCTCTACGCTGCAACAGGGCTCCGGGAAGTGGCGGTCAAGCGCAAACTGGCTCGGCCTGTCCTCAAAGACGCGGCTCTCGTCGTATTCAAGGCGCAGCAGGCGCTCGGTAAGGACGCTCACGCGGCAGTTTCCAAAGCGGTATTCCATTTCAGGACTTGTTGGCGCCCGCGGTGACACCTTGGATGAGGTACTTCTGCAGGCAGACGTAGAGGATGGTTATGGGTACAGCGACGAGTATCGCGCCAGCGGCGAAAGTGGTGAAGTTGTTGTTGGTGTTGGCGTTTATCATGTCGTAAAGGCCGATGGCGAGGGTCTTTTTCTCCGGGCTGGAGAGTATCATGCGCGGGAAGATGAAGTCCATCCACGGGGTTATAAACTGCGAGAGAGCGACGAAGATGAGAATGGGCTTCATGAGCGGCAGCACTATCTGCGTGAAGATGCGCAGGTTGGAGGCCCCGTCGAGCTTTGCCGCCTCGTCGAGGCTGCGCGGGATGTTGGCGAGGTAGCCCTTGACGAGCCAGGTGTTGTAGGGCACCTGCCCGGCGGCGTAGGTGAGGATGAGGCCGAAGTGCGTGTCCAGGAGGTTCAGCTGCCAGAGTATGTTGTAGGTGGCCATCATGCCCATGAAGCTGGGGAACATCTGCAATATGAGTATCGACAGCAGCCCCGCGCGCTTGCCCTTAAAGCGGAAGCGCGAGAATACATACGAGGTCATGGACGTGAGCACGACGGAGATGGCCATGTTTATGAGGGCTATCTTCAGCGTGTTGGCGTACCAGTAGACGAACTTTGTCTCCTTGATTAGCTTAACATAGTGCAGCACTGTCGGATTTTCCGGGAAAGCCGTGGCCGAGAGCAGGCTGCTCATGGGGTTAAAGGACGCGCCTATTATCCAGACGATGGGCGTCAGGACGAGCAGAGCCATGAAAATGAGCAGCGCGTAGACGCCGAAGGTGGCGAATATGTCCCGGGCACTAAACTTTTTGCGCCTTGCGGGCAGATTTGAAGCTGAGTTGCTCATCCCATCATGTCCTCCTCTTTGAAAGACTTGGTGCGCAGGAAGTTCCAGGTGGATATGGTGGCGATGACCACAAAGACAAGTATGGACATGACCGCCGCCATCTGGAACTGGCGGTTGTCCTTTGTGAGCTTGTATATCCAGGTTATGAGGATATCTGTCGAGCCTGCAAACTTGTAGCTCGGGTTTATCGGGTTGCCGTCCGTCAGGAAGTAGATGACGTTGAAGTTGTTGAAGTTCGTGGCGAAGGACATGATGAGCAGCGGCGCGGTGGAGTAGAGCACGAGCGGCAGCGTGATGCGGCGGAACTCCTGCCTTGGCGAAGCGCCGTCTATCCTCGCGGCCTCCAGCAGCTCCGGCGAGATGCTGGTCATGACGCCGGACATCATGGTCATGAAGTATGGGAAACCCAGCCAGAAGTTGACGACGAAGATGACCAGCTTGGCCAGCATCGCGTCCGAGAGCCAGGGTATGTTCTGAGATATGATCCCCGCAGAGCGCAGGAAGGTGTTTATGGGGCCGAACTGGCCGTTGAACATATTGCGGAAGATGAGCAGGGAGATGAGCCCGGGTATGGCCCAGGGCAGTATGTAGATGGTGCGCCAGAATTTGCGGAATTTTACGCGCCGGTTGTTCACAAGGCAGGCCATGCCCAGCCCGCCGAAATAGCAGCTGAGCGTGGATACGACGCTCCAGAGCAGCGTCCAGCCCAGGACGCCCCAGAAGGTGTCGTTCCACATGGGCAGCCGGAACATGTCCGCGAAGTTTGAAAAGCCGACCCAGTCCACCAGACTGCGCGGCGGCAGATAGTGCGGGGCCGAGTAGTTCGTGAAGGCGATGAGGAAGCCGAAGAGGATGGGGACGACGACGAAGAGGAGGATGAGTATGACGGCGGGGATGAGCATGGCATAGGGGAAGGAGCGGTCGCGGAAGCGGTGAAACCACTCCCTCGCGCCCTGGAGGTGCTGCCCCTGCTCCATCCGGCCCCGGTCGCGGACGGCGTCCGCCACGCAGCCGATGTAGATGAGCGCAAAGACAACAGCTATGATCGCCCAGGCGATGCCGAGTATCATCAATATGATGGAGTTGTCGCCCGGAGTGACCTTGGAGCCTTCGATTATCATCTCCGTCTCGCCGAGGGTGATGAGGCCCCATAGGCCGTGTATCATCGACGGAAGCGAGACGATAAGCCCCACCTGCGCCAGGAAAAAGAAGGCCGCCTTTATGTACTGCCTGTTCCAGAGCTGCCCGGAGCCCCATATGACCGCGCTCATCAGCCCGGCCGACCATTTTTGACTTCTGTGAGGCATTTTACGCTCCTTTCAGCCCTCTCCCGGCCTGGCCGGGAGAGGGCGCGCGGATTTTTGCTCGAACCGTTTGGAGGGGATTATTCAGTTACTACGAGCGAACTGTAAAATTCCTCGCTTGCCGCGGCAAGGGCCTCTTCGGGAGTCTGAAGCCCATCCCAGACCGCTATGACAGCTTTCTGATACGGTGCCCAGACGTTAGACATCTCGGGAATGTAGGGCTGCGGCAGGGCGTCGTTCACGGCTACGGCGATGCTGGACATGAAGGGGTCGTTGGCGTAGAAGTCGAGTTTCTGGCCTTCGATGCTGGCGCTCAGCTCGTTCCTCGTCTCATAGAGCAGCTGGAGGCAGTCGGGGTCGGTTGCGATGAACTGGGCAAGCAGCATGGCGGCCTTGGGATACTGGGTGTAGGCGCTGACGCAGACGGTATCGACGGTGGAGAGGGTCTTGGGCCGGACGCCGTTGTCCATCTTGGGCAGCGGGGCGATGCCGAAGTCGATGCCAGCATTGGTGAAGTCGGCTATGGACCAGGGGCCGGTGATGACGTAGGGGGCCGCGCCGCTGGAAAACATGGTGTTCATGGCGTCCCAGGTGGCGTCGGCGGAGGCGACAGGGTAGACGTCCTCCTGCAGCGTCTTGTAGAAGGCCAGGCCCTCGGCCGCCTCGGCGCTGTCCCAGCCCAACTGGTCGGGGTCGTCATGCGTGGGCCCGAAGAGGTCGTAACCGTAGCCGCCGAGGAAGCCATGGGCATAGTAGGGCTCGACGGCCTGCCAGAGGCATGCGAATTTGTTCTGCGCCGGGTCGTTGAACTCGGCGGCAAACTCCTTCATCTCCGCCCAGGTATCGACCGGGGTGTCCACAAGGGCCTTGTTGTAGAACATGACTATCGTCTTCATGGACAGCGGGAAGGCGTATATCTTGCCGTCATAGCTCACGGCGTTGATGGCGTTCTCCACAAACTCGGAGCGTATCTCGTCGGAGAAGAGGTCGATCTCCAGAATGTTGCCGGACTGGGCGGAGATGGCAACGCCGTCGTGCGCCTGGACAAAGACGTCCGCGCCCATGCCGGTGGGGCCGTCGAGCTCTATTTTGGTGCGGGAGTCGGTGGTGCCGACGTTCTCGACCGTGAGCGGGATGTCGGGATACTTGGCGTTCCAGAGCTCAACTATCTTCTCGTTGTAGTTGTCGTTGTCGAACCAGAGCTTGAGCGAGGCACCCTCCTCAGGCACGACTTCGGCGTCGCCGCTGTCCGCAGGCGGCACATCGCCGCCATCGGAGGTGTCTGCCGGGGGAGGCTCGGTGGGCGCGGGCGCGGGTCCGCCGCAGGCGGCAAGCGCGAGCAGCATCATTGCGGCGAGCAACAGCGCAAGAGTTTTCTGGACCTTTTTCATGTTTTTCTTCCTTTCCTTTTCTGAATTATTCGTTCGGCATTCAGCCGTTGGTCGTAAGTAAAGCGCTTAACATAACTCAAAAAATCGCAATGCCGTCAATATTCAATAACTTTTGCGGACATTGCGTTAAGTTCGATGGTAGTATTTCCGACTTCCTCAGGGAGATATATCATTCTTGGGGTCTCTGAAACGTTCATGGCTATCGTGAAGCCGTGACCGCCCAGCTCTGCCTTGTATGCCAGCGTGCTCTCTTCAGAAAACAGCTCACGCCAGCCGTATTGGATCGCCGTGCCGTATTTGTGCCGCAGCTTGATGGCGTACTGAATAAAGTCCGAAAGCGGACACTCGCTGCCGCTCCAGTCCATGGGCTGCCTGTATTCTGCCTCATGCCAGCCGGAGAGCCCGCGCTCGTCGCCGTAGAAGAGCATAGGCACGCCGGGATGGGTGAACAGGAACAGCGCCGCCAGCCTGAGCCGACGCTCATCCCCGCCGCACTTGGTGAGGAAGCGCGGAACATCGTGGCTGTCGATGAGATTGAGCTGCGCCTGCTGTATGCGCCGCCGGTAGCGTACCAGCAGCTGCTGGACCCGCCGCATGAACTCCCGGGCGCTGAGCCTGCCATAGGCGAAAAAGTCGTCGATGGCAAAGGTGAGGTTGTAATTCATGGCCGAGTCGAACTGCTCGCCCTCGAGGAAGGAGCGCGCGTCGTCCCAGATCTCGCCTATGAGCGCCGCGTCGGGCTTGAGCGCGCGGACCTCGCGGCGGAAGGCGCGCCAAAAGTCGTGGTTCACCTCGTTTGCCACGTCCAGCCTCCAGCCGTCGATGTCGAACTCCCTTATCCAGTACAGGCCCACGTCTATGAGGTATCGAGCCGTCTCCGGATTGCCTGTGTTGAGCTTGGGCATGCTCCCGACATAGGCAAAGCACTCGTAGTTCGGCAGGGAAGAGGCATCCAGTGGGTAGGACTTGGGATAATACCAGCTCCTGTAGCGCGAGCCCTCGCCGTTTTCGACCAGGTCGCGGAAGGCGAAGAAGTCCGGGCCGCTGTGATTAAAAACGCCGTCGAGCACGAGGCGCATCCCGCGCTCGTGGCAGCCGGATACCAGCTGCCGGAGGTCATCCTTGCTGCCGAAACAGGGGTCGATCTCAAAGTAGTCGATGGTGTCATACTTGTGCGGGCTGTTGGCGGCAAAAATCGGCGTCAGGTAGATGCAGTTGAAGCCGAGAGAAGCTATGTAGTCCAGATTCTCCGTTACGCCCCGCAGCGTTCCGCCGAGCTTGGATGCGCAGAGCTTACCATCGCGCATGCTTTCTACGCGGCTTTCCCCGGAGATGTAGCTGCGTGAACTCGCAAAGCTGTCCGGAAAGATCTGATACACCACAGCCTTCCTCCACCAGTCCGGCACGGAGTCCATGTCCTCGCTGCGTATGTAGTGAAAGTTGTAGTATAGCTGGCGGTTTTCCTCGGGCTGTTCATGAAAGCAGTCGCTATAATAATACAGCGTTTCACCGCCGGAGCTCAGACGGAAATAATAACACAGCCGTGTGACGCCGGGATCTATCTCAACCTCGAAGTAGTCAAACATCGCGTCTGAAAAGCGCAGCGTCATTTCCGCCTCCGTAATTGAGATGGGACTTTTCGGCTCCATCCTGTCGCCAAAGCAGAGTGTACAGCTTTCGAGTTCAGCCTTGGCTGCCCTTAGTCGTATGACGACCAGGTCCGCAGCTTCAGCAAAGCTGTACTCGGAGTATGTGCGATGGAATATCGCCTCTTTCTTCAAATGGGCATTCAGCTCCTTTCGTGGGGAGGGGCGACAGAGTCGCGCTCTATCAGCTCCACCGGCATGATGATGTTTTCTATTTCTGCGCCCGGGTCGTTGATGGCCTGGACTACCTTCTGCACCGTGATACGTCCCCTGTCATACGCAAACTGGGCTACGGAACTGAGAGCGGGCATGGAGTACTCGCACTCCTTTGTGTTGTCGAAGCCGACGATAGACAGGTCGCGCGGGATGACGCGCCCGGCCTCGTAAAAAGCCTTGAGTATGCCGAAAGCCACTATGTCCGCTGCGGCGAATACTGCCGTTATTTCCGGGCGCTCCAGCAGCGCCTTCCCTATGTTATACCCGCCGCCGAAACTGAGAGCGTCCTGGAATATAAAGCTTTCGGTGTCCAGACCGGCCTCGGTCATGGCCTTCACATAACCCTTGTAGCGCCTATGTATAGCGCCGTCAACAGTGATGTTGGATGCAGCTAAGGCGATTGTCCTGTGACCATTGTCCAGCATCAGCCGCGTCGCGTCGTAACCGCCCTGCTGATCGTCGATGCCGACGGTGGAGTGCAGCTGGGTGCCCTCGTCATAGGAATCTATGAGCACGAGCTGACGGCCCAGGGCCTGCATCTCCTCGGAGATGACGTGCGTATAGTTGCCTATGAAGATAGCGCCGTCTAGGTCGCGCTTGAGTATCCAGTCCCGGCAGCTCTCGCCCATCCTGACGCCCTTTATGAGCACGTCATAGCCAAGTTTTGCGGCCTCGAACTCAACGCCGCTGACGAGTTCGCCGTAGAAGGGGTTATCACGAAGCAGAAGGCTTGCGCTGCTGTCTTCCTCTGTTATGGGCAGCAACAGCCCGAGCATATCCGAGCGACGCTTGGCCAGGCTGCGGGCCACAAGGCTGGGCTGATAATTGAGCTCTTGCATGACGTGAAGGATGTTTTCCCTTGTAGCTCCCGAAACTTTGTCAATTCCATTTATTACGTTTGAAACAGACGCCGGCGACACGCCTGCGCGCTTCGCAATATCCATGATTGTGACGCGTCTGCTCATCCCAAATCCCTCCGTCGCGCTTGGTTAAGCGCTTTACAAAAACTATTTTATTACATAACCTTTGTGATATGTCAAGAGAAATCGTCGATTTAAAACAAAACACAGATGCTGAAACAATGATTTTGTATATTAGCACCAGAAGGTACATGACTGCTTGTGTAAAATGACAAGTGTACCGCTTTCATCTATGCCCGTATTTAGAAGGCGTATTAGCAATGCATTCCTTTCCACCAAGTATCGTCTCGGCGTTAGCGCGGTAGGTCAGCAGCTTTTTCATCTCGGCTCGGGCCTCACGGTATGCCGGGTATGCGGCTCGCTTTTCTACGAGGAGGGCGGCGTACTCGGCTTGGAGGGCCTTGACCGTGGGCAGCTTTTTCAACCCCAGGTCATTGAACGCCTTTTTTGCCGCACGGTGCAGAAGTATCTCCTGCTCGTGCTCGGCTAAATACCGTTTCGAGTAGCCGGAGGCTTTATATGCGCGAAAAGTCTCTCGCGTCCGCAGGTAGATGATGACCTGTCTCTTATACACATCTGACGCTGC
>ENA-OZHQ01000248-OZHQ01000248.1-human-gut-metagenome-genome-assembly--contig:-NODE-248-length-13090-cov-6.166245_pt1 | contig 13090 bp, 11 predicted proteins | sample MGYA00244044_ERZ653682 | MGnify/ENA primary metagenome ERZ653682 (study PRJEB26926, sample SAMN06165288) | human gut metagenome | biome: ENVO:00009003; feature: ENVO:2100002; material: ENVO:00002003...
CACTCGCTGGCGCTGTGAGCCGCAATATTGGCCTTATCGCCGCACTCGCACTCATTCCAGTGATTGGTGTCGTCATACTTCCACTCGGTGCCGTAGCTGTGGGTATGAGCGCTGCCTGTTGCGGGGATCGGTGCGGTTTCAAGAACCTTCTTGCAGACGGTGCATTCCTTATGCTTAGCGCCGTCGGCGGTTTCGGTAGCTGCCGTGTCAACGATCCACTCGCTGGCGCTGTGAGCCGCAATATTGGCCTTATCGCCGCACTCGCACTCATGCCAGTGGTTGGTGCCGTCATACTTCCACTCGGTGCCGTAGCTGTGGATATGGCTAGGAGGCGCATCCTTATAGGTGGCCTCGAGCTTCACATCATTGCCGGGCATGGTGAAGGTGGTAGTCGCCTTGGTGGCGTCTGCCAGAGTGACATTGCCCTCCAGCACGACCCACTTGTCAAAGACCTTGCCTGCCTCCGGTGCGTCCGCCGTAACGGTCACAACGGTGTTCTGCGCGATCTTGTCCGTGATTGGTGTTCCTGCGGCAACGGAGGCCGTGCCCTTGATGACCGTGACCGTGTACTCGGTCGCGGCTGGGCTTCTGACGAACCTTGTCTCGCCGCAGTCGGTGCGCTGGCAGGTGTAGAGAATCCCTTCGCTCTTGCCCTGTTTTGCGGGTTTGCCGCCGTCCCAGTCGTGGCTGAGCTTATTAATGACATGACCGTAGCGGAAAATCTGTCCGCAGCCGGCTGTGCACTGCTGGTCGCCGCTATAGCCTGTGGTGGTGCATCCGGGCTTAACCACATTGATCAGCTTGGAGTTGCCGGCAATTTCGTGGAGGGACGGGGTAGAAACGCCCTTCTGCGCGATCCTGTCGCACGCTGTGCAGTACTGGTTGCCGGAATAACCCTTCTCGGTACAGGTCGCCGCTCTTACATCCCGCAGTTCAAATGGACCGCTATGCCTGAAGTCGCCGGTCTCGCCCTTTACGGTGCCGCCGCAAGCCGTGCAGCGGTAGTCGCCCTCATAGGCGCGGTGTCGGCAGTCGCCCGAATTGACGTTATAGCGTTTGCCGCCATGGCTCGCGTCTGTGGTGGCCGAGTTGGACGTGCCGTAGTAGTACAGCGGCTGCAGTGGACCAGTATGACCGGCGTTTGCAGGGGGATAGATATCCGAACCGGCACTGATGACATAGCCGCAGTCTGCGCAGGCGGTGTCGCCGGTGTAGCCCTTGCGGTCGCAGACCTGTGCCTTCGCATTGAGCACCGTGGTGCCGTTGTTGTGGGAGCAGGCAGCGTAAACAGGCTCAAAGAAGAATCTGCCGCCGCCGGGAGCGCCCATGGCACTGAACGCCGGGATCGTGCAGCCCCACTCGAGTGCGGAGCCGTTATTGACGAGCTTAAACAGGCTCGCGACCTCGGTGCTGCTCCAGTTTTTCTTAACAGAAGGTCCGTCATTGTATTCGCGGAGATACTACACCTTCCAGCCGATGGCTTTCTGACCGTTTCTCTCCTCGGGATAAAGCTTGATCTTGTCACCGGGCTCGACGATCATACGGGTTGCCCGGCCGTTTTTTACCGTCACGAGGGCGGTGTCCTTTGTCCAATCGCCGTCAATTTTTTCCGTCTCTTTGTATTCGCAGACGCTGCATTCAGCCTCCATGCCGCCTTCGCCGCCCTCGGTGTCAGGGCACAAAACCACATTCCAGTAGCCCCAGCTATGGGGAACCATGATGAACTCCTCGCATCCGGGAACCTTGCACTTTTCGGGGTGGGCATAGCCGGACTCAAGGATGAGCTGCTCCACCGTCTTGGTCGAGCCGCCGATGTTGAAGGTATACTCATAGATACTGCCGAAGCCGGTGTAATCCCAGTTCCAGCCGTAATCATGGACATGGCTCTTCACATAAACGAAATAGTCGCAGACGGTGCAGACGAGCATGTCAACCCTGCCGCCGCCCACCGCGTCATAGCTTCTGTCATACGCAAATTTATGCGGGAGGATGCGCTCCTTGGAGCCGGTGGTCATATAATGCGCTTCGTAAAGAGCGCTTTCTTCGAACAGGCACGCGAGCTTATGGCCCTCGCTTTTGCGAATGCCGCCCACGTAATCTTTTGTCTTGCTCCCATCCGGGTTTTTACGCCAAATCTTGTATTCCGGCGTTCTCTCGCCGTCGTCCGTGTAAACGCTCTCGCCTGCCTGATTATAGCTGAAGGCATGGGTGGCAGTCAGCTTTGCTTCCGCCGTTTTCATGGTGTCCGAAGTGTCACCCTTTCTGCCGATGACGCAGAAGTAGGAGTAGTCATCCTGGCAGGACTCGGCGGAAACCGACAGCTTCAGCGTGGGGGTTTTCACGCCCACATAATAATACACATCATCCGGCAGCTTGTAGGGCGCCCTCGTGGGATTCGCATTATCCTTCTGATACCACTGATAGGTCAGCTCGTCGCCCTTCAGGCTCTTTGCCGAGACAGAGAAGGTGACCCAGTTATGTTCGCTGAACAGCAGGCCGTTTTCCGGCTCTTCCTTATAATCGCCGCCGCTGTAGATGGAGGTCCTGCACCTGACGCTCTTGGGCTGGCGGGTGATGACGATGGAGCTGCCGCTGATGTAGCCGCAGACCTTGCACACGCCCTTGGCGTCATATTCATGGTTGGCGGCATTCAGCTTTTTACCGTCGCAATAGCGGCAGGGGTGCCAGTGCTGTGTTCCGTTGGCTGACCAGGACGAGGAAGCGATGTGGGTATGTCCGGCACCGGAATGCTCTGCTTTCAGATGATCCTCAAAATCAGAGTCGCTGAAGCACCAGTCGTCATGATCGCAGCCCATCGCTCTCACGGCATCGAGGCAGCAGTCCTTGCAGCGCTGATCGCAGCCGTCCTCGCAGGGGTCGCTGTCGTGGAAGCACAGGCCGCAGTCATCGCAGAAGTGATCTGCGTAGTCCGTATCCATTGCGCACATTCCCTCGGAGCAGTCGGAGTTGCCCTCGCAGCACTCCTTGCACAGCTCGCAGGTTTCGCAGAACTCGTCCTCGTCTTCCTTATCCGTGACCCAGCCGTCGCAGCCCGGGCAGATGTGCTCTTCCCACTCGGCGCTTTCCACGCAGGTCTCGCCGTCCGGGCAGCCGCCGGCATCGGAGTTGTCCATGCAGCACTCCTTGCACAGGCCGCAGTCCTCGCAGACCTCCTTGGCCAGCAGACATTCCTCGCACTGCTCGCAGGATGTGTGGCAATCGACGCAGTGTATGACGCCGGTATCATCGTCGTCAACGCACTCGTCCACCGCACCGAAGCAGCTGTTGCACAGCGAACAGTGCATTGGGTCGCTGTCATCGTTTGCGCAGTCATCGCAGAAGCCGCAGGAGTCGCAGATGGTTATGGAGCAGCAGGGACCCTTATGGCATTCGCCGCACAGTTGGTCATCCTCGCCGATGTAGCACTTGGCGCAGGTGGAGCAGTGCGTTTCCTCCATGCAGTCGGCGCATTTATAGCACTCTGAGCACCAATAGGGCGTGTCGCCTAGGCACAGACCACAGTCGTTACAATGGGTCTCAACCCAGCAATCGTAGTTGCAGTCAATGGTGCAGAACTGGCAGTCGCAGCAATTCTCAGCCCAGTGGTAGTGGTCGCAGTTGGGGCAAAATCCGCCGGTGTCGTAGTCGTCCCAAAAGGCGTGGGCGGGAATCACCATACTCGGTATCAGTGAGACCAACATCACAAGTGTCAACAGGACGCTGACAATGCGCCTTCGTGTATTTGTTTTTGTCATACTATCATCTCCTCCTTAAAAATTATTTTGAAGATTTTTATGCGTTTTGTGTTGCCTGATTTAAACACTGTCGATGACCGAAGCAAAATAGTTTTCGGATACCGAACCGAAGAGAAAAGCGTCTATCAGACCCTCGCGCTTTGCCTGCCGTACCTTTTCGGTCAACTCTCCGTCTGTATCGTCATCCACAAAGAGAATGACCCGGCAGTTTTCCGTGTTCCGTTTTACCTTGTCACGGATTGCCATTCGTTCTTTGAACATCCAGGGCGAATACGCCTTGACCTCCATTAAAAGCACATCCGGTCGATGCGTTTTGCACCACTCGGCGGTTGCGTCCGGCGACTCGGAAATCACAACTTGGCAATCGTCCAATTTTTGCATCAGCATTCGCTCCATGGTGTGCGCATGGATATCGCTCTGAATGTCCAGAACGATTTTTTTCATCATTCATCACCACCTTCTAAAAGCACAATCCTAATCTTACAGTATCTATTGTACGGATTTTTTTGGCGTTTGTCACTGGCACTTGTGCCAGTAACAGAAGAAAAATCTCGATTTTTTCAAAAAATTTTTGCCTTTTGGGCGCGAAAAACCCCTTGACCGTACAGCCAAGGGGTTCAGTTTTGCTTATTCGTCTTTTAAGGTGGTTACCATGAGTTTGTTTTCAATGGCGGTTGCAACCAGTGCTTCTCTGCTTTCAAATCCGCCCTTTTCCACCATATCGTCCAGGTTCCAGCGAACGCCGTTTTTGGAAATGCCCAGCTTATCGGCAATTTCCTGATAGGTAAAGCCCTTTATATAAAGGCGTAAGATGTATAACTGCCGGTGTGAGAAGGCATCGGACATCGTTCCCTCCATTTCAACGGCCGGAGCGATATCGGGGAATACCTTTTCCCCTGCCAGGGTGCGCTTTACCACACTCATCAGCTCCTCTGTGCCGTGGTCCTTATACCACAGGCTGTCGGCAGCACCTATTTTGGCTCTTTGCAAAACTTCGGGATCGACAAGCGAGGTAGCCACAACGATTTTGATTTGCGGAAAAGCCTTTTTGATGCGCTCTGCGGCGGCAAGACCGGAGTGCTTATGCTGCGTCTGCACATCCATAAGGACGAGCTTTACGGTGGCGTCGCAGTGCTTTTCCGCTTCAAAGGCGTCACGGAAAACGCCGACAAGATGAAACTCGCCGTCTGCTGCAAGACGATCGACAAAGTGCTTTTGGATGTATAAATCATCCTCTACAAGTATGGTGTTTATCATAGGCTGATCTCCTTTGCGGGAATCGTAATCAGAAGAGCAAAGCGTGGATTGTGCGAAATATGCATTTCACCGCCGGAGCTTTCAATACTGCGGCGAAGCGTTGACAGGCCGCTGCCTTCCTTTATCGGCTCTGTGGGTATTTTGCCGTTGTTGGTTATGGTAACATCATAGCGTTCGCCGCGCTGGGCAATGCGGATATATACCTCATTCCCGTCTGCGTGCTTGATGCAGTTGGTCACGCACTCCTTGGCGGCGGCAACGGTCAGCTCCTCGGCTGCGGTATCACGAGGCAGGTAGCCATCGATTTTTACAGCCACGCCAAGTTGCTGTGCGGTTCTTTTTACCTCGTCCATTGTGCTGACAGAGGTGACACGGTTGCTTGCCAGCATACCGATGGCATTTTGCAGCGCCTCAAGCTTTCGCTCGGTATCCTCTCCGCTGTCTATGATGTCACGGATGGTCAGGAGGCTTCGCCCGATGGTGTCGTGAATATAGACCTTTAGGTCAAGGCTTTCCTTTTCTTTGACATCGTCCTCCATGCGAGCGTACATCTTCCTGAGCTTTCGATTGACTTCTGCCAGTTCTTCATTTATTTCCTCTTGCTTTTGGTAGCCGTTATACAGCTCGGTTACATTGTGCGCCGTTATCTGCTGCCAGCGGTCATCGCTGTCCACGGTGATATTTTGTGTGCGAAACTGCCAGACGGTCTTGTCGGGCAGGATGTAGCAATCATCCTTGACGGTTACGGATCTGTCCGGCACGCTCAGAGCATTTTCCATATCGCTTTTGATTTGCAGCTCGTGGCCGCAAAGGGCAAAGGAGAGCCTGCGCATACGGTTGTTGCGCAGGATGATCCTGCCGTTCGGGTCGGCAAAGCAGATGCCCATAGGCAGCTTATCGGTTGCTTCCTTAATGGAGAACGGCGAGAGCTCGTTCTTTTTACGGCGGTATTCCCGCGGCAGAGCAATGGCAAAGTGAACTGCCGCAAGGAAAATGGCAGCGGCAAATATCAGCCACGGTGCGCCCAGCAGAAATGCGTCCCCGATATTGTCGGGATCTGCCTGGGAAACGGAGAACAGCAGCGGGATCATCACCGCCATAACCGCCAGACTCAGCAGGCTGCGCACCGGCTTATTGCTGCGAAGAAGCTGATACATAAACAGCCCGATTTCAAGGACGATCTCCACAAGCATGATAAACGGCAGCATGGTCTGCCAAAATTCAGAAAGGGAAGAAAATGCACTCATTTCCTGTCACCTTCTTTCGCTTCAAATACAAGGCGCTGGTATTCCTCGTCATCCTCTTTTTCACAGCGGATACCGTCTCCGCTTACCAAAGCGGAAAGGTCGGCTTTACAGCACACATTCAGTGACAAGCGCAAGCCGTCTGCCTTTATGAGGCTTACTTGTATGCCTGTTAAATTCAAAATGTCGGCTTCAATAACCGATTCATAAAAATCAAATACAGCGGTCGCCGTTTTGCCGGAGAGCATGGAAAGAGACTCGTCCACATAGAGTGAGCTGCGGACACCCAACAGCTTCAGCGTTTGGAGGGACTCATTGAAGGCACGGTGGAGTTCCGTTGCCGGTATTTTAATATCTCGGTCGGTAAGGAGCGTCAGATGCTTGCGGCGTTTAATATAGCTGCACAGCACGGCAATCTCGGCAAGGAGCGTTTTGGCGCTATCGGGATCGGTGCTTGAGATTCGGCGGTATTCCTTAGTGAGCTCCGCAATGCGGTCGATCTGCGTCTGCGTAGCGGAACGCAGGAGATCATACAGGCGGTTTTGTTCCTCCACCTTGCGGCGCTTGGCTTCACGCTTGTATTCATAATGGAGTATTTCGTTCCTGTCGGCCAGCTCGTCTGCAAGAAGCTCGGAGTCCTCCTTGATGTCACGCAGAGCCGACACATCCTCTGTCCATATGGCATAGCCGCCGTCAATGGGCATGGTGTGAACGGTCAAGCCGCCTATCGTGACCGGGCTTTGCTCGGCTTTTTTCATCGTTTCCTTTGCGATAGGCGCAGTGTTTACAGCTGCATACCGAACGGTAAAGTCCTTGTCGGTGATCTCTGCCGATGTGCCGACAGAGGAGGCAAACAAGTCCACATAACGGCTGTTTGAATGTATATATCCACAGGCGATGCAAAACTCAAAGGTCAGAATATACATCACACTTTGGAATGCGGCAATATCGCCGAACAAGTGGAGCAGCCAATCCGCACCCGCATAGTAAAGTACACTGTAAACAATCGCCAGCAGCATAGGAACAATGGGAAGAAAGTGGAGCCTTCCTTTTTGCACGCGGCATTTGAAAAACATAATTACGAGTGCGGCAAAGGCACACAGCACCTGCCAGCCTACACTAATGAAGTAGCCTACCGAGTAATCGTTGTTTTTGTCTGTCCACACGGCGGCGTCCTTCGGAAAGGTAAATACGAATTGGTGCAGGTCATTTGTGAGCACGAGCAGAAGCAATACGCCGGAGATGATCCACAGAACCGACATTCCCTTGGGGAATTTGTATTCATCCGGCTTTCCCAATGACATAGCAATCAGCAGTGCCAGCATAGGCACAAACAGCATGGGCAGATAGAACAGATACCACAGGTACCGGACGGCATCCGGCTGCCAAAATATAAAATACTTTGCCGAACGGACTACCATCCATATGATGAGCAGTACTGCGGTGACCGTCATAAACCTGCATACCTGCTTTTGCACGATCCGCTGACGGACGGAGAGCCCCCAGGCGGCGAACAGACCGATATAGATAAAGCTGCGCAGATAGGAAAACAGCATCGGGTAGAAGCTGCCCCTGCCCACAATTCGGAAGCAATATGCCAGTATCACGGCAAGTACAGCGATGCCGCTTGTTATGATAGTATTCTTTTTCTGCTTGGTCATAAACAGGCCCCATTTCGCCTTCATTCGTTTTTGCTTACCCTTGGGTATAACTTTTCAAATTAGATTATAGCATAAATCCGTCTGTTTCTCAACTGCTTCTTACGAGGCTTAGCACAAAAGCCACACTTTTTACCCCACAACAGAGAAAAAAGGTCGGTCTTTGACCTGCACAAGTCGAACCGATTCCATCTTATACTCTGTGTTGTGATATAATAAATTTGTAACACCTTGTTCGAATAATATATTATAATATTACTCAAACAAGGAGGACGTTACTATGTCAGTACATTACACCGAAGACTTCAAAAAAAGTAGTTAAAGCCTATATGGCAGGCAACAAATCAATACCGCAAATTGCTGTTGAATTTAATGTTGCCAAAAGTTCCGTTAGCAAATGGGTTAACGAATACAAGGAAGAATGCCTCTATACCACCAGCACAACCGCAGAATCTAATGAAGCAAAGGAAATCAAAAGATTAAATCAGCTTCTTAATGAAAAAGATAAAGAGATTGCTTTCTTAAAAAAAGCGGCGGCATTCTTCGCGAAGGAAATCGATTAGTGGTATATCGATTCATCGATGACAATAAAAATATATTTGGTTTAAGATGGCTATGCCAGAAGTTTGGCATTAGTCCTAATTGTTATTACAACTACAAAAAGGATGCAAAGCGAAAATATCGTGAACGCTTAGCACATATCTTTGAGCTTATAAAGTATGTTTATTACAACAACAATCGTGTTATAGGCTATAGGGCTATGCGCATTTTTATCAAACGATATGGCTATGAGTTAAGCAATACCACAATGCATAAATATATGAACAAGGAATTGAATCTTTGTGCAGTAATTATGCATTCTAAGCCAGGTTACAAGACTGGCAAAAAGAATAAAATCTTTGACAATCTCTTAAATCAGAATTTTACTGTCGACTGCAAGAACAAAGTATGGTGCACAGACTTCACATATATGCGACAGCCAAATGGAAAATTCAGATACAACTGTTCAATTATTGATTTGTATGACAGGTCCGCTGTCGCTTCGTTAAACAGTGATTATATCAACACTGATTTGGCAATAAGCACTCTGAAAACAGCCCTTGAAAAGGAAAACTACCCTAAAGTGATTTTGCATTCAGACCAGGGGGTACAGTTTACTTCATGGGAATTTGTAAATTTTTGCAAAGAGAATAATATAACACAAAGTATGAGTAATGCTGGCTGTCCTTATGATACTCCCGCGGCAAGATGCCTGTAATCAGAGACGCCGTCGGCTTTCATTTGCGGTGCGTGTTCGTACAGGCCGACATATTCCCGCACCGTAGAAATCTCATCCTGAATGTCTGCAATTTTACTGCGGTATTCATCCGAGAGGTTTTGGTCGGCGTTGCTTAGAAATTGACCGTTGTATTTTATCCGGCAGAGGGGGATGCCGTCCGAGGATACTTCTAACCATCCGCTTCCGTCCATCTTGGTGTCGTACCGAGCCTTGAGCCGTTTGGCTAATTCTTTCTGTAGCATATCTGTTTTCTCCTTTTTAGGGTAATAAAAAAGGCAGATAGATTTTTGCTTTCTATCTGCCTGTGTATCTGATATTTACTTTTCGGGAGTTCAAGTCTATCCACAAAGGGAAAACGGCAATTTTACATCTGTGTTTTGGTACAGAGAAAAATCGCCGTTTGGGTAGCAAAAAAGCCCGATATAATCGGGCTTTTCGCAGGAGACATCTTTTTTGTCTCCACATTATGGTCCGAGTGACTGGAGTCGAACCAGCGGCCTCTTGAACCCCATTTATTGGAAAAAATGTTTAATGAATTCATCAAATTTTATAATAGAAACATTATAACTTGATTCCTGTAAATGTGTATAAACTTTAAGCGTAACAGAAACATCTGAATGCCCAAGTAATTTTGAAGCAGATAAAACATCAACTTCAGAAGTATAAAGTAGGGTAGCATATGTATGCCGAAACATATGAGGAGTTATTTTATCTACTCTCTTTTTTATCCCTTTCGGATTATAAATACTTTGCTGTGATTGTTGTAATGTTGCATAGTGATGACTTAAGGCATTATTGAAAGATTCCCACAATCTTTTCCACGATGATGGTGTATGTATTGTATCATCAGCTTTTGGACATATAAACCTTGACTTTGAAGATTTTTTATACTCTAAAAGTTCTTTCAAAAGATTATTAGGAATAGCAATGATTCTATTCTTACCATTTTTTGTACCATGTTTTACGCTGTAAACATTTCCTGATGTTTTAACTACAGATTTATTTATATATAGCTTAGAATTTTCAAAATCAATATCAAGCCATTGAAGTGGTACAAGTTCTCCGGCTCTTAATCCACAAAACATCATTATCAGTGCTGCTATTCTTGCACGATGTTGCATCGATATTACCCAAGATATCTCTTCATCTGTAAGAGAACGGCGTATATTTTTAGGAGCATTTTTAGGTATATTTATTCTTCTAGCTGGATTTCTCTCATAATCTGTGTTGTCACAAACATAATCAAAAATATTAGTAGCAACACTTTTTATATCTTTCAAAAATTGTTTTGATGATGGCTTATTAGTATTTGGATTTTTGATTGCAAGTTGCTCTATCAAATCATAAATATGCATTGGTTTAATTTTGCATATAGGAATATCTCCAAAATAGTTTGTTAGATGTTTCATCTGACTTGCTATTGATATTTTATATCCCGCTGAAATACCAATAGATTTATGTAAATACCATTTATTTGCCCACTCACTGAATGACGAATTTTCGTCTAAAATTATTAGTTCCATATTTAAAACCTACTTTCTGTTGCAACGAAATTGATTATAAAGATTTTTTGATTGACTATCAACATTTATAAAATATTTCTATTCTATAAATATTTATATTAAACAAGTTGAACAAAAAGTATTTATTTTTAGGTTATAAGTATTAAATATTAAGTCGATTACAAATGTAATCGGCTTTTTATTATATAAAAAATTATTGCGATTAAGGAGAATGCGACTATGAAAACAAAGAAACCAATTATCATTGCTATTGCAAATCAAAAAGGTGGAGTAGCAAAAACAACAACAGCCATCAACATCGGTGTCGGGCTTGTTATGCACAATAAAAAGGTGCTTCTTGTTGATACAGATAATCAAAGTCACCTCAGCCGTTGGCTTGGTTATGCTCAAGATGGAAAACCAACTATTTCAGAGCTTATCTGGCAAACGGTTTCAAAAAATAAACAGCTTATTTCAGAAGCAATCAGACACTCTGATGTTGAAAATATAGATTATATACCATCAAACTTTATGCTTGCTGGTATAATCTCAATCTTAGGCACAGACAGTGATAGCACTGGTGTGTTCTCAAGACTGTTTAACGATGAAACCTTTAAAAATTATGACTATATAATCATTGATTGTCCTCCAACACTCGATTTGCTTGTATCAAATGCACTGAAAGCGTGTGATAAGGTGCTTATTCCGGTGCAGTCTGACTATTGGGCATATGAGGGTGTAGACCAATTGCTCGCAACATTACAGCGTGTAAAACAAACAACTAATGTTGAAAAGTTTGTGCTTGGTATGTTGGTTACAATGTTTAACAATCGCACAAACTCCGCAAAGGCTATTGTAGAAGCTCTAAAAGATAGCTATGGTAACTTTGTATTTGACACTGCAATCTCATATCGAGATGAAGTCAAGGTTGCATCAATTACTCACAAAAGCCTTGTCGGAAGAAAGAGCAGTGTAACAGGGCAACAATATATGGCAGTAGTCGATGAAATTATAGGCAAGGAGGATAACATCAATGGCTAAACCAAAGCTCAATATACAAAAACAAGGATTTCCAAGTGTTGCAGACGCATACAATGATATTCTTGGTATAAAAAGTGATAACCAATATGTAAATCTTCCACTTTCCTTGCTTGAGGAGATAGATAATCAGCCATTTCCAATAAATGAATCAAAAATAGAACAAATAGCTGACAGCATTGAAAATGTTGGTGTTATCGAACCTATTATAGTTGTTAAAGACGGCGAAAAATACAAAATTTTGTCGGGCAGACATCGTTTCAGAGCTTGCAAAAAGCTTGGTAAAGATGATATTCCTTGTTCTATAAAAAATGTACAAGCTGATGATGATATTGCGAGATATATCATTATTGCAACTAATACGGACCGCAATAATGAATATAAACCGAGCGTATATGCAAAAGCTTATGCAGAGCAGCTGTCATTAATGAAAAAACTTGGTAAGAAATCAACTGTATCAGCAATAGCGGAGCAGAATGGTCTGAGCCGTAAACAGATATATCGCTATATAAGGCTTACAAATCTCATTCCGGAAATGCAAGGCTTAGTTGATGATGGAATTATAAGTATTGAAACAGCAGTTGAATTTTCTTTTCTTTCGATAGAAAAACAATCATCACTATATAACTACATAGGTAGTTTTGAAAAATCTTATATATCAAGTTTATTAAACCTATCCATTGCTAAATATATTCGAGGATTGGAATTAAACGATAATAAGTTTAATGAACATATCCAAGATATTGTTACTGGCAGATTTAATAAGCCAGTTGAGCAAATTACTATTGAGCCTGAACAGTTATATTCAGATAAATCTGAAATAGATAGCTCTGATGAAGATACTATTCAGGATATAGAAGTTGAAAAGACGGAAGTTCCTACAACAAATGAAATAAGCGTCTCTGAAAAAAACTTTAAAACTGAAATAACAGATAATTATGAAGATAATGTTTCTAACGAAACAGATATAGAAACCCAGCTTGAATGTAAAAACGAAGTTGCTGTACAAAATGAGCATAGAGCTATTGATATTACAGCAGATATGTTCAAAAGAAGTCCAGAGGAAATAAATGATATGTGCGATTCTGGAATGTTCAACGAAATTATAGAGGGCTATATTCTTCTTGCCTGTGATGAAGCTGGAATTAAACTTGATATGCAACTAAGCCGATTGTTTGATATGTATTCGGCACAAGACGCACGAGATAGATATATGAGGTAATAATTATGGAATATTTCTGGATTTCTTTTATATTACAAATAATTATACTTCCCTTGGCATTATCAAAATCAGCTGTTAATCTTAATATCTGTCTCTTATACACATCTGACGCTGCCGACGATCTTACGCGTGTAG
>ENA-OZHQ01000254-OZHQ01000254.1-human-gut-metagenome-genome-assembly--contig:-NODE-254-length-12850-cov-5.970770_pt1 | contig 12850 bp, 10 predicted proteins | sample MGYA00244044_ERZ653682 | MGnify/ENA primary metagenome ERZ653682 (study PRJEB26926, sample SAMN06165288) | human gut metagenome | biome: ENVO:00009003; feature: ENVO:2100002; material: ENVO:00002003...
GCGTCAGATGTGTATAAGAGACAGGCGGCAAGCTGGGCGGCAGCTCCGATGCTATTCAAATCATCGTGAAAAACGGCAGCGAGTTTACCGCGCCTGCGTCCGACGGCCTGAACCGCCCGGCCGGAGATACAGGCAGCTACTTCATGTGGCTCGGAAGCAACGGCAAGCTCTACGCGCCCGGTGCCATTGTTCCGGCGGACGTTACCAAGCTCACGGCGCAGTTTGCTTTATCAGAGCAGTTTACCCTCACCCCCGGCGACACCTATTATTTTGACCTCTCCGGCGCAAACATCCCCGGAACGGCAAACGGCAGTCTGCCGGACACGACGCTCCACTATGTTCCCTTTACTTATGCCGGAACGATAGAAGCCTACAAGCTCACGGCTGCGATGGCGACCACCGAGGAATATGCACAGCAGAACAAATACGCCCACAGCCTGTTTGTGGCGGACTATGCCGTAACGCATACGGTAAGCTGGGATGACTTAAATACGAAAGGTCTGATTTTCGGCAAAAATTATGCCAGCGGCGGCGTGGACTATACGCTGCGTGCGCCGTCTGTGGGAAGTGCGAGAACAGGCTCGAGTGAGCCCTATCGCGGCACGCCCCAAAGCAACGAATGGGACAGGATGCTGGACAAGGACGAAGGACATATCAAAAACTGGAGTAATATGTATTCGTGGGGGCAGGATGCTTCGAACTCTCAGAGTGGAACCGTTGCAGTTTGTGGGAATAGTTCGGCCCGCTACCGGAACGTCATCACTGCTACGAATTCCTACTCGATCCTCGGTTTCCGCCCCGTCCTTGAAGTCCTGAAACCCGGCACACTGGGCTCCGTTACCCTTGACCTTGGCGGCGGCACGCTGGGCGGCAGCTCCGATGCTATTCACATCATCGTGAAAACCGGCAGCGAGTTTACCGCGCCTGCGTCCGACGGCATGACCCGCCCGGACGGAAATACAGGCAGCTACTTTATGTGGCGTGACGGCAATGGCAATTCCTACGAACCCGGCGGCAGTGTTCCGGCGGATGTTACCAAGCTCACGGCGCAGTTTGCTTTATCAGAACAGTTTTCCCTCGCCCCCGGCGGCAGATACTATTTTGACCTGTCGGCGATGAATATTCCCGGCACGGTGAACACCGGAAACATCTTTGGCGTGACTTCCTTGCCGGATACGACGCTGCACTATGTTCCCTTTACCTACGCAGGGACGGTGAACGCCTACAAGCTCACAACGGAGATGGCAACCACCGAGGAGTATGCACAGAAGAATAAATATCCCCACAGCCTGTTCGTGGCGGATTATGCCGTAACGAATGATGTAAGCTGGGATGCCCTGAATACCGCAGATCTGATTTTCGGAAAAGATTATGCCAGCGGCGGCGTGGACTATACCCTGCGCGCACCGTCTGTGGGAAGTAACTCTACAGGTTCGGGCGATTCCCAACGCGGCGTGCCCCAAAGCAACGAATGGGACACGATGCTGAACAAGAACAGCGGATATATCCAAAACTGGAATGCAATGTATTCGTGGGGACAGGATGCTTATTCCACGTCGTACCGTGCGGTTCGCGGGTACAATTCGGCCCGACACTGGCTCAACAGCAATGCTACGCGCTCCACGCCGAGCGTCGGTTTCCGCCCCGTCCTTGAAGTCCTGAACTCTGACACACTGGGTTCTGGCGGACTGAAGGTCGTTACCCTTGACCTTGGCGGCGGCAAGCTGGGCATCAGCTCCGATGCTATTCAGATCATCGTGAAAAACGGCAGCGAGTTTACCGCGCCTGCGTCCGACGGTCTGACCCGCCCGGACGGAAATACAGGCAGCTACTTCATGTGGCTTGACGGCAATGGCAAATCCTACGAACCCGGCGACAGCGTTCCTGCTGATGTGACGGAACTGACGGTGCAGTGGACAGCCCCGACCTATACCGTAACCCTGCACGCAAACGGCGGCACGATCAACAACGGCAATGTCACCTCCTACACCTACGGCGTGGGCGCAACACTCCCGACAGCCGACGATATGACCTATACAGGCCACACGTTCAAGGGCTGGTATGATAACGAGAGTCTGACCGGCTCTCCTGTGACGGCAATCGGCAACACCGAAACGGGCAATAAGGAATATTGGGCGAAGTGGGAGATCAATCAATATACCATCACAGTCAAACCCGAAAACGGCAAAGCGGATATTACCATAACGCAGGATTACGGCACACCAATTACCGCTCCGACCCTGACAAGAGAGGGCTATCAGTTCAACGGTTGGGATAAAACATTCCCGACAACCATGCCTGCGGAGAATCTGACGATCACGGCACAATGGCGCTACAATGGCGGTGGCGGCAGCGGCTACAGCTACTACACCATCAAGGCAACTGCCGGGGCTGGCGGCTCTATCTCCCCCTCCGGCAATGTCAGCGTCCGCGAGGGCCGGGATCAGACCTTCACCATCACTCCGGATAAGGGCTATGCTGTCGCCAACGTCAAGATCGACGGCAAGAGCATCGGCGCGGTAAAGTCCTACACCTTTGAGAATGTCAGAAGAACCCATACCATCGAGGTCATCTTTATGAAGGCCAACGGCAACCCCCAGACCGGCGTGTTTGTGGATGTTGCCACCGGCAGCTATTATGAGGACGCCGTGGATTGGGCAGTGGAGAACGGCATCACCACCGGTGTCAGCGCAAATCGCTTCGACCCGAACGGTGTCTGCACCCGCGCGCAGGCCGTGACCTTCCTGTGGCGTGCCGCCGGAAGCCCGGCGCCGAGATCGCGCACCATGCCGTTTACCGACGTTCCTGTGGGCAGCTACTATTACGACGCTGTGCTGTGGGCAGTAGAAAACGGCATCACCAAGGGCACCAGCGAGACCAGGTTCAGCCCCGACGCCACCTGCTCCCGCGCCCAGATCGTCGCGTTCCTGTGGCGCTCTGAAAAATCCCCGGCAGCGGGCAGCCGCAATCCGTTCGCGGATGTGAAGTCCACGGCCTACTACGCCGATGCGGTGCTGTGGGCGGTCAGGGAGGACATCACCAAGGGAACCACCAGCACGACCTTCAGCCCCGACGCGGATTGCACCAGAGCGCAGATCGTGACCTTCCTCTGGCGCTGCAAGAAGTGACCGGCTGACATACGGCCAAGCAGCAAAGCCGCTGACATGACCCCATAAGCGAACATCGGACAGCGCAGCGGACGGGCATCTCGCCCCGGAGCTGCGCTGTTCTCTTTTCTCTACAAGAAACAAATCAATGACATTTTGAGCTGCGCCGCTATCCCAGCGCGGCAAGGAGACAGCATTATGAAAAGAATCACAAGAATCATTCGTCCGATCATCTGCATGGCCGTCCTTCTCTTTGCCATGACCACGGCAGTCATGGGCTGCTATCAGAAAGAGACGGAGCCTATCGACATTCCCGGCAGAACGCCTTCCGGCACATCTGCGCCTCAGCCATCAGCGACTCCCGCAGGCGAAGTTATCCCTTCGGTGGACAGGCAGGCAGAGTTGGCGGAAGCCAGAGCGAAGAATCCCGACACCGTAGCGTGGCTGTATATCCCCGGTGCGGAGGTGGACGACCCTGTGATGCAGGCGGAGGACAACGGCTATTACCTAAAGCTGGACGAAAACGGTGAGTACGCCATGTGGGGCTGCTATTATGCCCATTGTGAAAACGAAATCGGCGGCAGGGATAAGCTGGACAAAAACACCACCATTTTCGGCCATTCCGCCAGCAACTGCGACCCAGACGGGCCGAAGTTTACCAAGCTCTACCGCTATATGGATGCAGACTTTGTAAAGGAGCATCCGTATATCTATCTCTCTGTGGATGGCGAGGATATGATTTTCCAGATCACCGCGCTATTCGTCACGGATATTGGCTTTGACTATATTGCGCCTGATCCCACGGGAGATGATCTGACCAGCTTCTTTGAGACGATTGCGCGGAAAAACTGGCTGGACTTTGACGGCGTGACCTTCTCCGAGGAAGATTCCGTCCTGACCCTCTCCACCTGCTGCCGGAAGTACGACAAGACCAACAGCGGCAATCAGCGGCTTGTGGTCATGGCGAAGCTGCTGCCGGAGGGGGCAACCTCGCAGGAGTTCAGCGTATCCCTTGTGGATAGTCCCGAAATGCCCTAAAAGAAATCAGAATACGACGATAATAGGACACCCATCCTTGCGGTACTGAAAAGCAGCGTATGGTATAGGGAAAACGGCGGCTGCTCTGTACGGGGCAGCCGTCGTTTTTGCTGTCCCAACATTTTTCAGATGAAAGGGACCTATGCGTATGAAAGGAGAGCACAGGAGGTGCCGCTAATGCTGCGGCAACAAGCCGCGCCGGGAGCATAGCCGGACGATACCCAGACACAGTAGGATACCTATGCCCTCCGGCAGCTACCGACAATTTCCATACTGAACCGCACCGAAGCGCCCATACAGGCTTTCATACCTGTGTGGGCGCTTTTTGTCGTTCCCGGCACTTTTTCGCCGTGGGCTGCCGCTCCCCACCCTTCGTTCTGGAAGGAACATCCACCCGAACAGAACGAAAGGAGCGCAGCATGAGCCGCGAGAAAAATATTTTTGAGAAATTTTCGCAAAAATGGCCAAAAGGGGTGTTTGCAAGACGAGTAGGGGGTGAAAGGGGAAACATCGACCTGCCTTCCGGCGCGAAGGGAGGTGAAAAAATGGACCTCGACCGTCACGACGAACACAAGCAGCACGCCTTTGACAGCTTTTGCAAAAAGGTGATACGGTGCGAAGCCTACAACGCCTACCGCGCAATCGGGCGCCGGCAGGATCTTGAGATCCCGTTCAGCCAGTTGCCGGAGGAGGCGATGGAGACGCTTGCGACCTGGGACGTCTACCCCTGGGAATATACATCCTTCCCTGTGGGCAGCGACGTGATCCTTATTAAGGATGACCGGCTGGCCGCCGCGCTGACCGCCCTGCCTCAGAGATTCCGGGATATCCTTCTGATGTACTGGTTCCTGGAGCTGGCAGACCGGGAGATCGGCGAGAGGCTGAGCCTGTCCCGGAGAACGGTCAACAACCGCAGGCAGCAGGCCTACGATCTGCTGAGAAAGCTGATGGGAGGTGACGCGAATGAGTAAGCGCAGAAACGCGCGAAGCAGTCTGATCCCTTATCCGGTGATCGCCGCCGCCGTGCGGGGCGACCCGGAAGCCGTAAACCGTGTGCTGGACCACTATTCCGGCTACATAGCGGCACTGTCCATGCGTAGGGGCTGCAATCAGAACGGAAACCCCTGCTTTGCTGTGGACGAGGAGATCCGCCGTCGAATTGAGACGAAGCTGATCGTTGCCATCCTGAGTTTCGACCTGAACTGAACCCAGGCGGGATCTGACCGCGCGCACCCCTTTCCGCGCGGCTGAGCCCTTTGCTCCTTGACAAAGAAAGCCCGGCAAATCCCGGCGCAGCATAGAGCAGACGGATACATTCCCGTCTGTGCGGAGCCATACGGCCGGTGCGCCATGACCTCCTACGGAGTGAGCGATACCCACTGGGCCGGAAAGCGGGCAAGGCAGCCCGCGGGCCACGATGCACAGGCGGGGCGATACTCCCTTGCAGTCACAGCCCGGGCGTGCAGCCGTATTCAGGCGGTGAGGCGTCGCAGACAATGAGCAGGGCCGCGCGAGAACCGCGCGGGGGTGGGATTCCCGTGGAGCTGAAAAGCCATTCAGCCGTCCGTTTCTGCTGTTCTTTGTAAGCTATCAAAAAAAGATTTGTTTTCAGACGATCAGAAAGGGGGCTAACTATGCAAACGACCGTTTCATCTGAAAAGAAATACGCCCCGCCGAAGCGGAGCGAAAAACAGATCGGCAACACGACCTTTATCGTCAATTCCTTCTTTTGGGAAAAGGACGGTGAGGGTATTGCCGTGAAGCTGGAACGTCTGATGAAAGCAGACGTTCAGAAAGAAGCGACAACTTAATTCTCCCAAATAGGCAGACAGGGACAAAAAGACGCGGTATAATGAAGGTGACTTCAAAACCGTGTTTGACTGCCGGATGGGAGGTTACTATGTATCATCAGTCAAGCACCGCTGCCGCGCTTCAATTCCCTTACAACGCTATGAGCGTCGAAGCTGTTACCGCTTTGTACTGCCGTTTGTCGCGTGACGATGAATTGCAGGGCGACAGCAACAGTATCATCAACCAGAAAAAGATCCTTCAACGCTACGCACTTGACCACGGCTACAAAAACTATCGCTTTTATATTGATGACGGCATTTCGGGTACGACGTTCAACCGCCCTGGCTTCCAGCAAATGATTGCGGATATCGAAGCCGGCCTTGTCAAGCGGGTCATTATCAAGGATATGTCACGCCTGGGCCGTGATTATCTGCAAGTGGGCATGTATACCGAAATCATGTTCCCGGAGCATGACATTCACTTTATTGCTGTCAACGATGGCGTGGACAGCACCCAGGGTGATAATGAGTTCACTCCTTTTCGGAACATCATCAATGAGTGGTATGCGAAGGACACCAGTAAGAAGATCCGTGCCGTGATGAAGGTCAAGGGCAACGCTGGCGAGCATCTGACGACCCTGCCGCCCTATGGCTACATGAAGTCTCCTGACAACAAAAAGCTGTGGGTCAGGGACGAGGACGCCGCAGCGGTGGTCTATGAGATCGGCCTATATGTGATGGACGGCTTCGGGCCGTCTCAGATTGCAAGGAAGCTGACAGAGCGAAGGATATTGACCCCGGCCGCCTATTATGCCAGCAGGGGCCGGAAAGCAAGCAATATCAAGCGGGGCTTGCCTTACGCATGGGATGCCTCCACCGTAGCGGATATCATGGACCGCTGGCGGGAGTACCTGGGGCACACGGTCAATTTCAAGACGAGGAAGAAGTCCTACAAGAGCAAAAAGGTCATCCATAATCCGGAAAGTGAGTGGCTGATCTTTGAGAACACCCATGACCCGATCTGGACGGAGGCAATCGCAGATGCCGCGAGAGCAGCAAGGCAGACGCGCCGTCGTCCTACAAAAATGGGAGAAATGGGGATGTTCTCCGGCATGATGTTCTGCGCGGATTGCGGATCTGTCATGTATCAATGCAGAGCCACCAACTTCCGGCGCGAGCAGGAATACTACCTGTGCGCCGGCTACCGAAAGAGCCGTGACTTCTGCGGTCAGACTCATTCCATCCGCACGGTGATCTTGGAGGAATTGATTCTGGAAAACCTGCGGGAGATCGTCTCCTTCGCCTCCCGCAGTAAGGACGAGTTTGTGAGGCTGGTCATGGACAATGACCTGCGGCAGCGCGACCGGGATCTTGCAAAGCGGAAACGGCAGCTTGCCGATTCCGAAAAGCGGATCACAGAGTTGGATGCTATCTTCAAGCGGCTCTATGAGGACAACATTTCGGGTAAGCTCTCCGATGAACGCTTTCAGAAGCTCTCCGCGGACTATGAGAAGGAAGAACAGGATCTCAAGGTGCTGACGAGTTCCCTTCGGAAAGAAATGGAGCTGGAGGAAAGCAAATTGGCGGATGTTGATCGTTTCCTCTCCGTTGTGGAGAGGTACACGGATATCCCGGAGCTCACGCCCTGCATCCTCCATGAGTTCGTGGAGAAAATCATCGTCCATGCGGCCAGCGACCCGAAGGGCAAGAACCGGACGCAGGAGATCGATATTTACTACAAGGGCATCGGAGCCTTGGAAATGTCAAAAGTCACGGCATCAATGGAAAAATGAGAAAACGGTACAGCCGAAGCTATACCGTTCTCTCTTTCCTCACGATGTTTTCTTATCGGGAGCAACCTTCAGACGGTTCCCTTATAAAAGCGGATGGTGAACATGGCTCCTGCGGGCTTGCGGTTCTCTGCCTTTACGGTTCCACCCTGACCGGTTATGATCATGCGCGACAGCGCAAGCCCGATCCCAAAGCTTTTGCCGTCGGAATCCTTGCCCTTATAGAAGCGCTCAAAGATATGCGGCAGATCCTCCGGAGAAATGCCCGTGCCGTTGTCCTTAATTATAATTTCGGAATACAGGGCGTTTTCGGCTGCGTCAATTTCGATCCTGCCGCCCTCGGGGGTGTGTTCCATGCAGTTCTTCACAATATTGCCGATGGCTTCGCAGGTCCACGAGAGATCTCCCCGGAAAGCTCCGTCCGCATGGATGCGCAGCTCCTGCCCGCGCAGCTCCATGGGAATGAGCAGGGTCACACAGGACTTTTTGAGTAGCTCCTCCAGACTGACCTGCTCCTGCTTGAACTGCACCGTGCCGGCGTCCAGCCGTGAGATCTTCAGAAGTGTGGTGATCAGCCAGTCAATGCGGGAGAGCAGCTCGTAGAGCTCATAGATAAGCTGCTGCCTGCGCGCGTCGGTCAGCTTCGGCTCCGACAGCAGTCCAATCAGCAGATTGATAGAGGTCAGGGGCGTGCGGATCTGGTGAGAGATGTCCGCGATGGAATCGGCAAGATATGCCTTTTCCCTTGTCAGCGTTTGCTGCTGCTCACGCAAGCGTATGGTCATCTTATAGATCTCACTGTGGAGGATGCTCAGCTCGCCCTCCGAATAGCTGTCAAAATCGATCGAACTGTCGCCGTGCAGAACCTGATTGATATCATCCGCAAGGGAAGAAATCCTCTGATACCTCTTATAAGTGCTGATGCAGAAGACCAGCATGAGGAGCAGAGAAAGCCCTGCGGCTGTCAGCCCGGCGCGAATGTCGAAGAAAAAGCAGACGGCGCAGGCGACTGCGGAGAGCAGCAGCTGCCACAGCAGTGCCTTTCGTACCTCTTTGTTTTTCAGCAGCTTGATCATGCGTCCACCTTATATCCTGTCCCGCGAACCGTCAGAATGATCTTCGGATCGGCAGGGTCGTCCTCAATCTTCTCCCGCAGCCGCTTGATGTACACCGTCAGCGTATTGTCATTGACATACTCGCCGGCAACATCCCAGATGGCGTCAAGAAGCCTCTCACGGGTAAGCACGATTCCCCGATTGTTGATGAAAAACAGCAGAAGGCGGTATTCCAGCGCTGAGAGGAACAGGTCCCTGTTGTTCTTCACCGCCGTGCCCTTTTCGGTGTCCACCACCACATCACCGAGCTTCACCGTTTTGCCCATGCTGCCGGTGAGTCGGAGTACATTTCGAATGCGGGAGATAAGCTCTCGTGGGCGAAACGGCTTTGGAATGTAATCGTCGGCGCCCAGATCGAAGCCCGTAACGGTGCTGAACTCGTCGCCTGACGCGGTAAGGAAAATAACGGGGATATCAAACTCGGCCTTGATCGCTCTGCACGCCGCGAAGCCGTTGCCCTCCGCCAGAGATACATCCAGCAGCACAAGATCTGCCTTTTCCTCCGCAAGCAGCTTCATGGCCGCCGTCTGCCCGGATACACTTCGCACAAGATACCCTTCGCTGTTCAGATATTCGCTCAAGCTCGCAACGATAATTTTATCGTCTTCTACCAATAGTATCTTTATCATAGTCAGTCCTTTATTCTGATTGCCGCGGAATCACAACCACTTCCCGATGAAGCCATATTCCACACGGTTTCCATCGTCCCATTCTGCAATCACACGGTAAACAAAGCTGCCGCTTTTCAGATCGAAGGCATATCCTCCGTCATACGGAAGAATTTCTGTGATTGTCTCAACCTCACCGCCGTTTTGGGGGACGCATTGTATCCGCACTGTATCCGGCTGCACCTCGAAATATAACCAGATCTCGTTTGACTTTCTGTGGGAAATCAGTCCTGCTCTGACTGCCGTTATCTCCGGCAGAGAGGACTCTTCGCCGATCTCATACCCGCATCCAATGATGGAGCTCATGGTTCCATCCTCGTTTGGTTCCGGGGCCTGCCAGTAGTAGGCGCAGGGGGAAGCCGTGATTTCATCTGTTTCACCCATTGCCCCAGACATGGCATTCACCTGAAGCTCCGGTATGGTGATTGGGTCGGAGGGCTGTGCTACCTTATACGGCAGATGCATTTTCGCCTCAAGCTCTATCCAGATTGCCATCGGCTCGGAATACTCCGTGCCCTCCTCGTACTGGAACTCCGTCTGCAAGCGGTATCGTTCCCCGGCTATCAGGTGATACGGCGCCGTCAGGTCATAGGAGAGCTCATTGTCCATGCCGCTGGGAAGGCTGTACTGGATGGCGGGATAATCAACCTGCCGTTCGGGCGTGACCTTTTGCCATACACAGTCTTTCATTTGATACAGCGCAAACGCCTGCCCGTAGGCAATCGTCCTTCCGGAATCGTTTTTCCAGCGCAGGTCGAGCCGGAGATTCACGCTCCCGCCGCCAATACGCATGACCTCAAAGCCGACTCCCTCGGCATCGCTTCCCGCGTCAAGAACGCGAAGCAGCTCGTTCTCCGGAAATTGTGGCTCCGGCTGCTTCCCGCAGCGATAATATGTCACCGCCGCAAACGCACATGCGGCAATAGCAATTATGGCAAGAACGACCACCCATATCACGGAAACCTTTCGTTTCATCATGGTGCACCTTCCTTTCTATTTTTTGTTCTTTTCTTCCTGCGGTTTAGCAGAAACACGGGATTGGGGTAAAAGTTCAAATCCTCCCGTCGCTGATTTCAATTTTCCTTCCGCACAGGTCGGCGTACCGCTGCTCATGCGTCACCAAAAGCACGGTGTTGCCCCGGCGGTTGACGGCGAGCAACAGCTCCATGATCTCATCCGCCGCCTTTTTGTCGAGGTTCCCGGTGGGCTCGTCGGCAAGGAGAATCACCGGGTCGTTGATCAGGGCGCGGGCGATGGCCACGCGCTGTCTCTGTCCGCCGGACAGCTCACTCGGCAGATGCTTTAGGCGGTTCTCAATGCCCAAAAAGCCCGCCAACTCCCGCAGCTTTACCTTATCCGGCTTTTTGCCGTCCAGCAGCAACGGCATGATGATGTTCTCCTCCGCCGTCAGAATGGGAATCAGGTTGAAGTCCTGAAAGATATAGCCGAGCTTCCGTCTGCGTATTCCGGAAAGCGTCTCGTCATCGGATGAGCAGATGTCCACACCGCCTACCTCCACGCTGCCGGAGGTGGGATGCTCAATACCGCCGATCAGGTTCAGAAGGGTGGTCTTGCCGGAGCCGGACTGCCCCACGATGGCGACCATTTCACCCGGCGCAACGGTGAAGCTGACATGATCCACGGCGTAGATATCCTCATCGCCCTGCCGGAACACCTTGGTCAGATTTTTTGCAGTCACTGCATTCATCGGAAAATCTCCTTTCTGCATGGTCATAGCGGACATAATACGCGCTTGAGTGAACGGTGTACGGGGTGCCAGTAGGTAAACAGCAGCAGCGCCGCCAGAGCCGCGTATGCTGCGAGCATTCCGCCATCAAGGTGCAGCGGGGCTTTCTGCCACACGCACAGCAGCGCCGTCAGCGGAAGGCTGATCAGAAACGGCGTGGCAACGGCAGCGGCGGCGGAGACCCCGTCCTGCCGGATATAGGAGCGGTATAGCGTCCGCTTTGACGCGCCCAGTCTATGAAGGGAGCGGATCAGCGGGCGGCTGCCCTCGATGTAGTCGCAGAGCTGGACATAGAGGATCAGCAGGATGAGCAGAAACAGTACTGCAAAGATGTATCCCAACAGCAGATACACGCCGGAGGACATCTCCCGCAGGAAATCCGACCCCGACTGACGGTTGGTGACAGCATACTCCGCGCCTGCAAAGTGCGCCCGCAGGGCGGTCTCCACCTGTGCGTTCATGGCAGGGTCGGTCAGGGCGATCTCGATGCCGGTTGCCGGCTCTGAGGCGATGATGTCCGCATACAGCTCATCGCTCACATAGATATCCAGCGCCCATCCGGACGGCTTCGTGTCCGTCAGCGCGGCCACCGTCAGCGCGATCACATCCTCCGGTGCGGGCTGCTTGATACCCCCGTTTACATCGCAATACGCTTCCGACCGGCAAAGCCGCAGTACATCCCCGACGCCGCGTTCCGCCTTGCGGCTGACGGCGATCTCATACTTGGAAAGCGTCTGAGATGCCGCGCCAAGATCGCTGTACGGTCGGATGCGCAGCGGCGTCTCCACCTCCTCCGGGGACTCCGGCAGCAGGATATACCCGTCCGGCTCATATACGGGGCGCATCTGCTTCACACCCACCAGAGAGGAAACATACGCTATGTCCTCAGTCGAAAAGCCTTCTCCGTCATGGGAGGAACGGGAAACCTTTAACCCCCATTCCTCCTCCGCGCCCGTGACCTGCAAGGCAACCGTGAGGATGTTGAACAGAAGCAGAAAAACCGCCATGACGGGAACGGAAACAGCAAGGCAGGAACGGAGGCTGCGGTTCGTGCGGCTGCGCCACAGGCCGCAGAGGGTTGCCGCCGGGGTGAAACGCCGCCGGAGGGGCTTTCGTCCACGCTTGACCTTCGGCGCATTTTCCGCATCGTTCAGAAGCGCCCGCGCAGGCTCGCGGCTGTACCGGTGCTGGGTCATGCCCAGCGACAGTCCCAGTGTAACGAAGAAAACCGCCAGATGGAGCAAAATATTCATCGGCTCCACATGAAAGATCAGCCACGCGAGGCTGTCGTGACGGATCTCAAGAAACGCCGTGAACAGCGCTTTCAGCGATACAACGGAAATAACCACGGCGCAGGCCGCCGCCAGCAGGAACACCGCCGCAAGCTCCGCGGCAAACAGGGCGCTGATCTGACGGCGGCTGGCTCCGCAGGCGCGGAGTATCCCAATGTCAGAGGAAAAGCGCTTCAGGTGACTTCGGTAAGCGGAACGCACCACCGATACCGAGAGCAGAATGACCAGCATATTGACGAGCAGAAGGCTTCGCTGCCCCGAAAGATGGGACGGATCGGTGGAGATCCCGTGGGCGTATTCATA
>ENA-OZHQ01000268-OZHQ01000268.1-human-gut-metagenome-genome-assembly--contig:-NODE-268-length-12515-cov-6.374478_pt1 | contig 12515 bp, 7 predicted proteins | sample MGYA00244044_ERZ653682 | MGnify/ENA primary metagenome ERZ653682 (study PRJEB26926, sample SAMN06165288) | human gut metagenome | biome: ENVO:00009003; feature: ENVO:2100002; material: ENVO:00002003...
AGATACTGATCGGTCTCGTGGGCTCGGAGATGTGTATAAGAGACAGATTTTAATTAGGAGGAAATTACAATGAAAATGAATAAGAAAGCATTAAGCATTCTTCTTGCAGGTGCAACAGTAGCTTCTGTAGTTGTTGCTTCAACAGCTTCAGCATCAGCTGTTTATGAAGATTTTGAGACAGAGGGTGCTACATACGGCGTTATCGGCGATTTCAATACCTGGGAAGGCGATGTAGCTCTTACAGATGAAGATGGCGACGGTCTTTACACAGCAACCGTATCAGTTCCTGTTCCTGAAGAGGGTGCAAGTTCTACTTATAAGGTTCGTGCAAACGGCGGTTGGGATTATAGCTGGGGTGCAGCTAATGCAGATGGTGTTACAGCTAATAGCCAGGACAACTGCTCTTTCACAGAAGACCAATATGGTAAGGATGTAACAGTTTACTTTGATACTCGTACAGGTAAGGGCGGTATTGACACATGGTATGTTGGCACAGAAGAGCCAGAAGCTCCAGCTCCTATACCTTCAGAGCCTTCAGAGTCTTCAGAGGAGCCTTCAGTTCCAGAAGTTCCAGCTGGTAAGTATGCAGAAGCATATAAGAAAGCAGCTGAGCAGCTCGGCGAAGAAAACCTCCCTAAGTATTATTTCTTCGATAATAGCGAATCAAAGTGGACTAAAGTTGGTGCTTACTGGTGGACTCCTGAAGAGAACGCAGCATGGCCAGGACAGGAAGCTATCCAGATTGAAGGTACAGATGTTTGGGCTGTCGAGTATAATGCCGAAACAACAAAGATTATCTTCAATAACCTCGTTTCTGATGATGAATATACAGTAGATAATCCAAAGGCTCAGACAACTGACGTTAAGGTTGATGCAGCAGCAAACGCTGGCAACATCTATATTCCAAATATAGAATCTGCAGAGGCTAAGGAAGATGGTGCTGCTATTACATATAAGGAAGGTAACTGGGTAGTATTCGATGCTTCTGGTGAGCCTTCAGTTGTACCAGAGCCAAGCGAAGAACCAAGCAAGCCTGCTCCAGCTCCAGCAGAGTCTAAGCAGCCTACAACTCCTTCAAACGCTGGTAAGGACGGTAAGAATGGCGTAAATACAGGCGATTCTGCAACACCTATTGCTCTTGCAGCAGTATTTGCAGCAGCAGCTCTTACAGCAGTTGTTCTTACAAAGAAGAAGGTTTCTTCTAAGTAATTTATAAATCAAATATAATTTGAGCCTCCGCCATAAAAAGCGGAGGCTTTTATTTTATGTAAGGGACGGATTTATTCCGCCCTCTTTGATTTATGAGGTTTTATATTCCGTATTCGGAACATGCACCAAGTTTTTGCTCAATTCGTAAAAGTCTGTTATATTTTGCAACTCTTTCACTTCGGCAAGGAGCGCCTGTTTTAATCTGACCAGCATTTATGGCAACTGCTAAGTCTGCAATAGTATAATCTTCTGTTTCACCTGAACGATGGGAAATTACAGTGGTATAACCAGCTTTTTTAGCAGTTTCTATGGCATCAAGAGTTTCGGTAAGAGTACCAATCTGATTCATCTTGATAAGAATTGAATTTCCTGCATCAAGCTCTATGCCAGTTTTTAAACGCTCTGTATTTGTTACGAAAAGGTCATCACCGACAAGTTGAATTTTATTTCCAAGCTGTTTCGTAATATGAGTCCAGCCTTTCCAATCGTGTTCACTTAGAGGGTCTTCGATAGAAATTATCGGATATTTTTCAGAGAGCTCTTCGAAATATTCTGAAACATTTTCACTTGAAAGTATAGTGCCACGCTTTGGAAGTCTGTAACTGCCCTCGGCATACCATTCGCTTGCGGCAGCATCAAGTGCAATTTTTACAGTATCAGTTGAATATCCTGCCTCTTGGATAGCCTCACATATGAGTTTGAGAGCCTCTTCATCGCTTTCAAGGTTTGGTGCATAACCACCCTCGTCACCAACACCAGTTGAGCCTCCACGTTCTTTGATTACTTTGCCAAGAGTATGATAAATTTCACAGCATATTCTAAGGCCATGAGAAAAACAGTCCGCTCCAACAGGCATAATCATAAATTCTTGAATATCTATATTATTAGACGCATGAGCACCACCATTCAAAATATTCATCATAGGAACAGGTAATTTATAACTATTTACACCGCCTATATAGCGGAAAAGTGGAATATCAATGAAATTTGCGGCAGCTTTAGCTGTTGCCAGAGAAACTGCAAGAATTGCATTAGCACCAAGATGGCTTTTGTTTTCTGTACCATCTTCAGCATTAAGAACTTTGTCGATTGCTCTTTGATTAAGTGCATTCATTCCAATAATAGATTTTGAGATAAGAGTGTTAATATTCTCAACGGCAGTTAGAACACCCTTTCCGCCATATCTCATTTTATCATTATCACGAAGTTCGTGTGCCTCATAAACTCCAGTAGAAGCACCGCTTGGAACAGCAGCTCTGCCATATGAACCATCTATAAGAGTAACTTCTGCCTCAACTGTTGGGTTTCCTCGTGAATCAATAATCTCTCTGCCACGAACATTTGAAATTGTAATTTCCATAATAATTCTCCCTTGTGTTTTTTAGATTATTTTGAGTAAATTCGGGAAAAATATTCATAAGCAGAGAAAATTAAAATAAAAATCCTTTTTGTTTTTCTTGTCTTGCAATAGCTTGCATTTCTGAAAAGCTTCTTGCGTCCTCAATTTCTATTTTTTGTTTTATATTTTCTGGCAATGAACAAAAATATTCATAGCTTGAAAGGTCAGAGTCAAGTAAATCACTAAGACAAAGATATTCAGTCAAAAAATTCACCTCCTGAAATTATTATTAGCTTTTTATCTTAATATAAGTAGAGGTAATAGCTACCGTAAATTAAGGAGATTATTTAAAATTGAGCTTTGAATAATTTTTTGTATAAAGCAAGATGTTTTGGTTAAGATAATTAAGGACGACAAAAGCTGACCGAAAAAATCGGTTCGGGCAGTCGTTTGAAATTATAATTTGAGGAGAATAAAAAATGGATTGTAATTGTCAGCCAAACAGATGTATTGAATGTACGGTAACACAATGTTCAAATCACTGCGAATCAGCTAATTATTGTTCTCTTGATACCATTAAGGTAGGTACTCACGAGAATAACCCAACAGTTAAGCAATGTACAGATTGTCTTTCTTTTGAGCCAAAGCATATGTAATCTAAGCTAAAAAGCTAAAAGCAAAACGCAGTAAAGCCAAACAAGAATTGACTTTACTGCGTTTTTTATTGATTGAAAGAGTTTTGCTCTCTGCGGAAAGCGATAAGGGCATTGTCATACGAGCATTTAAAAAGGTTTGAGTGGAACTTTTAATTGTCTTAATTACACTTCGACCATTCCAATATCGGTTATTCTTATTTCAGGAATTACTGGTAGTGCCATAAATGAAAGTGTTATAAATGGGTCGATATTTTTGTTTACACCTAAATTTCTTGCAGCAGATATTGTTTTATCAAGCTGTGAAATAAATTCATCTGTTGGAAGTACGCTCATCAATCCGCCGAAAATAAGTGGTAGTGATTCGATAACCTTTCCATTGCTTATAACAGTATATCCGCCTTTAATACGCTTTAGTTCTTCTACTGCAAGAAGCATATCGCTGTCATTATCTCCAACAACGATTATATTATGTGAATCGTGTCCAACGGTTGTGGCAACTGCACCATTTTTTAGACCATAGCCCTTGATAAGACCTATTCCCATATTTCCTGTTGTGTGATGACGCTCTATTACTGCGATTTTCAGAAGCTCTCCATTTGCAAGCGCTTTTTGTGCATCAGTATATGTGTATTCAAGCTTTTTAGTGATAATCTGATTGTCGATAATTCCTATTACAGAATATTTATCACTTTTAGGAAGTTCGAAATTTGAAACTTTAATAGGTGCATAGTTTACTGAATTTAGCAGATATTCAGGGCAATTCAACTTTTGCTCAAAGTTCAACTTTTCAAACGAAATACCGTCTTTATAAACTTCTGTTATGCTGACATTTTCCATATCATCAAGTATAACTAAATCTGCCTTATATGCTGGTGCAACTGCACCGATATGCTTTAAGCCATAGATTTTTGCGGCATTTATAGTTGCCATTTTGTATGCACTGATAGGGGAAAGTCCAAGTGCAATAGCTTTTTTTATATTACAGCGGATAGTACCTTCCTTGCAAACATCGCTTAGGTGTTTATCATCTGTACAGAAAGCCATATTATTAGTATCTATTGAATTATCAACAACACCACGAATTATATCTTCAAGATTTTTTGCAGCTGAACCTTCTCTTACAAGAACGGAAAGCCCAAGCTTAAGCTTTTCTATTGCTTCATTAAATGAGGCTGATTCGTGGTCGGTCATAATTCCTGCGGCTTTATATGCTGAAAGGGAATTTCCTGAAAGCATTGGCGAATGTCCATCTATTATGTAATTATCAAAGGCATCAAGCTTGTTCATAACATCTTCAGAACAGCCAAGTACACCTGGAACATTCATCATTTCACCAAGACCAAGAACACGAGGATTATTTTTAAGCTTGATAAGCTCATCAGCAGTTAAAACTGCACCGGCGTGTTCAAATGGTGTTGATGGCACACAGCTTGGTAACATAACAAAATAATTTATAGGTAGGTTTTCGGTCATTTCGAGTATACTTTCAAGAGCAGGCATACCGCCAACATTTCCTATTTCGTGAGGGTCGGTGATTATAGTTGTTGTGCCAAAACGAACCTCCTCACGAGCATAGGTGTTTGGCAGAACCATAGAAGATTCAACATGAACATGAGCATTTATAAATCCAGCGGAAACATATTTTCCGTCAAGATTTACTATTTCAAAGTTTTCTGAGCTTGGATATATCTCCGAATAATCTCCGATAGCGGCGATATAGCCATCTTTAATGAGAATATCTCCTGAATTTATCTTGCCTGTAAAAACATTTATAATTTTTCCGCCACGAAGTATGAGGTCTGGTTTAATTTCTCCCATAGCGGTTTTGATGAGTATTTGCCTGATTTGTGAAAATGGTTTTTTCTTCATTACTGACACTTCCTTTTTATAAAATATCTTTAAATTATTATACTATATAGTAACTTATGGCTTCAAGTGTAAAAATAATATGTAAAATTCACCGAAGGTAATTGCATTATTATGAATATATTACTGTACGAATATGACATTTATAGATAAATAATAAAATGTTTAACAAAAATAAAAAAACGGCTTGAAATCTCGATTTAATATGATAGAATTATATGGTATGGCAAAAGTTCAGGCTTTAAAAAATGATTTTAGGAAGAGTTGTAGAAAGAAATGTAGCTTGTCCAGATTTCATATATTTGCACGCTTTTTTTGTTATATTGGGGGGTTTAGCTTGGCAAAGTTAAAAAGGTTTTTATCAGCTATGTTATCAGCAACAATTTTATTAGGAGGTATAGCAATGACTGTTCCAAATACGGCATATGCTGCCGAAAAAAAATACTCTCACGAGCTTGATAAACAAGCTTATGACGGAAATGACCTCGGTGCTAACTATACCAAAGAAAAAACTACTTTCAAGGTATGGGCACCAAGTGCAGAAAAGGTATACCTTAAGCGTTATACAACAGGAAGTGACATCGAACAAGGTGCAAGAGTCATTTCTAATCTGAAAATGCTTAAAGGTGATAATGGTATTTGGTATTATACAGTTTTTGGAGATATTAAGAATACCTACTACACATATATTGTAACAACTGACGGCAAGGCTCAAGAAACCTGTGATATTTATGCCAAGGCTGTTGGCGTAAATGGTAATAGAGCTATGGTTGTTGACCTCGATTCGACAGACCCTGACGGCTGGGATAAGGACAAGCATATAACCTATGATTCTCCGACAGATACAGTTGTTTGGGAAGTTCATGTTCGTGATTTCTCTATAAGCCCTGATTCAGGTGTTACAGACGCTAATAAGGGTAAATATCTTGCATTTACAGAAAAAGGCACAACTCTTAATAGTCAAGGCGTTATTTCAACAGGTATAGATTACCTCAAAGAGCTTGGTGTAACTCATGTTCAGCTTTTGCCTGTTTTTGACTATGCAACTATTGACGAAACTCAGGACGGTGCTTTTAACTGGGGTTATGACCCAAAGAACTATAATGTTCCAGAAGGCTCATATTCTTCTGACCCTTATGACGGAAATGTCAGAATTAACGAGTTTAAGCAGATGATTAAGGCACTTCATGATGCTGGTATCGGTGTTATTATGGATGTTGTTTACAATCATACTTATACTGCAAAGGATAGCTCGTTCCAAAAGACAGTTCCAGATTACTATTATCGTATGAACAAAGACGGAACATTCAGTGATGCTTCAGGCTGTGGAAATGAAACCGCAAGTGAACACGCTATGTTCAGAAAATATATGATAGATTCTATTCTCTATTGGATTCAGGAATATCATATAGATGGTTTCCGCTTTGACCTTATGGGTGTACACGATGTAACAACAATGAATAAGATTCGTGAGGCTGTTGATAAGCTTGATGGTGGAAAGAAAATTATTCTCTATGGTGAGCCTTGGACAGGTGGCACTATTGGAACAAGTCAAGCTACTGCTGTTCAGAGTAATATAAATAAGCTTGATAACAGAATTGGTGCCTTTAATGACAAAATTCGTGATGCAATTAAGGGCGATGTTTTTATTGCGGCTAATACTGGTTTTGTACAGCAGGGTACTAATGACAGTGATGTTATAGACAGCATACAGGCAAATAACACAAAGACTACTACTGGTGGTTGGACAAATCAGCCTTCACAGTGTGTAAGCTATGTTTCAGCACATGATAATTATACTCTATATGATAAGCTTGTACTATCTGCAAGAACCGACCAAAACTTTACAGATAGAGATGATGAGCTTGTAGATATGAATAAGCTTACTGGTGCTATGTATATTACTTCACAGGGCTTGACATTTATGCAGGCTGGTGAAGAATTTGCAAGAACTAAAAAAGGTGATGAAAATAGCTACAAATCGTCTACAAGCATAAATATGCTTAGTTGGTCTAATGTTGAAAAATATCGTGATTTGGTATCTTATTACAGCGGACTTATCGAAATCAAAAAGGCTTTCTCACCATTCAGAGATGCTACAACAGGCGCGTGTGAAAGAATGGTATTTGCTGAGAATAATAGCGATGGTTTAGTTGCATATACTCTCACAAATACAGAAAAGAAACTTAAATCTGAGTGGTCACAGGTCGCTCTTATATTCAATTCCTCAACTGAGGAAAAGGAAGTAACTCTCAAGGGTGATAAGCTTCCAAGCGAATGGACTATTATTGCAAATAAGACTTCAGCAGGTGTTAAGAGCCTTGGAACAGTAAAGGGCAATACAGTTAAGGTTGATGCAGGTTCAGCTTTGATTCTTGTTGATAAATCAAGCTTTGAGAAAATCAATCTCACAAGCGATAAGTGTAAGGTTACTATCGAATATAAAGATAAGGCAACAGATGAGCTTATAAGTTCTCAGGTTATTACTGGCAAAGAGGGAGGTAAGTTCACAACCTCAAAGGACGAATCCTTAAATCTTAGATATGATTTTGATAGCGTAAGTGGTAACGAGAGCGGAACATTTACAAAGGCTGACCAGACTGTAACTTATTACTATAATAAATTTGATGGTGCAGTTGGCAAGGTTACTGTCAAGTATATGCGAGCAGGTGATGAAGCCTTTGGTATGGCTGCACAGGAAATAGCAAGCTCAGTTACTATTGAGGGCAGAGAAGGCACAGCTTATACAACAACAGTAAAGACTATTGATGGCTTTGAGCTTGACCTTGAAAAGCTTCCTGATAATACCGCAGGAACATTTACTGGTGAAGAGCTTGAAGTAGTTTATTACTATAAGACCAAAGAGGCTGACAAGCTTGTTATAAATTACTATAATAAAAATGGCTGGGAAAAAGTCGGTGCATATGTATTTACGCTTGATGACGATGATAAGCGTAATGTAATATCCGCAAAAAGTCCTGGTACAGAAATGAAAAAGAGCAGTGAAGATGGCTGGTATACTCTTACTATTGATGCAAGTGAAGCATACTGTATCTTCACAAATATGAAAGACCCTAAAAAAGGTATTAAAACTGATAAGAGTTCAACAGGCAAGGGCTATTCACTTCGTGGCACTTGTTGGGTTGATGGAGATAGTGTAATATATTCAGGAAAGGTTACTGCGGTTTATATTGGTGATGATGGAAAGGTCTTAGATAAAAAGGTGATGACAGGCAAGGCTGACGGCACATCAAGCTACACAACAGAGGCTATGAAGTTTGATGATTATGAGCTTGTCAAAACACCAGCCAATGCTAACGGTGTCTATACTGAGAATGATATTTATGTAATTTATAATTATTCAGAAAAGTATAAGGTTCCGGGATTTGCAATGCCACTTGTTATTGGTTTGTCATCTGCGGCAGTAGTTTCCTTTGCGGGTGCTGTTATAGCTCTTATTTCTACAAGAAAACGCAAGGCAAAAAGAGGTTCTTAATTTTTTTAAATTAAATAGGTCATCGGAGGACTAACAATCGGAATTGTAAAGTCGATAAGATGTCGAGTGCGCTCGGTTATTGAAAAATAATCGAGCGTATTTTTTTATGGGAGGAAAAAATTTATGAAAATACAGCTTTCAGAGCATTTTACACTTAAAAAACTGTTGAAATTCGTATTTCCGTCAATAGTTATGATGATTTTTACATCAGTATATGGAGTTGTGGACGGAATATTCGTTTCAAATTTTGTAGGAAAGATACCTTTTGCGGCGGTCAACTTAATTATGCCGTTTTTGATGATTCTCGGTGCATTAGGATTTATGATTGGTACAGGAGGAAGTGCCATAATTTCTAAAACTCTTGGTGAGGGTGATAAAGAAAAGGCAAATCAATATTTCTCTATGCTGATTTATGTAATTATAGTTTTGGGAGCGGTTTTGACAGCTTTAGGCTTAATTTTTATGCGACCTATCTCAATACTTCTTGGAGCAAATGGCGAAATGCTCGAAAATTGTGTTCTATATGGCAATTTGATTATAACTGCCTTAATTCCTTATATGCTTCTTAACTCATTTCAAAGTTTTTTTGTTGCGGCAGGAAAGCCACAGCTTGGACTTGGTGCAACTGTTGCCGCAGGCGTTACTAATATGGTTCTTGATTTCGTTTTTATAGTATTGTTCCAATGGGGTATAGCAGGTGCGGCAATAGCAACAGCTATAAGTCAGCTTGTAGGTGGAGTAATTCCTCTATTTTACTTTTCGAGCAAGAATAGCAGTTCCTTGCATTTAGGCAAGACAAAAATGTATTGGAAGATTTTGTTGAAAACTTGTGCGAATGGCTCATCAGAGCTTATGACAAATCTTTCTATGTCAATAGTGAATATGCTCTATAACTATAAGCTTATGGAATATATAGGCGAAGACGGAGTTGCAGCATATGGAGTAATAATGTATGTAAACTTCATTTTCGTTTCAATTTTCCTTGGATATTCAATAGGAAGTGCTCCAATTGTCAGTTACCATTACGGTGCAAAAAATAATAGCGAATTGAAAAATCTTTTCCATAAGAGCTTGGGCTTTGTAAGTGTTGTGGGTGTTGTTTTGACGGTGCTTTCAATAAGTCTTTCAGGAGTTCTATCAAGCATATTTGTTGGCTATGACGCAAAACTTTTTGAAATTACACAGCATGGACTTATCATTTTCTCAATTTCTTATCTGATATGTGGTTTCAATATTTATGGCTCAGCATTTTTCACAGCCTTGAACAATGGTGCTATTTCTGCGGCAATATCCTTTTTAAGAACGCTTTTATTCCAGATAGTGTCAGTTATGCTTTTGCCTTTGATACTCGGTCTTGACGGAATATGGCTTTCAATCACCTGTGCAGAGTTTTGTGCTTTAGTGATTACAGTTATATTCCTTATAACAAATAGAAAGAAATATAATTATTAAGCATTTTTAGGACAATATAATTTTATGGGCTTGGGTTTGTGTTTAAGTCTATCTCTTTTACTACTTTTTTACTTAATATATGGCTGTTCTATTGTTAGTCTTTACAATTTTTTGGCGAAGATACTCCAAAACTTGATTTTTTTCGCAGTTAGTATTACAATATTAATTGGAAACGCCCCGCTTTGGGCGAAGTCTGTTTTTAAACAGATATTAAAAACTTCATAGAAAATTTAGGGGGATTATCAGTAATGAATTTTCATGGTAAGGACATCAAGATTTTCACTTGTAACTCTAACATTCCTGTCGCACAGCAGATAGCTGCTTGTCTTGGAATTCCTGTCGGCAAGTCCGATGTTTCAAGCTTCAGCGACGGCGAAATCGCTGTTTCACTTCATGAATCAGTAAGAGGTTCAGACTGCTTTATTGTTCAGTCAACATGTGCTCCTGTTAATGATAATATTATGGAGCTTCTTATTATGATTGACGCTATGCGTCGTGCTTCCGCAGCAAGAATTACAGCCGTTGTACCATATTTCGGCTATGCTCGTCAGGACAGAAAGTCTAAGCCTCGTGACCCAATCTCAGCAAAGCTTGTTGCTGACCTTATCACAACAGCGGGTGCTGACAGACTTCTTACTATGGACCTTCACGCTGCACAGATTCAAGGCTTCTTCAATATTCCTGTTGACCACCTCCTCGGTGCTCCTCTTCTTGCTAACTACTTCAAGAAGATGATTGGCGACAACCCAGATGATTATGTTGTTGTATCCCCCGACCTTGGTTCTGTTACAAGAGCAAGAAACTTTGCTACACGCCTTGGTTGCCCGATTGCTATTATTGATAAGCGTCGTCCAAGAGCAAATGTATGTGAAGTTATGAACATTATCGGTGATGTTAAGGGCAAGAAGGTTATTCTTGTTGACGATATGATTGATACAGCAGGTACACTCTGCAACGCTGCTAAGGCTACAATCGAGCTTGGCGGAGCTATTGAGGTTTATGCTGGTGCGACACATGGTGTTCTTTCTGGTCCTGCTATTGATAGAATTAAGGAAAGCCCAATCAAGGAGCTTATTCTTCTTGATACAATTCCTGTACCACAGGATAAGATGCTTGATAAGTTCACAATGCTCCCAGTTGCTCCTGTATTTGCAGAGGCTATCGAGAGAATTTATGAGGATAAGCCGGTTTCCTCTATCTCACTTTAATTTCTAAAGCTGCATAACATAAAACAAACTTTAGGGAATCCTTCTTTAGGGTTCCCTAAGTTTATAATTAGAGATAAATTTCTTGATTATTGATTAGCGAAAGTCAGGTGATATAAATGAAAGTTGTTGATATAAGAAATGTTTTTGAGAAAAGACGGATTCAGCTTTTTTATGTTGACGATGATTTTATATATTACGCAGAAGAAAAGCTTCAGGGCGAGCTTAGTAATCTCTATATACTCGAATATAATCGTGATACTCGCAGAGAAAGGCTGGTTACAAACTATACCCTTGAGGATTCATCTTTTGTACAGCATATTTTTGCATTTGAAGAAACAATACTTCTTGTGCTTGAAAACGGTTCAAGCAGTATATGGGTAGTTGAGCTTGATAGACGCAGTGGAATGGAACTTAGTCGCAGAAAGCTGAATTTTACGGGAAGATTTTACGAATGTAAAGCTATTGATGCAAATAATATTATCTTTACAGCTGCACCTGATGAAAAAAGCAAAGGTTTCTTTAAGAAGTATAAGGCTTTGACAAAATGTGATACACTTGCTTATATCTACGATATAGAACAGGATAAGAAATCATTTATACGCTGTCCTCTGATTTCAAAAGTTGGTTGCGATAGCTTATTTACAGTTAAGACCACTGAGGGCAATAAGCTAATTATTCTCGACCCTTGGGGTGATGAAGAAACAAAGCTATATTATTTCAGGGAACAAAGATGGATTAGTGCGGATATTCGTGATAACATATGGATTTGCGATTTGGATTCTGCTTTGCTTGAGCTTAAAAATGGCAAGGAAAACCTGACGGTTCGCTGTGTTGCAAGTGCTGATATTAAAGGTATGGTGCGTTATGCCGCAATAACTGATAAAAAGCTATATATGAAGGCTACACACTTTAAATCGGGTGTTGAAAAAATATGCTCATATGATTTTGAAAGCAAAAAAATAGAGGCTCTCGCAGAGCTTCTGCCATGTGAAGATAATGAAACATACTATGTTGAAAATCGTACAGGTCAAACATACAAACTCACCATTGATGAGGATAAAACCCTTGTTGAAAGTATGATGAGTGACTTTAAGGGAAAGTATAAAACAGCTTTCGGAAAGTTTGTTGCTTGTATAGAAAACCGCTTTATCATTACAAATAGTGATAATAAAGCTATTTATATTATAGATACAAAATCAGGCACAGAGAATAAATATGACTGCAAATGCGAAATCTATGGCCTGTCTCTTATACACATCTCCGAGCCCACGAGACCGATCAGTATCTCG
>ENA-OZHQ01000273-OZHQ01000273.1-human-gut-metagenome-genome-assembly--contig:-NODE-273-length-12410-cov-5.941967_pt1 | contig 12410 bp, 10 predicted proteins | sample MGYA00244044_ERZ653682 | MGnify/ENA primary metagenome ERZ653682 (study PRJEB26926, sample SAMN06165288) | human gut metagenome | biome: ENVO:00009003; feature: ENVO:2100002; material: ENVO:00002003...
TTCTACCAGAGCCTGCAAGCTATGTCTTCTTTTATGCGGTTTTCAATTTGCGCAAGTTATTGTACATTATCGAAGCGGAGCGGGAACGGTTAAAGCTCGAAATTGAAGCAACGCTGGCAGAATCTACCCTTGAACGCAGAAAAACGGCGTGACCTTCACGGTCACACCGTTCTCTGCCCCAACCGCAGGACAAAATAGCTACTTGTCACTATTAAGCCATGGTATTTACAGGCTTTTTTCGACCTCTGATTTTATTCCCACTCAAGTCTTAGGCTTTGATTTAGGGTTATGAAATGCACTCTCGATACGCTTTTCGTCCAAATAATCCACGTATTTCGGGCTGTACATAGGTTCCTTACGAATTTTGTAGCCGTTTTGTAGCCAGCTATTTTATACGTACTAACCGTTCGCAACGACTTGTTTTGAATGATTTGCGACAGGTTTTGATATGATTCCCGCCAATAATCACCCGGAAATTGACCGCCTAATTCACCTCAAAAAACATCTTGGAGGTATGACCATGAGCAAACTTATATCCTGTCAATTCAACATAGACACAGCCTGCGTGGAATTGGTTTTTGATGATGGAAGCCAGATTTCCATTGACTGCACCGCCGTTGAAAACGAAGTTGCCGATAACCGCTTCCAGCGGTCAGAGCTGGATTATCTGATCTACAACGACCCGCTTGCTTATCATTTCCAAGCAAAGAACATAATGTTTGCCAGAATTGTTCTCGTTCATTGTGATTCGATGCAGGGCTTTGCATCTTAAACAATTTCGTTTAGAAGATATTGCGCCTGCTGTTCTGGTTATTTTGATTGCCCATATTATTATAGCTGTACTACGGATGCTTATCAAAATCTTATCAGCGGTGATAAACTGCGGATGGGAGTTGGGGTCAATTGTTACGGGTGGTTGCCCTCTTGAAACAACATTATTATAGCATATTTGCGGGAATACTCCAAACAAAATCTTAATTTTTCGACATTGTTTATTGAAAGCTTGTTTGTTATTTTGACTGCTTCCTCAAAGCTTCTATGGCACCATCAATATCCACAGAAGTAGAATTCTTAGACCACTCATCCCAAAAATCAATAGTTGCACTTCGAGGCTTCATGCTAGGCGGCGTGACCCGGATTCTGCTTGGTAGCAAACTCGCATCTCCAACAACAAGTGCTTCCCCAATATCTAAGATTGGTAGCATTTCAGCATAGTCACCTAAGCTGTCCGGCAAAAGGCGCTTAACGACTGATTGATCATCAACATTGGTGAGGCGCATAGCAATAAAATTGTTGCTCTGACTCAGTACAGTGCGATTTACTTCGGAGGGTCTCTGCGAAATTACAACTAAACCAATACCGTATTTTCTGCCTTCCTTAGAAATTCGTTCAAAAGTCACCAAGCTGGCATCATCAATGCTCTTTTCGGTATTGGCAGGAATATATAAATGTGCCTCATCGCAAAAAACAGCAATAGGATGTCGATGCTCAACTGTCGTCCACTGCTGAACAGAAAATATTACACGAGCAATAAGAGACACTATCAGTGGGAGAATATCTGATGGCACCTCGGAAAAATCAATGATCTTTACGCCTTTTTTACCCGCCACGGAAGGTAACATTAACTTGCCGCAAAGTACACTCATGTAATCGTAACTTAGCAAATCAGCCTCTGATGCAAACATAAAATTTAATCGTTTATCTTTTTGCTTGGTTTCCAAACGCTGAATAAAACGAGTAAGTTTTCCGAAGTATGGACCTTGTTTTTCAGTATTTGCTTTAGCCCCTGGTACCATTTCCTCATCTTTTGATTTCAGGAAAGAAAGTAGTGCAGCAAGATTATAAGGAATTGGGCTATCCAAAGTAATATTTGCTTCCATCTCGGCTTTGTCTGCATCTATCAGGAATTGCTTTTTCCCCTCAATAACGGCACTGCTGAACATCATAGCTTGGTTAGGAGCATTGTTGTCGCTCCGATCAAGCATGAGCGATAGCATTTCTTCATAAGTGAGCAACCAATAAGGGAGGAAAAGCAGTCCTTCTCCTAATGTATCATTGGGGCCTGCAACTTTAAAATGTGAAAAACTATCACCTTGTAAAGTAGAGTATTCACCATGAATATCAAACAGTATTGCATCTGCTGATTTGAGAGCTGCGACCTGCTCAAGTATTTTTGCCACACACCATGATTTTCCTGAACCCGTACTGCCAACAATTACTGCATGACGCTGAAATAGCTTGTTTCCATTGAGCCATGCAGTAGCATCTTCGTCAATTGAGTAATTCCCGATTTGCAAGCTAACTGCATCTTCTCCTTCTGGAATAGAAGATATTGCTTGCATAAAACGTTTTAATCTGTCTCCGTGAATAAGATGGCATTCTGCATTTATGGTTGGTATGGTAGCTAAGGAACGGCGGAATACGTTATCCTTTCCGGCATCTCTATCAAAGTGTGTTCCGATCAGAATTACTTTAATAATATTGAAACCCAGCTCAGGGGATATATCTGCAACTGGATCACTATACGCTGATTTGCGTATTATTTTTGACACCAAGCCTATTAAGTGTTGTCCAATCTTCGAACTTTGAATGGAGATCAGATGGTTTACTTGTAATCCACGCAGCTTGTCATCATTCTCAACTTTTACTATTACAGTAGATGTATCTACGCTTTCAACAGTACCAAGTAGTTCTTCGGGCGTATATTCAAATATACTCATGCTACCTCTCCTCACCATATGTTCATAAAGTTATCCAAGAGCCAATATTGCCCCTCATATGTTTCCTCCCACCCATTTCCATATACTTTTGTATGGGTGGAATCTGAAAACTCAAAAATAAGGTACTTGTTTATTCCTGCCTCAACAATATGCTTTTTGCAAGCTGGAGTCATGGTTTTGGCAAGGATAACAATAGGTTTTCCTTTAGAAATCTGTGCTAAAAGCTTTGGTTGTATGTGTTCATCGTTAAATCCATAACCTACACATAAGTATGCACCCGCCTGCACAAAGGCGTTATCTGCCTCCGCAATAATGGTTCGATATGGCTCATCATGAGTGCTACTGTATTTCTCTTTACCAGGAGGAACAATCAATGGTTGAAAATCATTAGGGATTGTTCGAGTGAGTGGGAATGCCACAACTTTTCCATCAGGGGCGACAAACCAGTCCAGCGAACCGTGAACTTTCCAAATATCAACAACTCTTTCACGAGCTCGTGTCCGCTTTGTTTTTAACGAAGTTGAAGGAAGCTCTAATTTTTTAATCAAAGAGCCTCCAAACCCAGTAACTGTGGTTGCGCCAACTCCATCGGCAGCATATTCCGCCAATCTATCATAATTGGTAGTTACGATAGCTACTTTATTGGGAGTAGGGGCAAGTACCTTTCTAATAAGCTCAACCAATGCTTTTGGTGGGTCTATGAGGTGTTGATCAAAATAGAGAAGATCCTTTTCGTTGACAGTTTCCCACACAACTCTACGAATTTCTTTTAGTGTTTCAGGAAGAAGATTCACGGTATCTATTGCCCCCTCCAGCCCTGAATTGTTTACTGCCGTACAAAAGGCACTATAATTAGGATCGGAGATTACAGTATCGGATTTTCTTATTTCTTCCGCAAGCCCATCCATAGAAGGAAGCTCATATGGCGCGGATGCACCTGAGCCTAAAACTATCAAAGGACTATTCTCCAAATATCCTTGGAGTAAACTCATACAGCCGCTCCATTCCATAGATTTTCCTCCCTTCGTTCTGATTTAAGGCAGAATTATCACTTTATCCTCGCCCTAATCTTCGCTTCTGCATCTTTTTCCAAATCAGTCTGAAATGCTTACAAATATCCGGTTCGATCTTTAGCAGATTAACCAGAACCTCTTGGTCTACAAGGTCAAGTGCTTTTTCGATGTTCTCATCACTTCGAATAATTCTATCAACTTCTTCAAGAATACTGTTGCGTAGGTTGGAATCAATATGTTCTATTTTGGGCAAAAGGATATTGCCCATCTCCCCAGGAAGAATTTCGAGAACTCCGCCACCATAGCTTCTTCCGCATATTTCGGTGAATGCGAAAGAGATGCTGTTATAATAAGCAAGCAGCACGTTTTCTGGCTTTACATTTGAATTGAACTTCATGCGATGCATGGTGTCGGTTGATACCGCGCCGCAACAGTTGAGAACAAATTTGGGGTATAGATTATTTCTTCTTAAGAAGAATGCATCCGGGACCCACACAGAAGGAACAATGTACCATCTATCTCGGATCGAACATTTATATCCTTCGTGCTCTCCATTTGCTTCACCGAGCGAAATATACTCTTTGTGTTTGGCGGGATATTCATCGTATGGAATCTCAGGGAAGTTGATTAGGCGGGCACGCTTTCCAGCAATTTTGTTTTTCTCCCAATCTTGTTCCGTGAAATATATTCCATGTGCATGAGAACTTCTGCCAATCAAAGGAAGGGTTACTTCGCTTAACTGGTATTGCTCAGATGTTTCTTCCGTAATGGAGAAGTAGCCATTATTACCCGTGGTTATTCCAACATTGATTATTCCGTATTCTGAAAACTTAGCAAAGCGTTTATCTGCACGAAGCTCCTGAATAAGAGCCATTTCTGCTGCGTTTACAAAATACTTTGTCCATTTTTCCTTGACATGCTGTAACTTTTGGAATCCATTTTGAGATAGATCCAACTGGGCAAAACCGCTAAGGTCATTCATTTCAATGATGCGAATGCCTTTTTCTTCCTCTCCTTTCTCGCCAATAAACACAATGACTTCTTGCTCAATGTCAGGGAACACAAGCTGCTCAAATGTAATTAGAGTGATTTTTGCGAGATTATTGGCCAAATACAGGCGCAGATCCTCTGCGTATGCAACTTGAAGTATTTCAGCCGGAATAACAAACGCTATCTTACCTTTTTCGGACAATAACTGTACGCAGGCCACAATAAAGGCAACCCACGCATTGATCAGCTTATTTGCTTTCATACCATGGGAAGTCAGAATTTGAGATTGCATTTCTCGCTGACTTTCTTTCAGATATTGATAGCGAATATAAGGAGGATTGCCCAAAATCAAATTGTACTGTTCTTTGCCAAGAACACGATTATAGAAGTCAAAAAAGTCCTCGGTGCATACTTCGATTTGCTCAAATTCAGAATACCTGTCTCGGGCTTTTTCGGCTTCATCGGGTTCAATTTCAACAGCTGTTAGTTTATCCACCTTATTCAGAAGGTTAAGGTTTTGTAGCGCATCAAGAAATACTCCATCACCGCAGCTTGGTTCCAAGACAGTAGAGATATTTTGAGACGCAAAAAGCTCCACCATAGCATCTGCAAGCTGCAATGGTGTATAATACGCTCCTCTTAATTTCTGCTCTGAACTATCCTTTTTGAGTCTCATTGTTAATACCTCGCTTAAAAATCGAGTCTATATACCCGATCAATCAATCCCTGAATCTCAAAGATAAGTGCCTCTTTCTGTCTCTGTAACAGATTTGCAATTCGCTTTGCGGGACGGCCAGACAGTGAATCATTGATTTCGTAAATTTCTCGGCTTGCTGCTACCACTCTGTCGTGAATGGCTTTTTGTTCTTCTATGGCAAAATCCAGTTCAACAAAGGGAAGCGTAGAAAGAACAAATGTACCACGAGCGGTAAATCCACCTTCAAAATCACTGCCTACGATCTCCAAGATTCGCTCTGTAATAGGGCTTGACAGCCATGCCTGGATGTATTCAAGTGCATACGGACTGCCATCTTTTTTGCTAACCGCACAGTATCCAGCAGTACCGCCCGACGCAATCAAAATATCGTCTGTATCCATTGCATACATAGGTTCTTTGCTCAACACGCCAACAATCAATTTGGGCGTGTTAATAAATGCAGTCAAGGCTTGTGTTCTACCATACTGATACCACGTATCTGCGGTAGCATTTGGAACATCACGAGTCCCATCAGGGGAAACAGATTTAGGAACCAAACGATCATAATGAGCTAAGAGATACGCATATGTTCCCGGATAACTGCTTTGCATCTCATCTATGCAGATAAGATGTCCGCTGTTATTGTAGGGGAAAATAATCTGTTTATTAGTTGCAAGAATACTATACGAATTCAGGCCCTTCTCTGCTTTTTTAGTTGGCTTAAAATAAGGGCGCAGTAAGGTTTTCTCAATAGTGTAATTGTTGCCATTCCTGCTGATTTCGATAGTATCAGCATATTCAGCGACAACTTCATCCGAGGAAAACCAATATATTGGAGTCGGCCTTTCTGCACTTGTCTGAATTCCGTTAAAGATCTCTGCATGTTTTGTGATTGGAACAGAGACTTCATCCAATCTCTGGAGCATTGTCAAAAACTCAAAGTCAGTTGTCAATCTCCATGGTAACTTGTTCAAAACAGAAGAACTAAGCTCAATGGAGCTCACTTCTTCACCCGCCCACAGTTTGTTAGCAGAATCAACACTACTATAAACAAAGGTTGTCTGTTTTTCTTTAGAGAGCAAAATGATGGAGCTATAAATGGTTTTATCCTCAAACAACTGTGCATCTCCAAAGTCATCCAGACTGACGAGCATTCGTTCTTTTGCAATCAAGCTACGCAATTTCTCGCCGGCACCGATCTTGAAAAATTTGTTGGGTACAATATAGCAGACCAAACCATTTTCCTTGATCTTGTTGATTGCTTGCTCTATGAAAATAAAGTATTTGTCAAATTGCTTGTGCGATGTCTTGTACTTCTTCTTATAGACTTCTACTTCCGCACTCGGCAACAGCGTGTGCATTCCTTCGGTATTCACATACGGAGGATTGCCGATTATTACATCAAAGCCACATCCGTTGTTAATTGCATTCCAATCAAAAGGAGCAATTTCCATCATCTGATGGTTAGCGCCGCTAATTCCGTTCAATTCAGTTTGGCTGACAAGGGAGTTTCCAAATTGAATATTGTCGCCAAGATCAGGAAGAATCGGAACAACTTCTGCCACAGAAGGTGCTGTTTCATCTTCAATCAGCTTGATTAACAAAGAAAACTTTGCGACTTCGACTGCATGGATGTCAATGTCTATGCCATAAATACAGGAGCAAAGAATGTCTTTTTTCTCTTGAAGGGGCAGTTTGTATAAATCAATACCCGTCTCAATTAAATGATCTGTCTGCCCGTTGCTGATGTACCATTGTACGCAGTAGTCTTGCAAATAGGCAAATGCTTCTTCCAAGAAAATACCAGAACCGCAAGCAATATCAGCAACACTAACGTTCAAAATCTCAGAAGGAGTTTTTCCTTCACACACTTTGGAAAGCGTTTTATCGACCATATATTTGACGATTTCCGTGGGTGTCGTAACAACAGATCTGTTCTGGCAATCTTTCTTCTTGCCAAGGCCAATGGTATTATTTTCGAGCAGCACTAATTGTTCGGTTAAGAATATCTCGTAAATCTTGCCAAGCAAGTTCGGCTCGATAATATTAAACAAATAAGGGCTCTGGGGATAATACAAGTCCTCGATCATATCCTTAATAACTTCGCAGGAAAGATCGAAAATAATGTCTTCGCCAGAAAACATTCCAGAATTGTAGCGCCGATCAGCAGAACGGAACAATTCCTCCAGTTTAGATTGCAGTTGATCGGTATCTGTGATGGTGTCTTTCAACTTGTGATACAGCGGCAGATTCTTATCTTCACAAATTCTCAGGAAAACGATTTGGTTAATAAACTCCTGGACAACATCGTTTAACACTTCCAACGACACATAGCGGCCACCCTGAGCATACAGTTCGTTGCTGAGAGCCACACGCCATTCGTTGATTTGCGAAAGAAACAGTGTATCAACCTGCTGAGTTTGTCCTCCGGTTGCGGGGAAGTTTGCATCCAAATAAGCATCAAAATCACCGGAGTAAACAGTGTCTCTTGCAATCAATCCAACAATTTCTTCAATCTTTTCTACATACTCGGTATAATGGTACAGTCGGTATCTTGCCACAGCACATCCATCATCTTCATGGGCAATGTGGCAGGTGTCGTAGATTGCAAGATATTCAAAATTAGTGAGAACGGCAAGACGATGCTTTGCGTTCCAACCGTACTTTCTAGTCTGGATTGCCGGATCTGCCTCTCTGGTAATATCCACCGCAGGCTTCTTTGCTTCTACAAAGAATTTTGGTACACCCCTGAGCGTAATGGTATAGTCAGGGCGATCCGTTCGGGTAGAATAATTCTCCGCAATAACTTCTCGATACTGGGGTGCCAATCCTTTATCGTTTGCAACATCCCAACCCAAGAGTTTCAACAAAGGATCAATGTATTCAATTCGGCAAGAATGCTCATTATAGGCATTTCTTGCATCCTTATAGAATTCGATATTAGCATGAAAACGATCTACAAGGTTCTGCAGTTCAGTCAGGTTAGTCATTGCTGTACGCTGCCTTTCTTTTATCGTTTGTCGGCTTTTCTGCATTTTCTGGAATAATCCAAATTCTACTCATGCGAGTAGCACCGTCAATACGATTCGACTTGCACAGAATTTGAACTTGTCTGGGGGTGATTCCCCACTTTACAGCAGCTTCCTGGACTGTAATATATCCATTCATAACAATCACCTCGCAAATCACGATACAAAAACCACTATAATTATATTCGCTTAAACGAAACAAATCAAGTGGTTCTGAAAAATAAAATACCGCACGCAGGATTTTCTCCCACGGGCGGCGAGTGATTAGCTGCCCAAAGGCTTGTATTCGGTTACGGTTTTCAGATAGGTTTCGGGATCGCCGTTCAGTATCAGCTCGGCGTATGCTACCGGGTCGTTGTAGATCAGATAGTCCAATTCTGACTGCTGATACATATTGTCGGCAATCTCGTTCTCCACGGCGGTGCAGTCAATGGAGATCATTGTACCGTCTGCAATTCTCAGTTCCACGCAGGCAGTATCCATATTGAACGCACAGGACAGAATTTTCATTGCTCTTGTCTCCTCAATCTTTAGTGTTTTTCTTCGCCAGTTCGCTTGCCGCCCTGCGGCGTTCCTCGCTGTATGGGGTGGTCAGTGAATAAACATCCCCCCGCATAGCGGGGGGTATTTCAGTTTCGGGCATAGCCCTAATAATACTAGCGGCGCACAATTGCGCATAAAACGCCTGCCAGCTTGCGTCCATTACCTGCTACCCGTAAACGGGTCCCGTGGGTCGAATATACTTAATTGGTCTGCTTCCTTGTCTCTTTTCAGCTGATAGGTTATATATTCCGTTATAGCTTTTGTGTTTTTCCCTACCGTATCCACATAATATCCTTTGCACCAAAACTCCCTATTTCTGTATGCAAATCTCATGTTCCCGTACCTTTGGAAGATTATTAAGCTACTCTTTCCCTTTAAGTAACCCATAAATCAGGATACGCTAAGCTTCGGTTGTATACTGAGCAGCAGATGTATATGGTCGGAAGTATATTTATTCCCCTATTATTTCTGCCCATTTTCGCCGCAGTTTAGTGCATTAGGCTATATTATTCACCGCTTAAGCTCTTTTGAACCCCGCCACTATGGCGGGGTTTTCTGGATACAAAAAGCGCAACCGATTTTCGTCGATTGCGCTTTGCTGGGTGGGAATTGTTCTATGAACTTTTTACAAAATCACTCCTGCTGGAAATGCCGCAAGAAAACCTCATTCGCCGCTTGCAGGGATTTGTGATACTCGCGGTAAGCGGGGCTAAGCCTCTGCATTGCGGGAATGAATACATCGTTATAGCCGCTCTCACTTTGGAATTGCTTTAGATATTCTTGCAGTCTGTAGGCGGGAGATGCCTTATATTCCTCTGATTCCGTAACTGCCCGATATTGTTCGAGCATTTCCTTGTTGTCGTGAATATACTTTTCCGGGTCTGTCATAGCTGCCGCAAGTGCGGCAGATGCGCTTTGCGTCACAGCAGCATCAGCATTTTCTCTAATCTCATCAAGATACTGCTGCACATCGCTGGGAACGACTATTGAAATGCCGTCCAAGTATCGGATGATCGTTTCAAACGCTTCCCTCTGCTCATTCGTTGTGATTGCTTCGCTCAAAAACGGAGCGAAGTGCAAGCACACGAATTTTCCATAGAAGCCCGGAAACTTATCAAGGATACGGTTCAATATGGATTGCTTGTTTTGAAGCGCCTCCACTTGTCCTTCAATATGCTCCCAATCGCCGCTTTCCGCAAGTTGCTTTATCAATGCCTGCTTTGTTTGCAGCTCGACGATTTCAAGTTCTTTCCTGTTGAGGACATCGTAAATTGCTGTGCGGCTATCATTCTCAAGAATTGTGCGAATCTCTGGAATGGAAAAGCCAAGCCCGCGCAAAACTGCAATTCGCTTGAGCTTCAAAGCATCTGTCTCGGAGAACTGCCGATACCCGTTTTCTGTTATCCTTGGTTGGATTAGTCCCTGTTCTGTGTAATACTCAACTGCTTTTTTGGTCAGGTTACATTCTTTACATACTTCATTTATGAGCATTGTACTCACCTCCAAGTACAGGATAAGCTATCCCCCAAGGCGACAGTCAATAGGTTTTTCAAAAAATTATAGCAGATTTTTGTGAACGCTTCTACCCGTGCCGCATACGCCGCACTTTTTCGCCGCTTCGCTTGCCGCCCTGCGGCGCTCTGCGCTGTATGGGGCGGTCAGCCGAAAGGAGAAGCGCCCCTTGCGGATTTCAAATTCCATGCAGCCCGTGTCCGGATCTGCGTCGGTCTGGCGGCACTCGCCGGGGTGAGCTGCGGCATAGGCGGTCAGCCTGTTCTTGAGGTCGGTGTTGTGGGTGCGGATATGGATAAGGGGGTCTTTCTCGTCAAACCAAATATCAGTGGTCTTTTCCTGCTTCGTAAGCCCTGTTCTCATAAACTCTCCTTTCTGCCCTCTGTCGCACAGGAATGGCATTTTTCGGCTGTTTTCTCCGGATCTTGACTTAGGGAAAACGGCGATTTTCAAACAGGAGCGCGCCGGACGATGTCTGCCCTGTCTGACGCGCTCCCATTCGATAAAATGCGTTTTTTCCGGCTCTACACAGGAATCAGCGAGCTTCGTCCCTCGTGACCGCTTTTTCTCTGTGCGGATGGAAGAATCGCCACAGATTATTGCGCTGAATCACATCCTCATAGCTGCGGACTTTCCCGCGCAGCTCCGTATTTTCACGCTCCAATTCTGCTGCACGGAGCTTGCCGCGAACAGACTTATAATCGGAAATCTCCTGCTTCAAACCGTCAATCTCAGCCTTGAGTTTTGCAATCAGTTTGTTTGCCGCATCCAACGCCTTTTGCAGTTTGGATTCCTTTTTCTCTGCTGTAACGTACTTCTTTGCCAGAGTGGAAAGTCGGTCAAAGTCCTCACGCTCCACGGCAACTTTGGGTGAGAAGGGAATGGACGTTGCCACGATTTTTTCGATAGACCGCACATCGACCCGCTGATTCTGGATTTTTTCAATTTTGCTCCCAAGCGTTGCTGCCAGTTTTTCCTGCTGACGGTTCTGCTCTGTGAATCCTGCCAACCGCGCCTGTTCCTGCTGCACCTTGAACTGAGTCACCGTCAGGTGTTCCTCGGAGCTGCCGCGTTCGCCTCGCTCCACATCGTCATACCCTGCCTTTCGCATGGCGGCGAAGAAATCATCTTGCAGAACAGAATAGGATTTTCGGAGCACAGTTTTTCCGTTTGCGTTCAGCAGCGGTTTCCCATGCTCGTCCAGCGCGGGCTTGGAATCCCACTTTTTACTCATACTGACCTGCTGTATCGTTTCCTTGACCGTACCCACCAGCGATTTATCCTTGCAGCGTTTCGACCACAGGATTTGCTTTTCCACGACGGGAATGTAGACCACATGAAGGTGATAGTGGTACACGTCCTGCCCCAGCGCGTCGGACATGGCGCGGTTGCGCTCGTCGGCGTGCATAACCGCCGAAAGGATATACTGCTCGCCGCCGACGATTTCTATTGCGGATTCGTAAGCATCGGTGTAAAATTGTTTTGCGAAGTCATAGCCGCCGCGATTATGAAAATAGGCGGTGTTTACGTCAAAGACCAGCTCGCCGTAGAGAAAGGCATCCTCTTTCAACCCACGGGTGGAGATGATCCCGTCCTTTTTCATCTGCTCAAACATCTCCGCATATCCAGCTGTCGGTTTCTTGAAATGGACGTTGAGCTGTGTCCTCTCCGGTACAATATCCTGATTGACATAGGATTCCTTTTCTCGTTCGTTGTGCTGTTGCACGTTGCCGATTTTGGCAGCGGTCAGCCTCATATTTCTTGCGTTGGTACGGTGAATACCGTCGCCTCTTGCCATAGGCAGTTTACCTCCTGATTTCAGATTGTGCAGGACGGGTAGCTTTCGGGGAGGCACTTCTGCGGAAGTGTAATAACCCACTATGATACTTTCATCCTGCGGCTGCAA
>ENA-OZHQ01000274-OZHQ01000274.1-human-gut-metagenome-genome-assembly--contig:-NODE-274-length-12398-cov-4.831483_pt1 | contig 12398 bp, 10 predicted proteins | sample MGYA00244044_ERZ653682 | MGnify/ENA primary metagenome ERZ653682 (study PRJEB26926, sample SAMN06165288) | human gut metagenome | biome: ENVO:00009003; feature: ENVO:2100002; material: ENVO:00002003...
GCGCCCCGGCCTCCTGCCGGGACAGGCCCTGCCGCTGTCGCTCCAGCCAGGCCATGACCTCCTGCCGGGACCATCCCGGCAGAAAGTCCAGCTGCAGGGTCAGTCCGTCCCCTCCGGCGGCCGCCTGGCGGGACAGGTCGAACACCGCCGGGCCGCTGACGCCGTATTCCGTAAACAGCACCTCTCCCTGACCGGCGGTCAGCGTCTCACCCTCCCGGGTCAGGGTCAGGGCAGCCTGAGCCTTCACGCCCTTGAGGCCCCGGGGATAGGTGGGGTCGGTGCACACCTGCACCAGGGAGGGGTACAGCACCGTTCGATGGTGGCCCAGCTGCCGGGCCAGCTGATAGCCGTCCATGCCGCCGCCCAGCTTGGCCCCGGCGGCTCCACCTGCGGCCAGGATGCACCGCCCGGCCATGATGACGTCCCCCTCCTCCGTCCGGGCCTGAAACTGCCCGTCCCGGTGCTTCAGCTGGCGGATGACGCAGCCGGTGCGCACCCGGATATTCTCCTGCTGCTCCAGGGCGAACCGCAGCACATCCAGCACCGATGCCGCCGCATTGCTCAGGGGATACACCCGGCCGCCGGGCTCCGTCACGGTGACAAGCCCCAGCTGCCGGAAGAAGTCCAGGGTCCCCGCCGCCGACAGCTCCGGGTCCTCCAGGGCGAAGCGGCAGAAGTCCGGCTCCTCCCCGTGATAGCGGTCCGGCAGGGCGTATTCGTTGGTGAGGTTGCAGCGGCCGTTGCCGGTGGACAGCAGCTTCCGGCCCACCCGGGCCTGCCGCTCCGCCAGCACCACCTGATGGCCCTGCCGGGCCGCCGTCAGGGCTGCCGCCATGCCCGACGCGCCGCCGCCGATGATGAGCACGTTCATCGCTCCGCCTCCAGCCGCTTCCGGGTCAGATACCCCTCCAGCATCAGGGCCGCCGCCACGGCGTCCACGGTTTTCTTCCGCTTTTTGGCGTTCTGGCCGTTGTTGAACAGAATGTTGTGGGCGTCGATGGTGGTGCGCCGCTCGTCCCAAAGGGTCAGCGGCAGGCCCGTCAGCTCCTTCAAGGTCTCGCCGAAGGCGGCGGCCTTCTCCGCCCGGGGCCCCAGGGTGCCGTCCATGTTCTTGGGATAGCCCAGCACCAGCTCCCCGACTCCGTGCTGGGGGATGAGGGCGCAGATCTCCTGGGCCACCGTCTCCGCCCGGCGGCTGTTGATGACCGTGGAAAAGCCCGCCAGCGTCCCGGTGGCGTCGGATATGGCAATGCCGGTGTGGGCGTCGCCGTAGTCTATGGCCATGATCTTCATGGGAAGTACCTCGCTTTTTTGTCATTCCCCTCTATCATACACGATTTTTCCCCGGCCTGCAACAAAATAAAGACGGTCCAAAAAGGGCAAAGCCCTTTTTGGACCGTCTTGTCAAAAAATTTTTTTTGACAAGCTGCGTTTTTATTCCTCCGCCCCGGCGGCGGGCAGGGTCAGGGTCACCTTGAACAGGTCCCCGTCGATGGTCAGGCGGAAGCCGCCGCCCTGGAGCGACATGAGACTGGTGGCGATGGACAGGCCCAGGCCGCTGCCCTCGGTGGAGCGGGAGCTGTCCCCCCGGACGAAGCGCTCCGTCAGCTCGTCGGCGGAGATGTTCAGGGGATAGCGTGAGATATTCTTCACCACCATCCGCACGCCGTCCTCTCCCGCCTCCGTGGACAGATACACCCTTGTCCCGGGCATGGCGTATTTGCAGATGTTGCTCATCAGGTTGTCCAGCACCCGCCACAGCAGCCGCCCGTCGGCCATGGCCACCGGCCCCGGCTGGCACAGAGCCAGCACCGGCTCCAGCACCTGGTCCTCCAGCCGCTGCTGATACTCGCCGCACACCTGGCTCAGCAGCACGTTCAGGTCCGTAGGGGCCGGCGATACCGGTATATTCCCCGTGGATGCCTTGGAGGCCTCCACCAGGTCCTCCGTCAGCTTCCGCAGCCGCTGGGACTGCCGGTCCAGCACCGCCAGATACTCCCGCGCCGCGTCGGAGGGCATCTCCTCCTTTTTCAGCAGGTCCACATAGCTGACGATGGACGTCAGCGGCGTCTTGATATCGTGGGACACGTTGGTGATCAGCTGGGTTTTCAGCCGCTCGGACTTCATTTTCTCCTCCACAGCCCGCTGAATGCCCGCCTGCACGGAGTTCAGGTTCTCCGCATGGCGCTTCAGCTCCGGCAGCGCCCCCCGGCTCAGGGTCACGGGGTGGGAAAAGTCCCCCTCCGCCAGCTTCTCGCCTCCCTGCTGCAATTGCCGCAGGGCCAGCACCTGCCAGATAGCCGCCCCCAGCAGCACCAGGTGCAGCGTCACATACAGCGCCGCCTGCCCACCGTCCATGCCATAGGCGAAGATCAGCAGGTCCGCCGCCATAACGGCCAGCAGCACCGCCGCCGTTTTCCACGCCAGAGGCAGGCCCAGAAACAGACGCCGCAGGTGCCGCCAGGTCCACACGGCCCCCCGGCTGAAAAGCCGCAGCAGCCGCAGCGCCAGCAGGTCGCTGAGCACGGTCCCGGCCTTGCACCGGGCCGTAAACGCCAGCACGAACAGATACGCCAGCGCCACAAATACCGCCAGGCCCAGCGTGGCCGATGGATAGTACACGGCGTCCAGATAGATGTACCACACGCAGGTCAACCCCAGCACAAACAGGTCCACCGGGATCTTCTCCACCCAGGTCAGATGGATGCCCTCATGGCCCGGCCAGTGTCCCGCCGCCGACAGGGAGAACACCAGGGATGCCGCAGCCGCCACGGCGCACACCGCCGTCACGGCCCACAGCATATCCAGGCGCCTGTCCGTATGCATGTTATAGACACATATGTATACCAGCTCGACGCCGCCATACACCGCCGCCGTGCCCGGCAGCAGGGTCAGCAGAAAGGCCAGGGCCTTGGCCCACGGCTTTTCCAGCAGCTTTTTCATTGCGCCGCCCCCTCCATTTTGTACCCCTTGCCCCACACCACCTTCAGATACCGGGGCTCTGCGGGGTTGATCTCGATCTTCTCCCGGATGTGCCGCACATGGACGGCCACGGGATTGTCCGCCGCCGGGTCCTCGTGCCACACCCGGCGATAGATCTCGTGGGGCGAGAACACCTTTCCCGGATGCTGCATCAGAAGCCGCAGAATGTCGTATTCCAGAGGCGTCAGGTTCACGGTGTCCCCGTCCACGGTGACGGTTTTGGCGTTGTCGTCCAGGCTGACCCCGCCGATGGTCACGGCGGAGGGGGCCGTGTGGCCGCCGCCCAGGGTCATATACCGCCGCAGCTGGGACCGGACCCGGGCCAGCAGCTCCACGGGGTTGAAGGGCTTGGTCACATAGTCGTCGGCCCCCATGTTCAGTCCCAGCACCTTGTCCGTATCCTCGGACTTGGCCGTCAGCAGGATCACCGGCAGGTTGTGGCTCTGCCGCAGGCGGGTCATGGCGGTGATGCCGTCCATCCCCGGCATCATCACGTCCAGCAGGATCAGGTGCACCTCCTCCCGGTCCAGCAGCCGCAGGGCCTGATAGCCGTCGTAGGCCGTCAGCACCCGGTAGCCCTCGGCGGACAGATAGATGTTCAGGGCCGACACGATGTCCTTTTCATCGTCGCAGACCAGGATGGTGTACATGGTGATCGCCTCTCATTTCTCGGATTGCACCGGCGGCAGACTGCCGGTCAGAAGGGCAGCAGCTCCTCCCGGCCCCGGCCCCGCAGGGACGCGGCGCTGACCCGGTGCTCGATGGGCTTCCACTCCCCCTTGCTGAACAGCGCCGCAAAGGAGATGGGAATATAAGTAAACATAAACAGCGGGAAGGTGAAGGTGTACAGGACCTTCTTCACCGCCTTGGTATGGATGCGCTTCCACTCGGTGACGGTGGTGATGGCCCCCAGCACAAACAGGGTCAGATACATATTCAGCAGCATCTGCCCCACGGACCACAGGGCAATGGTCAGGTCCTCCCCGTGGACGGCCCCCAGAACGGCCGCCGTCACGTTGCAGACGATGGCCGTGGCCGACAGGACGAAGGCCGGCATAATGGCCGCCGCCATGTCGTAGCAGGAGAAGCTCCCCCCGGCCGCGCCCCGCAGCAGCTTGGCGCCGTAGCCCCGGAATACCTGCAAATACCCCTTGGACCACCGCAGCCGCTGGTTCCAGGACTGGCGGAAGGTGGCGGGCTGCTCGTCATACAGCACCGCGTCGGGGCAGAAGGCGATCTTCCGGCCCCGGGTCACCTGGTCCACGGAGAACTGGATATCCTCCGTCAGCAGGTGGAAGGGCCAGGGGCCCGTCTCCTCCAGCACCCGGCGGCTGAACAGGAAGCCGGTGCCGGACACGGCGCAGCTGGTGCCCAGCAGGAACCGGGCGTGGTTGAGATATCGGCTCTCCCGCAGGAACCACAGGGCATAACCGGCGCTGATCCAGTTGTCGCCGTAGTTCTTGCTGTTGCGGAAGCTGGTGACGATGTCATGGCCGTCGGAAAACGTCCGGTTCATGGCCTCCACATAGTTGGGAGCCAGAATATTGTCCGCGTCAAACACGAAGTATCCGTCAAATCCCTGGGGATAGTCCTGCTCCAGGTGCTCCAGCAGCTCCTGCAGAGCGTAGCCCTTGCCCACCTGCACCTGGTTGAACCGCTCATACACGTTGGCCCCGGCCACCCGGGCCACCATGGCCGTGTCGTCGGTGCAGTTGTCCGCCAGGACGAAAATGGACAGCAGACCCTGCGAATACGTCTGCCCCCGGAGGCTGGCGATCAGGTCGCCGATGACCCGCTGCTCGTTCCGGGCACAGATCAGAACGGCGTACCGGTTGTCCTTGGCCGGGCCGTGGGGCCGGGCCTTCCGCAGCCAGGGCACCGGGATATACAGGAACTGATAGGTATAGCAGACGAAGAAGATAACCGCTATGACAAAATTGATGGTTTTTAACGTTTCCATAGGCGCTTTCCTTTCTCTGTGCGTACAGCGTCAAGTGTATCAAGATAATTGATACACCAAGTGTACTACATCTCCTCCGTTCTGTCAAGTGCGGAACGGAGGACGGCTGGATATGAGATGCGGCTCATCTATCCCGGTTTATGACGTCCAGTATAAAGAAAAACACTTAAAGAAACAAGGGGGGAACCTTTAAGATTCCTTAAAGATGATATAACAGTTTTGTCACCCGGCCGTCACAGTCCGATTTTTCGGACAGCGACCCTGGTATACTGAGGGCACAGTGAAAGAAATTAAGTCTGTCGAAAAACTCAGAAATCTTCCGTCATCGGAAAGGAAGATCGTTACGAAAGAAACCCATCAGGGGTGTCTTTCGTTTGCAATCACAGGTTTTTTAGAACTTTTTAAGTTCTAAAAAACCGCACAGTAGCTTGTCAAAAATTACTTTTTTGACAAGCTACTGTTATTTTACCACATCTGACGCGGTTTTGAAAGCGCCGGGGGCGAAATGTTCAAAAAAAGGTAATGACTTTTCCCCTGCAATGGGTTACAATAGACCCACTTGAATCGTATTGGAGGAATTTCCCCTTGAAAAAGATCTATGACGCGGTGGACCGCTTCTGCGCCCGGCACCCCCGCTTTGGCATCCCGGACCTGATGCGCTGGATCGTCATCGGCAACGTGGCGGTGTACGTTCTGATGCTGCTGACCATGCGCGCCGACGCCAACGCCCTGTCCTTCCTGTATCTGGACGGCGGCAAGGTCCTTCGGGGCGAGATATGGCGCATCATCACCTTCATCTTCGTCCCCGCCAGCAGCAGTCCCCTCTGGCTGGCCATCAGTCTGTACTTCTACTACTGGATCGGCACCTCCCTGGAGCGCCAATGGGGCACCGCCCGCTTCAACCTCTATTACTGGAGCGGCGTCCTGCTGACGGCCATCGTCACCATCGTGGCCTCCGCCATCTCCGGCACAGGCTATCCCGTGGGCGGCACGGAGTATGTGAACCTGTCCATGTTCCTGGCCTTCGCCTTCCTGTTCCCGGATACCCGGCTGCTGCTGTTCTTCTTCATCCCGGTGAAGATCAAGTGGCTGGCCTGGCTGGATATTGCGGTGTTCGTCATCGGCATCATCCAGTCCCTGCTGGCCGGCAGCTGGCTGGGCGCCATTCTGCCGGTGGTGGCGCTGCTGAACTTCCTGGTGTTCATCTGGCCCGCTATTGACGCCTTTATCCGGCAGCAGAAATATCGCCATAACCCCCAGACGGTGAACTTCAAAAAGGCCGTCCGCCAACAGCAGCAGCAGCGGGGCTATCACCACAAGTGCGCCGTCTGCGGCCGCACGGACACGGACTATCCCGACCTGCAGTTCCGCTATTGCAGCAAGTGCGCCGGGTACCGCTGCTTCTGCCAGGATCATATCTTCTCCCACGTTCACTTCACCGAGGAGGACCAGTAATCCCCATAACGAGCTCCCCCGCCCGCAGGCAGCTTCGGCTGCCCCGGACGGGGGAGTTTATTTTTTATGCCTGCGAGTGGAACACGTCCTCAAATTCCTGAGCTGTCATGGTCTCATGCTGCAGCAGGAACTGGGCCACCTGGTCCAGCTGGGGGCGATACTGCTCCAGGATTTTCCGGCAGCGGCCATAGGCCTCGTCCATGATGCGGCGGATCTCCTGGTCCATCTCCGCCGCCGTCTCCTCGGAATAGGGGCGGGTCTGGGCCATGGACTTGCCGATGAACACCTCGTCGTGTCCGGCGTCGAAGGCCGCGTTGCCCATGCGGTCGGACATGCCGTAGGTCCCCACCATCTTCCGGGCCATCTGGGTGGCCCGGCTGATATCGTTGGAAGCGCCGGTGGAGATATCCCCCAGCACCAGCTGCTCTGCCGCCCGGCCGCCCAGCAGCCCGGCGATGTTGTCCAGCAGATAGCTGCGGGAGAGGTACGACCGGTCCTCGTCCGGCAGATAGATGGTCATGCCCCCTGCCTGGCCCCGGGGCACGATGGTGATCTGGTGCACCGGGTCCAGATCCGGCAGAGCGTGCATCACCACGGCGTGGCCCGCCTCGTGATAGGCGGTGAGCCGCCGCTCATGCTCGGGGATCACCCGGCTGTGCTTCTCCGGCCCGGCGATGACCTTGATCACGGACTTCTGCAAATCGTCCATGGTGATGGCCTTCTCGTCCCGCCGCCCAGCCAGCAGAGCCGCCTCGTTCAGCAGGTTTTCCAGATCCGCCCCGGTGAAGCCGGAGGTACCCTTGGCCAGCTTGTCCAGGTCCACGTCCTCCGCCAGGGGCTTGTTCCGGGCGTGAACGGCCAGAATGTCCCGGCGGCCCTTGATATCCGGCAGCCCCACATAGACCTGCCGGTCAAAGCGGCCGGGCCGCAGCAGGGCCGGGTCCAGAATGTCCACCCGGTTGGTGGCCGCCAGGACCACCACGCCCTCGTTGGCGGTGAAGCCGTCCATTTCCACCAGCAGCTGGTTCAGGGTCTGCTCCCGCTCGTCGTGGCCGCCGCCCAGGCCGCTGCCTCTCTGGCGGCCCACGGCGTCGATCTCGTCGATGAAGATGATGGCGGGGGAATTCTGCTTGGCTTGGTGGAACAGGTCCCGCACCCGGCTGGCGCCCACGCCCACATACATCTCCACAAAGTCGGAGCCGGAGATGGACAGGAATTTCACCCCCGCCTCACCGGCCACCGCTTTGGCCAGCAAAGTCTTGCCGGTGCCCGGAGGGCCAACCAGCAGCACGCCCTTGGGGATCCGCGCCCCCAGGGCCAGATACTTGTCCGGCTGGCGCAGGAACTCCACAATCTCCCGGAGCTCCTCCTTCTCCTCGTCCTCACCGGCCACGTCCTGGAAGGTGACCTTGCTGTCCTGGGGGGTGTCCTGCACCCGGGCGTCGCCGAAGTGGGACATCCGGTCCTGGGCCCCGCCGGGGCCTGCCCCGGTCATCCGGGCCATCAGGTTCATCAGCAGGATGAACCCCAGGATCACCAGCACATACGGCAGCAGGAGCTGCAGCCAGTTGGTGGAGTGGTCGGCGTGATAGGTATAGTCCCGGATGATGCCCTGGTCGTGCTGCTGCTGCACCAGGTCGTTCAGATCGTCGTAAAACACCTGAAAGTCATACAGGTCGCAGCTGACGGTGCTGCCGTCGGACAGCTTGGCGGTGAGCCGGGTGTCGCTGATGGCGAACTCCTGCACCTTTTCGTCCAGAAACAGCTGCCGCACCTGGGCATAGCTGACGGCGTCCTGACTGCGCAGGCCCGAGGCCAGGTAATACACCAGGCACACGGCCAGCAGCACCAGCAGGGCGGCCCCCCAGCTGAATCTTCTCTTGTTGGCGGTCAAATAAAAGCCCCCTTTCTTTTAATGGATCACCCGGACGCCCCGCCAGCTGTTGTCCGGCAGCACCGATATCCCCACCATTACCTTGGCCCGGATGTTGTCCACGGAGATATACGGCTGCTTCCAGAAGCGGGCGTCGTTGGAGCCGGTGCGGTTGTCGCCCATGAAGAACACGCAGCCCTCCGGCACCAGGAAGCTGTCGCTGCACTGGGTGATGCCCTGCCGGGGCAGGTACGACTCGTCCAGCATCTCGCCGTTGATATAGGTATATCCGTCCTGGAAGGTGATCTCGTCCCCGGGCAGGCCCACCACGCGCTTGACCAGCAGCTTGCCCAGCTCATCGCTCCAGAAGGTGACGATGTCCCCCCGCTGGGGCGTGGGGTCCGACACCATATACGGCAGCTGCCACGAGATCAGCAGCGTGTCCTCGGGAATGGTGGTCTCCATGGAGCCGGAGGGCACCCAGCTCAGCTGGAAGATCACCTTGAACAGCACCACGATGACCGCCACGGTGACGATCAGATATCCCCAGTTGTTCCAGAAGCCGCCCCGGGACTCCGGGGCCAGGCGCTTGCCCCCTACGGGGCGCTTTTCATGTTCCTCCACGGCGATGCTCCTCCCTTCGCTCCCCCTCTGGCGGATTGGAATTACTTGCTATAGACCTCCGGCTTCAGCACGCCGATATAGGGCATGTTGCGGTACTGCTGGCAGTAGTCCAGGCCGTAGCCCACCACGAACTCGTCGGGCACCACAAAGCCGGACAGGTCGGCGGTGATGGCCTTCTCCCGGCGGGCGGGCTTATCCAGCAGGGTGACGATGGTGATGCTCTTGGCCCCCTTGGCCAGCATATAGTCCTTCAAAAAGGCCAGGGTGTTGCCGGAGTCCAGAATGTCCTCCACCACGATGATGTCCCGGCCGGAGATGTCCCGCTGCAGGTCCCGGGTGATCTGGACGGAGCCGGAGGACTTGGTGGCGTTTTTATAAGAGGACAGGCCGATGAACTCCACCTCGCTTTTCAGCCGAGCGGCCCGGACCAGGTCCGCCATAAAGATGAAGCATCCGTTGAGAACCCCCACAAACATGGGGTTCTTGTCGTGGAACCGGTCATACAGCTGGTCTCCCAGCTCCTGGGTGCGGTTGCGGATCTCGTCCTCGGTGATGAGGACCTTCAGGATATCCTGATCCATGTTGCTCTTAGCCATTGCGGTTTCCTCCATTTGTTGTTACGGTGATCTCCATATTTTGGCCGGACTCCTCCGGCAGAAATTCCATGTCCGTGCCCACGCCCCACACGGCGGCGGGCCGGTCCCCGACGCACAGCACCGGGACGCGCTGCCGCAGCTCCGGAGGGACTCCCCGGTCTGCCAGCAGGCGCTTGACGCTGCGCCCGCCCCGGCTGCCGGGAAGGGTCAGCCGCTGGCCCCCGGTATAGGGGCCCACGGACAGCGCACCGTCTATCTTATCACAGTTCAGAACAATTGTATCGCTTCTGCGAGAAAAATTTCCGGCGGTTTTCCGAACGGAAATTGTGTATTCTCCCCAAAAATTCTTCCCCGGGTGCAGGACCACGGGGGCAAGCGGCGGCCCGGGGGGCAGAAGCGTCAGTGTCTCCCCCCGGCACACGGCGCAGGCCCCGGCCGGCAGGGTCAGCATACCGCCCCCCTCCAGCAGATCGGACAGCGCCCGGTAGTGGGCGGCGGTGAAGTCCTTCTTCCCCACCGGCAGCCGCTCCGCCAGCAGGCGCAGGGCCCGCAGCCGCAGCACCTCCGGCGCTGACCGCAGCCGCCGCCGCCCGGCGGTAAGCCCCGCCGCAGGCAGATAGTCTGCCGCCAGGGAATCCAGAAACGCGTCCTCCTGCCGCAGCAGCTCCGCCGTGCGGCAGATGTTGGCGGCGGCCCCGTCGTGAAGCTCCGCCAGCCGGGGCATGACCTCCCGGCGCAGCAGGTTCCGCCGCAGGGCGGTGTCCCGGTTTGTCTCGTCCTCCACGTGGGACAGACGGTGGACTTCCAGGTATGTCCCGATGTCCTCCCGGGAGGTTTCCAGCAGGGGACGGACGATCCGGCCCCGCACCGGGGGGATTCCTGCCAGGCCCTGCATCCCGGTGCCCCGGACCAGGTTCAGCAGCACTGTCTCCGCCTGGTCGGCGGCATGGTGGGCGGTGGCAATGCGCTGGGCCCCCAGCCGGTCCGCCGTGCGGCGGAAGAAGTCGTACCGGGCCATGCGCCCGGCCTCCTCCAGCCCCACGCCCCGCTCACGGGCCAGGGCGGGCACATCCGCCCGCTCCACCGTCAGGGGAACGTCCAGCTCCCGGCACAGCTCCTCCACAAAGGCCACGTCCCGGCCCGCCGTGGGCCGCTGGCCGTGGTCCAGATGGGCTGCCGCCACGGTGAAATCCCGGGGCATGGCGGCCAGATAGTGCAGCAGGCACACGGAGTCCCGCCCGCCGGACACGGCCACCAGCATGGTGCCGCCGGAGGGGGGCAGCATGCCCCACCGTTCCATAAACGGACGCAGGTCCATTATCCTTCCTCCTGATAGCGGTTTTCCAGGGTGCCGAAGGAGGTGTATTCCGGCAGCCACCGCAGCTCCACCTTGCCGGTCTCGCCGTGGCGGTTTTTGGCCACGATGCACTCGGCAATGTTGCGCTTTTCGGAATCGCTGTTGTAATAATCGTCCCGGTACAGGAACATAACGATGTCGGCGTCCTGCTCGATGGCGCCGGATTCGCGGAGGTCCGACAGCATGGGCCGCTTGTCGTCCCGCTTTTCATTGGCACGGGACAGCTGGGACAGACACAGCACCGGCACCTGCAGCTCTTTAGCCATGATCTTCAGCATACGGCTGATATCCGACACCGCCTGCTGGCGGTTTTCGCCGCTGTAGCCCTTGCCTCCGGCGGAGGTCATCAATTGCAGGTAGTCGATGACCACCAGGCCCAGGTCGTCCAGCCGCCGGCACTTGGCGTTCATATCCGCCACCGTCAGCAGGGGGTTGTCGTCAATGCGGATGTCCAGGCGGCTGAGGGTGGAAGCCCCCTCGGCGATGCGGACCCAGTCGCTTTCCCGCAGGTTCCCGGTGACCAGCCGGGTGTTGTCGATAAGCCCCTCCCCAGCCAGCAGCCGGGTCACCAGCTGCTCCCGGGACATTTCCAGGGAGAACACGGCCACGGTTTTCCGGCTGGCCTTGGCGGCGTTCACCGCCACGTTCAGGCCCATACTGGTCTTGCCCATACCGGGGCGGCCGGCCAGCAGCAGCAGGTCCGACTTATTCAGGCCGTTGATCTTCCGGTCCACGTCGGAAAAGCCGGTGGTCAGGCCCGGCATGGTCTCGCCGCCTGCGGCGGTAAGCTCCCCCAGCCGTTCCAGCACCGCCTGCAGCACCATGCTGATGGGCACCATGTTCTGGGCGCTGCGGCCCCGGCGGATGGCATAGATTTTCTGCTCCGCCGCCTCCAGAACGGCGTTGGCCTCGCCGGTGCCCTCCTGGACCATGGCGGTGATGTCCGCCGCGGCGGAGGCCACCGCCCGCAGCAGGGCCTTTTCCCGGACGATCTTCACATACTCCATGACGTTGGCGCTGGTGGGGGTCACCTCCATCAGCTGGACCAGATACCCCCGGGTGTCGTCGGTATACAGGCCGCTGCGCTCCATCTCCCCGGCCACGGTAACGCCGTCGATGGGCTTGGAGTACACGAACATGGAATAGATGGTCTCGAAAATCTCCCGGTTCTGGCGCAGGTAGAAGTCCTCGGGCTGGAGCTTGTCCATGACGTCCTTGACGCAGTCGGCGTCGATGAGCATGGAGCCCAGCACCGCCTGCTCCGCCTCCGGGGAGTGGGGCGCCTGGCGGATCAGTAATTCATCCATGGAAAAAGCTCCTTTCGTTGGGTACTTTTGCTCCCGGTTACTTGGCCTCGCAGACCAGAACGTTCCCCAGGCCGCTGATCTCGAAGCCCAGCTTGGCCTTGACCTGATAGCTGCCGAAGGACTTGATGGCGTCCGGCAGCACCAGCTTCTTGCTGTCCAGCTCCAGGCCGAACTGCTCCTTCAGGGCGGCGGAGATCTCCTTGGTCTGTCTCTTATACACATCTGACGCTGCCGACGATCTTAC